>SDBU01004577.1_pt1 | contig 16924 bp, 14 predicted proteins | sample 2277071 | NCBI WGS metagenome assembly SDBU01 (sample SAMN10397929, study PRJNA504765) | marine sediment metagenome | isolation source: marine sediment core GS08_GC12, 126 cmbsf | place: Arctic Ocean: Gakkel Ridge, Loki's castle | collected 2008 | reverse complement strand
ATAACAAGCCGGACAATAGATTTCAGTCCCTTTGCTAGACTCTAGCTTTCTTGAGTGTGTATCACATAAAGGTATTCCACAATAATAACAATCAGCAACAGCATTATTGGGACAGCCAGTCTGACCACAGCTTACATTATATTTTTCACTCATTTTACCATCCTTGAAAATTAACACAACTGGGGGTATACACTTTGCCCAAGCGCCCACTACCTATTGTGGGCACCTGAGTCAAGTGCACACCCCCAAAATAAAAGTTGGTTTTAAAACCAGCTTTTAAGGACTCTTTCTGGCAGTGGCTTTGTTTTGTAAGAGACTATTACCATTAGAATCATTGAAATCGGGACTGCGTAAAGGGTTGCGTGATAAGAGAGCCATGCTGGTGCCACTCCAGCAAGTTGCAACCAAAGAACCAATATTCCAATTGCCCCCCCCGATACTGCACCAACGATTGCTCCCATCTTTGTAGCTCTCTTCCAGTATAATCCTAAGAAGAACATTGCAGCGTATGGACACACAAGAAAGACTGTGAAGAAGTTGTAGATCGTCCATATTGCCGCTGGCTTTGTGAGTGCCAAGAGTATTGCTACAACTGCAAATACGATGATAGCTGCTCTTGCTACTGCGAAGATTCTTTTGGGTGAAGCATCTGGGCTTATAGATTTATTGTATATATCGTTAGCTGCATTACTACCAATTTGCAAAAGCACAGAATCTGTGGTTGACATAACAGCAGCTGCTAAAGCTACGAGGATGAAGCCTCCAAGTAGCCTGGGGAAGAAATCCAAAACCAATGTTGGAAATGCAGCGTCCACCTCTGGTAGTGCGGCTACATCAGGTATCAAAACTCGGGTAGAAAGTGCTATTACTACTATTGCGAGGTAGAATATCATTAACACGGCACTTCCCATTCCAATCATTCCTCTTGCTTCCCTTGGACTTTTACATGCCATCGCCCTAGATATATAGCCATAATGCAATGGAATAACTACAACAATAGAAAAGAATATCCCAAATATCCAAAGCCAGCTGAAAGCACCTCCGAAATTTAGTGATAAGAGGCTTACATCTATATCAGCCAGTGAAGCATTCATTGCACCGAGTCCTCCCACTAACGGGAGTACATATGCAAAGGCAACTATAGTGGCGACTACGAAAACTGAAAACTGTATTGCATCTGTCCAAGCTACAGATTTCATTCCACCCAGCAATGTATACGCTGCATAGATCACTCCTAAAATGACCACTGCTGTTGCAAATGGTATTCCTAGAATAATTTCAAAGAGTATACCAGTTCCTATTAGTTGTATTACAAGATAGATAATAAAACCTACTATGGTAAATCCAGAAGCATACACTCTAATGAAACTGCTATCAAATCTTCCGGCATAGAAATCTGTAGGGGTATTAGCAGCGTTTCTATGGGCAAGGATGTTGATTTTTGGAGCAACAAGTGCCCATACTACGAAACCTAGCAGGCATCCCACAATATACACTGGTATTATTGCAGTTCCGAACTGCCAACCAAATCCGACCCATCCTACAAACGTAATTGCGCTTACAAATGTAGCTCCAAAAGTCGCAGCGCCAATCCACTTATTAATTTTTCGTCCCGCTAAGTAGAAATCTGCCAAAGTCTTAGTCTTAGTATATCCCCAGTAACCGACTCCGAGTATCACAAGGATATAAATTATGAACAGTACCCACTTTATATCCATAGTTACTTACCCTCCTCCTCAGGTTCTGGTGTCTCCTTTTCTTCTGGCTTTCTTAGACCGTATAAATAAATCACAAGTGGAATTAGACCGAGAATCACTACAATTACAAGAAGCCAGAAGGCCCCTGTTGCAAATCCCCATGGTCCTGTCATTTTTTAACCTCCTTTTTGCAAGACTTCAGCCAGCAAACCACCAAACTTAAAATACTTCACATCTCTCATCACCTCCTAATTTCGCTTTAACTCCAGAGTTTCCGAGAGGTTTCATCGTTAAAATAGATTTAATGTCTCATAGATAGTGGTATTCTATGACACCTTTTAGCGTTTTGTCAATACCTGATATAAAAATATTTACGACCGTTGGCAAAAAACTTCCTCCCCCTCTCCTTGGTAAGGAGATGGGCGCCATACACACCAGCTTCATTATATCTACCTGGGTATAACCCATATTCTCAATCTCACTGCGGTTTATATATAAAATCTCCTTACCGCGGGCAATCTCAGGACAGGTTTGCTCAACGCTTTCAGAATCCCTAAACTGTATCCCTTTTAGCTTATTTAACTTTCCCTCCTACCTCTGTCGTAAAACATATTTGGTATATTCCTCTGGCAATTCGTTTTTAAGGGTTTCAACGCCTGCTTTAACAATTTTGGTAATCTCAGCAACACGCTTGCCCAACACCCTAGATTGGGCAACGGCGGCAGGGTCATATTCACCGATTACCCCGGGTTCCCTTATTGGCTTATTCTGAAATGTGCCTGGTACACCAACGGCACTAGATAAATCGGGGGATACCACTATAGTATTCATTATTAGTAAATGGTTTACCAAGAATTGCATTGCGTATTCCTGCCCACCAAATTTGCTCATACCTTGAGTTAAAACTCCCCCCACTTTGCAAAACCAGGGTATACTGGATTCTGAATATTTCGAGATAATACCTTGCCCCAATCTATCAATGGCATTTTTCAGGATTCCAGATATGGATAGATGGTAAACAGGACTACCGATGATTAAACCGTCAGCCGATAGATATTTCTCATAAACTTCGTGCATATCATCTTTAAATTGGAAAATGCAAAAATCCTTCCTTTCAACACATTTGAAGCAGCTAATACAGGGATTAATTTTTTTACCGGCCAATAGGAGTAATTGTGTTTCAACATTACCTGTTTCCTCGGCCCCATTCAAAGCCTCTCTAACCATTACCTCGGTATTACTATGGTGTCTAGGGCTTCCAACTATACCAAGAATCTTAACCTTCGTCATATCTTACCTCCTTCATAATAATTTCCACACAGGATTCTACCTCAACCGCTAGCCCCGGCCGGGCAGCTTAAGGAAAACTTGCTTAACAACAGGCGATACCGTATTCCAAGTCGCATGGAAATCTAGCTTCTGGTCATCCATATGTTTATTATACCATAGAGCATGGAGTCGTATGCAACAAGTTATTCCCGACCTCGTCTCAGACAAATGCATCTGTGGTACGGGTGTCACAAGTAGTCAATGTTAGGAGTAATTATTGTGAGGGTAAGGCAATTAAGATACTATATGACGAAACGTGCAATGTTGACCCATCTTAGCCTCTTGCTTTTGCTATCAGAGAACCAGCAGTGTAAAATAGGAGGCGACCATTTGGCATTACTGTAAGCTACACCCAAAGTGGCCGCCTTGTGAAAGAGGAAGAAACAAAAATTGTCATCACTGATTGGCTCGAAAGTAGAGACTGGGGTGTTAGTCCCAGACCCCAAAGGTCAAGATAGAGCAAAGGTACGAACAAGGCAGGAGAGCAGATAATGAGTAGCATAACAAATAGCAACCCTCTAAAAATCACCGATGTTACCTTCCGCGATGGGCATCAATCCACCTTAGCCACCCGCATGCGAACCGGGGACATGGTAAGCATCGCCGAGGAGATGAACAAGGCTGGGTTCTACTCCATGGAGGTCTGGGGTGGTGCCACCTTCGATACCGCTACTAGGTTTTTAAATGAAGACCCATGGGAAAGACCACGCGTCCTGAAAAAGTTGATGCCAGATACCCCTCTGCAAATGCTGCTTAGAGGGCAGAACCTGGTCGGCTATCGCCACTACGCTGATGATGTGGTTACTGCCTTTGTGCATCACGCCTCTGAGGTTGGGATTGATATCTTCAGAGTATTTGATGCCTTGAATGATGAGCGTAACCTTGAAACTTCCTTGAAGGCAATTAAGGAATGTGGTAAGCACGCCCAGCTTTCCATCTGCTACTCTCTCACCGAGCCCAAAATGGGTGGGCCGATATTTAACCTTGATTATTATATCAATAAAGCACTCACCCTCCAAGATATGGGAGCCGATAGCATATGTATTAAGGATATGGCCGGACTTCTTGCCCCCGATGATGCCTATAACCTGATTAAGGCACTTAAGCAAGCACTGAAGGTATCGGTACAGCTACACACCCACTATACCAGCGGTATGGGGTCGATGACCTATCTAAAAGCTATTGAAGCCGGGGTGGATATTATTGATACTGCTCTGGCTCCCTTTGCCCTGCGCTCTGCACAGCCGGCCGTGGAACCCATCGTCGCTGCCCTCCAAGGAACCCCTAGAGACACTGGGCTAGACTTAGTCCATCTGCTCAAGTTGGGGGAGTATATTGAGTCTATAGCCCCCAAGTATCGAGACTTCTTAAATCGCACTCGAATGTCAGTTATTGACACTGGTGTGCTAGTACACCAGATTCCTGGCGGCATGATCTCAAACCTAGTGACCCAGCTACGACAGTCTCATGTCCTGCATAAACTCAATGAAGTGTACGAAGAAATACCACGAGTTCGAAGAGAGCTAGGTTACCCACCTCTGGTTACTCCAACTAGCCAAATCGTCGGGGTTCAAGCCGTTCAGAACGTGATTGCTGGCAGATATAAACTGGTATCAACTCAGTTAATGGACTATTGTTACGGACTATACGGTAGGTCACCGGCGCCCATTGACTCTGAGGTGCAGAAAATAGTGCTCAAGCACTATAAACGAGGACAGACCCCGGTGACCTGCCGCCCGGCTGATTTGCTTGAGCCAGAATTAGACAAAGCCAGAGAGGCTATCAAAGATTTCACTCAGGATATTGGTGATGTGCTCATCAACGCTCTCTATCCCATCACTGGACTACGCTTCCTGAAGTGGAAGCATGGTCTGGAAACGCCACCCCCTGAAGTAAAGCCAAAGACTTTGGAGGATATATGGCGTGAAGATGACCTCATCACCAAGGCAAAAGCCGGCAAGTTGGTCGAGAAACAGTGAAATAATTTACCGTATTACCTGCCTCCATACTGCCAGGCAGTATCTACGCGAAAAAGCTCATTTCTTACCCTGACCTTCAGCTTGCCGAGGTAGCAAGCCACCGGGGCGGCTCCTACATCAGGGTGACTCGCGGGTGCCTCAGGAATATCCCAAGCTACTATCGGGAATATACCAAGCCGCCGAGGGTGTGGATATCGCTGTGGTGAGCCGTGCTGAATAAAAGGTAGAACTTTTGCTAAGACCCTTACAGCCCTCACAAGCTCCGTTGTCCTAATTTCTATACGTCTGGCGTTGCCGGTAGGCTTTGATGTAACGCATTGCAAACTTATCGCGTCCCAAGACTAAATCAGCAGCTAGAACGGCTGGGCGTGCCTTGACCACATTCACAATAGGGCAGGTCACTCCAGCAGCAATAACAATAGCCAAGAAGGCATTGTTGAGCAGATTACGGTCAGGCAAGCCGAAAGATATGTTGCTCGCTCCCAGGGTTATGTTTACTCCTAGTTCACTCTTGACCTTGCGGATGGTCTCGAGGATTACCAAACCAGCAGCTGTATCGGCCGATACTGCCAACGCTAGGCAATCAATGATAATATTCTCGCAGGGAATACCTAGGGCTGCAGCCCGCTCCACAATCTTATGGGCGATGGCTACCCGCCGCTCTGAATTATTTGGAATACCTTCATCGTCTTGCACCAAACCAATGACTGCTGCTCCATATTCCTTAACCAGAGGTAAAACCTCGGCTAGAGAGTGTTCTCCGCCTGTGACTGAGTTAATGAGCGGCTTACCCTTGTAGACCTTAAGAGCTGCTTCTAAAGCCTTATGGTTAGCACTGTCAAGGCAAAGCGGTATATCTACTGCGTCCATCACTGCCTGCACCGCCTGGGGGAGCAGAGCTACCTCGTCCACACCGAATGTACTTACATTGACATCAAGAATATCTGCCCCTGCCTGCGCTTGAGCCAGGGCTTCCCGGCAGACAATTTCCAAATTGCCCGCCTTCAATGCTTCTACCATTTTTTCCTTGCCCGTAGGATTAATACGCTCGCCGATAAGCACCGTTGGTCGGTCATACCCAATGATTACTTCACTCATCGCACTTGATATCCTGGTTTCCATCAATCAATTTCCTCCCTTTTACCGTGCGTCATCCTGTATCGCCCTATGTAACTTGCCTCAGTGAAGGTCTGCATAAAGTTAGGGGCAGTGGCCAATTCGATATAGTGGACCCGTGAAGCTATAGCCTGAGCCTCGGCTCGCTTACTAAGTGAGATTAAAGCCAGCCTAGCTCCCATACCGGCAGCATTGCCTACCTGCCGGAAGCGGTCTAGAGGCAGTGACGGTAACATACCGATAGCCACCGCACTAGACACGTCAATGTAGCTGCCAAAGGCTCCGGCAATTATCACCTGACTAATTTCCTCCTCAGAGTAACCGCTCGTTTCCAGGAGTACCTGAATTCCGGTGCGAATGGCTGCCTTAGCCAGCTGCAATTCTCGCACATCCTGCTGAGTAATAACAATGGCGGGTTGTCCTTCTCGTTCCTCTTCGCTGACCAGCACAAATTCAAGTTGCTTTTTACGAGTGCGCATTCGGGGATGACTATCTTTCATTCTGCCACCCTTATCAATGACCCCGGCCAGATAGAGCTGGGCCATAGCATCTAGTACCCCTGACCCACAAATCCCAATCGGCGGCACTTCATCAATGGTCTGATACTGGATGCTATCATTTGCTATCCGTAACCGTTCAATGGCTCCCCTTGCTGCCCTCATACCATCCTTGATGTGACCACCTTCGAATGCCGGACCAGAGGCACAGGAGAGTGCGGTTATCTCGCCATCATTTACTAAAGAAACCTCGGTATTGGTACCAATGTCCAGAGCCACCATTAGTCCTCCAGCTTGCCAGACCTCTGTGGCCAGCAACATAGCCACGTGGTCAGCACCGACAAAGCCAGCAATGTTAGGCAACAGGTAGACATAGGCTCCTGGAGCGATATGTAAGCCCGAATCGCGAGCCTTAATGTCTAGAGCCCCACTAACCGCGGGGACAAAAGGAGAGTAACCAAGTTGCCTTACTGGCAAACCGAGGAACAGGTGGTGCATAGCAGTATTACCTACCACTACTGCCTCAACAATTTCCTCCGTGTTGGCACCAACCTCGATACACAGGTCAACAGCCAGCTCGTTGAGTGCTTCTACAACCAACTTCTGTAATTGCACGCCCTCGTCCGGCGAGTTTATGACACCGGTAATACGGCTGATGATATCCTCTCCATAGCTGATCTGGGGATTCATGATCCCTTTAGCAGCTAAAGTCCGACCATCGCTCAAATCAACCAGATAGCCAGCAACCTTGGTGGTGCCCAAATCTATTGCCAACCCCAGTTGGCGACTTGGCCAGGAATCAAGAGCTATCACTTCGTCATTACGAACTGCAGCCTGACACTGCCAGTTCCACGACCGTAGCTGGGGAGAGAGGGTGCGCAGGACATCAATATCAACCTTGCCACAGTGTAATTGGTATTGCTGGTTTAGCACCTCCAGCAAGCGATCGGCGTCAGCCTGCGGGTCGGCCAAGGATGAAGTTGGTAGTTGTAAGTGGTAAACTCGAACAGGTGGCTCCGGGCGAACCGTTATCTCCAATCCCTCCACTTGGGTCCGCTGTGACGTAGTCATCGACTCGGGTGGCACACTCAATTTGCAATCACTGCGGGGATACGTCTGGCAGGCCAGACGCCAGCCATCCTTCAACTCCTGGGATGAGAAAGCCTCCTGCTCACAAGATGCCGGCTCTGAGACGGTTCCGCTTACGACTTGCACCTTGCACGAGTGGCACACTCCGCAGCCACCACACATGTTAAGAATACCCACACCGAGTTGACGTGCGCAATACAAAAGACACTCATCAGCCGGGCATTGTCCTCGCCGACCCGCCGGCTCAAAATCAATTTGATAAAGCATCATCTTCTTCTCGATTTAGGTTCCGGCCTAGTCCTCTAGTCCGGCGTGTACTCTGTAGGGGCAGGTTTTCTTCAGGCTACAATAGAACAAACCGCCGCAGCCAACCCTCTAGCCGATGTCAGAAATGAGGGAAGCAGCGAGCCACGAAGCACCGCGCCACCCCCCAGACACAATCGGTCATGGCGCATCTCAGTTATTAAGTGCAATTCTTAAGCAATAGCTGGCTCCAACAGGTAAAGTTCGTCCGCGTTATCTAGCAGTTCATGTAATAAGACTATCATCCCTGTCCAGAGGTCTAAATGTTCCCCGATTCCCCGTTGACACAGCAATTGCTCGCTGCTCAGACCCCGGGGAACACTGTGAAGAATAGGCATCACTTTCTTCCTTCGCTGGTAGGATGCCCTCAGTCCCCTAAAGCACCTACGAAGGTTCGGTTTAAATCTCAATGGGAAGACGACCATACTTATCTATGAGCTCAGCTAGCCTGCCGACTCGTTCGATTTTGCCATCGAAGGCTAAATTGTCCCCCATACCCACAATGAAGTTATACCCTGGAGCTATCTCCTTAAAAAGATTCTTAACGTAGGCATCAAATTCTTCATCACTATATAGCGGTTCAAACAGCATTGCAGGCACCCCACCCCAGATAGTCACTTTATCACCCCAGGCCTTTCTCAATTCGGCAGTGGTAACGGAAGTCATAGGTGCTGGGCTCCATGCCTCAGCTACATCAATCTCAGTCTCCAGAAACATGGGGATGAGCCTTTTCATCTCCCCGTCGATATGAGCCTGGGTCAGTTTCCCCTTGGAGTGCATGAACTTCCCCACTTCCTGAAGCCAGGGCACGAAATACTTCCTGAATACCGGTGTATGGATATCATCGCTCCAGTTGCCGCCCACTACGGCAAACTCGGTAGGCAACTCAGCGAGTATTTTGAGCCTTTTCCATACCACCTCCTTCTCTAGTTCATACAGGTGCTCTACCTTACTAGTGTGGTCATTAAGCTCGAAGAAGAACCTCTCATAGCCCATGATCCTGCGCATAATCTCCTGCATAGGCGAATAGCCCACCGCGCAAAGCACTATACCATCCTCCCCGACCGTCTCCGCCGTTTTGAGATAATCGTCCACGTAGGGAACCAGCTCAGTGTTCTCGAGGAGATACTCAATTACTGGATAATCGTCAGCGCTTTTGAATGGCAGCTCTACCTCGTAAGGAGCCCACGTCCCTTCTTGCGGTGTCAACATCGTCTTCCCACTCACTATACCCTTTGGCGTTCTATACTCAGTAGTTGTGAAGGGGGGGTCTTCGTGGACGACTACTTCGGTATCCCGATACTCAACTTTCAATCTAAGCCAAAAGAGCAGTTGGATCCCGGCACCTTGGTCACGTAAAATATCAGGGATATTCCACCTTCTGTACTTCTCAGGAAGCGTATCATGCCATGAGTGATAGTTGTACCAGACATCAATCCGTGCCCCGAAGGGGAGCTTATCTACCGGTTGTTTGCGCGCTGCAGCCAAAATCCTTTGTTTCTGCGTAATTGCCATTGACTCCTCCTTGAAAACCCAACTAGCAGTTCAAGAAGTTGACATCTCCCCGAGAATCAGACTGGTCAGCCCATTGTCCGCTTCTAGCTAAAACTTTAGCAAGCTCAGTCCAAGTTGTCAAGGTGTCACCGTTTAGCATTCTAGCCTCATCTTGTTTATCCTAACCTGGCCCCGACACCTCTGCCCTTATCCTATCCATTACCTCCCCATGTGAAGGCACCCCAGCTATCACCCTTCCCTCTGGGGCATCCATAAGCTCTTCTTTCGACCTTATTGTAAAGAATCTCCATGCCCCGGAGAAATGCCACTCCAACGTTACACTACTAAAATCTACTACACGACTTTGACCTCATTTCCCCACCAAATTTTGACACAATTTGGCTGTGCTGCCACCATCGGCACCATACCCATCGGCTCCTATATGCTCCGCAAAATGTTGAGTTACTGGTGCGCCACCCACGATTACCTTCACTTTGGAGCGCAATCCCGCCACCTCAAGAGCCTTGATGGTATCTCCCATGCCAAGCATGGTCGTAGTAATCAAAGCGGATATACCCAGGATATCTGGGTTATACTCCTTCACTGCCCTTACAAAGCTGTCTGCGGGAACATTGATCCCCAAGTCGAAAACCTCAAACCCTACACCCCGCAGAAATATAGTTACTAGATTTTTGCCGATGTCGTGGATATCGCCAAAGACCGTACCAATAACTACCCGTCCTTTAGTAGGTATGCCGGAAGCAGAGAGCCGAGGCTGCAGCACACCGAGGGCATTGTTCATTGCCCGACTTGCAAGCAACATATCAGGCACGAAAAATTCGCCTGTGCTGAACTTCTCACCAACGATGACCATAGCAGCTTGGAGCCCTGAAGTAATAAGCTCATCTGGGCTAATGCCCTTCCCAAGTGCTTCCTCGGTCAGTTCTACAGCTTTTGTCTCGTCCTTGTCTACTATCGCCTCAATCAGAGATGAATAATCAAACATTCTACCTCCTTCCGGTATTAATTGGTAACATGTCAAAGAGCTGACATCTCCTCGGGAATCAGACTGGTCAGCTCATCGGCCGCTTCTGGCTAAGGTTGCGTTCAAAGGTTGGTTAAATTTTCAGCTCGCTTGGAAAAAAATTATAACACTATCTCCCTCCCCCTTGTCAAGGTAGTGCACTCATTCATATGATTAGTGACACATCACCACCTCCTTTCGTTGGTTTTCTTCCCACTGTATGTGTCCTGTGAGCTTGCTTCACACCACCATTGAGCTTGGGTGAGCGTGGTGGCAGCACGAAGAGCTTGATATTTCGCCTTTGGCATTCCTCCTCAAAGACTGCCTCAAACTCAGAGCCTCTGTCCACCTGGATAGCCCTGACTGTAAAAGGCATCCTCTGCTCTAGTTTATCCACGAAGTGGGCAGCAGTAGAAACAGTAACTCGGCTATATAGTTCTATAAACATCCATAATACAGCCATTATAATTCCCTTTCATCTCCTATCAAGTGTCACCTATCTGAATGAGCTCATACTAAAAGTCCTCTCTTACATAACCGATTCCTTATCTGAGTTTCACTATAAATCAGGCTAATGCGGCAGGTTGCTGGCTTAACATCTTACTGGACATAGGGAGGATAAAGGTATTAATATTTATTCGTTTCATGAAAACTTAAATGGTGGATGTTTGTGAAAACTAGCGATTTTAACTATTCTCTTCCCCTTGAACTTATTGCTCAAACTCCCATTGAGCCAAGAGACCAATCACGGCTTATGGTTCTAAACCGCAGTGATAGTTCAATAGAGCACCGGAAATTTTTTGAAATAACCGATTATTTACGAGCTGGTGATGTCTTGCTATTTAATGATAGTCGTGTTATTCCAGCTCGCCTTAACGGGAGGAAGGTGGATAGCGGTGGTAGGGTGGAGATTTTGCTGTTGCGTCGGTTTGATACCGGTGCCTGGGAGGCACTGGTTAGACCTGGTAAGCGGGTTAATATCGGCACCATGATTGAGATAACAAATGATTCTGTGGTTGATAACAGGCAGAGGGCTAAGGCTTTAGCTGAAGTAATAGAGCTGAGGCAAGGTGGGGTAAAGGTGATAAGTTTCTCTGATGAGATACTACTATCTAAGCTAGGCAAGATTCCATTACCACCTTATATACACACTCCCTTGGCCCGTCCCGGGCGTTATCAGACGGTCTATGCTAATGAAGCTGGCAGTGTGGCCGCACCCACCGCCGGCTTGCACTTTACACCTGAATTGATTAGCGATATAGAACGGAAAGGGGTGCACTGCTTGTTTGTTACCCTCCATATAGGGCTTGACACCTTCCGACCGGTTAGGGGGGATGACCCGCTTGAGCATCCCATTTACCGGGAATATGGTGTGGTAAGCCGGGAGGTAGCCAGTCAATTATCTCAAGCTAGGGTGGAGGGGCGGAGAATTATTTGCGTTGGCACCACCGCAGTGAGGCTCATAGAGCAGGTGGCTCAGAACAGTAATGCCGCTTTTGTAGAGCCATTTGGGGGCTGGGTAAGTTTGTTTATCTTGCCTGGATACCAGTTCCGTGTGGTGGATGCCCTTATTACCAACTTTCATTTGCCTAAGTCAACACTGCTGATGCTGGTTACTGCCTTTACTGGTAAAGATTTTATTAACCGAGCCTATGAGGAAGCAATAGCTTTGCGCTACCGCTTCTATAGCTTTGGCGACGCGATGTTAATAATTTGAAAGGTCAAGTTGACTTTCGCTTGCCTTTATGCTATGCTGTGTAAAATTAAATAAGGAATTATAGAGGTGCCTGAGCGCAAGCGAGGGCTTAAATGGAAGGCAAGTCCGGTGCAAATCCGGCGCAGTCCCGCCTACTGTGACTGAGGGCTACAGCTCGTCAGAAGTCAGAACGCAGCCTTTATCTTTGTTACCTCCGTGGAGATGGGGGAAGCAAGCTACAGATTATAGAAATCCCCTTGTTCTGCAGAGCAGGGGGTTTTTTATATTTATAAGTTGCTCGGGGTTAAAGAATATGCTTATTAAATTGAGGCGCAGTAATCGGCTAGTTTTGATTTTGTTACTATTAGGTGGGGGCTTGGTTGCCTCATTATTGCTGGCTAGTGCCTTTGGGGCGGTAACTATCCCTTTGCCTGATATATTGAAAATGTCTCTTAATAAGGTAGCTGTTTTTGATTTTCCATCTACCTGGAGGGCTGTGGATGAAACAATTATTTTTCAGATTAGGCTGCCCCGGGTGGTAGGTGGTGCCTTAGTTGGGGCAGCCCTGGCTACAGCCGGGGTGCTCTTTCAGGGTTTACTGCGTAATCCCATGGCTGACCCCTACATCATTGGGACATCAGCCGGTGCTGCTTTAGGGGCAACTATAGCTATGACACTACCGATAAATCTGGCTTTCCTTGGCTTTGGCTTGGTGCCGGTGGCAGCCTTTATTGGTGCTTTGGCTACAGTGTTTCTAGTCTATAATCTGGCACGGGTGGGTGGCAAGACACCTATTATAAGTATGCTCTTAGCTGGATTCGTAGTCAGCGCTCTACTAGCCGCAGTTATGGCATTTATGATGTCAATGAGTAACAGATTCGGCTTAAACCTCCACTCAGTTTTTTCCTTTCTTATGGGTCATATCTCAGTAACTAGCTGGGGGCAGATAGCTGTTATTGCCCCACTGGTCATCGGGGGTATCATCGGAGCCCGATTTTTTGCGTTCCACTTGAATGCTTTTTCTCTAGGAGAAGAGGGCGCTGCCTATGTAGGTATTGAGGTTGAGAGGGATAAAATACTTATCCTGGCTTTAGGCTCTTTGCTCACCGCAGCCGCTGTTTCTATCAGTGGTTTGATTGGTTTTGTTGGGCTGGTGGTGCCTCATGCCGTGCGCTTGAGCTTAGGACCAGACCATCGGTTCCTGTTACCAGCTTCGGCATTAGCCGGCGCTGCCTTTTTGGTTATTGCTGACCTTTTAGCTCGTACTCTCCTGGCTCCGGTGGAAATTCCAGTGGGAGTTATTACGGCTATTGTTGGAGCTCCGTTTTTCATTTACCTGTTAAGACATACTAGAAGGGAGTATGCTTTTTGATGGTTAGCTTACAAGTTCGGCAGGTTTACTTTTCCTATCTTGATGGGCTGGTTTTACATAACATTAACCTTTCTATTGAGGCGGGCGAGATGGTGGGCTTAATCGGTCCTAACGGCTCAGGCAAGACCACCCTGATTAAGCTAGCCAGTGGCATTTTGAAACCTAACCAAGGTGAGATTAGGCTGGATGGCTCTAGCTTAAGCCAGTTGAGCCGAAAATCTATAGCCCACAGTGTAGCTGTAGTACCACAGCATTTCCACATCCCCTTTGCCTTTACCGTTACCGAGATAGTAATGTTGGGACGAACTCCCTTCGTTAAAGCCTTTGCCGAGGAAAGTGAGGTTGATAAGCAATTTGTCTCTAGTGCTTTAGAGTTAGTTGGTATCAGTGAACTAAAAGAGCGCCGTTTTGATGAGTTAAGCGGTGGGGAACGGCAGAAGGTTACCCTGGCTATGGCGTTGGCTCAGCAGCCTAAGCTACTGCTTCTCGATGAGCCAATAGTGCACCTTGATATTGCCCACCAGGTAGAAATCCTGGAGCTGGTAAGAAGTCTTAATAGGGAGCGGGGGCTTACTGTTATTGCGGCTATGCATGACCTTAACCTAGCGTCTCTTTACTTTGACCGCTTAATCCTGCTTAAGGAGGGTAGGGTTTCGGCTGATGGAGCTCCAGCTCAGGTTTTAACTGAGGCTCAAATAAGGGAGGTCTTTTCGGCATCGGTTAGGGTGGAGCCGCATCCAGTAACCGGTGTTCCTCATATAGTTATTATGCCTAAGGATGGACAGGATTAGAGGTAAGGGCTATAATCTCAACTAGCTATGAGTTCTCAACCTAAACCCCACATTCTTTTCAGCCGTGAACAGATAGAAGCTAAGGTTAAAAAGCTGGCGGCTGAAATCAGAGAAGATTATCAAGGTAAACACCCCCTTTTGATAGGTATTCTTAAGGGCTCCTTTATGTTTATGGCTGACCTGATTCGGCTTCTTGATTTCCCGTTGGAATTAGAGTTTGTCAGATTGTCCAGCTATGGTCGGGGTAGGCAGACTTCGGGGAAGATTAAAGTGGTGCAGGGTCTTCGTTCTCCAATTAAAGGCAGGGATGTATTAGTAATTGAGGACATAGTGGATACCGGACTCACTATTTCCTTCCTCCTAGATTATCTGCAGAAGAGAAAGCCCGTCTCCTTGAAGCTTTGCGCTTTGACTGATAAGCCTTCCCGACGGCAGGTTCCGGTTACTATTGACTATCTGGGTTTCACTGTTCCCAATAAGTTCATAGTTGGCTATGGCTTGGATTGGGATGAAAAGTTTCGCAATCTTCCCGATATATGTGTTTTGGAGGTCAAGGATTAGAGTTGTCCAAACTAGCTCACTTAATTTCAGTAGCTAAAGGGGAGCTTCCTGCTGACCTGGTTCTGGCTAATGCCAGGGTAGTGAATGTTTTTACTGGTGACATAGAACCGGGCAATGTGGCTATTTGTGGGGATAGGATTGCCGGGGTGGGGGATTATCACCAGGCTAAAAAGGTGCTGGATTTAAAGGGTAAATATCTGGCTCCTGGTTTTATCAATGGGCATACTCATTTAGAAAGCTCTATGCTTGATATTGGTCAATATGCTAGGGCAGTGGTGCCACGAGGCACTTTGGCGGTGATTACCGACTTCCATGAGCTGGCTAATGTCTGTGGACTGGAGGGTATAAGATATATTCTGAGCTGCGCCCGCCGTTTACCTCTGGAACTTTTTCTAATGGCTCCTTCCTGTGTGCCAGCTACTTCACTAGAGACCTCAGGGGCTAGTCTTGGGTCTCAGGTGCTTGGTCAAGTTCTTAGATGGAGAGGCTGTATCGGGCTGGGAGAGGTAATGAATTTCCCCGGTGTGCTTAGTGCCAATGCAGGTGTGCTGAGTAAAATCAACCTTGCCCAAGGCAAGGTTGTTGATGGTCATGCCCCTGGTGTTACCGGGAAAGACCTTAGTGCCTACATTGCTGCTGGCATTTATTCTGACCACGAGTCTGTTTCTCTGGATGAGGCTAGAGATAAGCTAAGGCAGGGTATGTATGTGATGATTAGAGAGGGTTCGTCGGAGAAAAATCTTGATGCCTTGCTGCCTTTGGTCACCGATAACACCTATAAAAGGTGTATGTTTGTGGTTGATGACCGTAGTTGTGTTGACCTACTTAGGGATGGTGATATTGATGCTGTGGTGCGCAAGGCGATTGGTCTTGGTCTTGACCCGGTGCGGGCTATCCAACTGGCCAGTATTAATGCTGCCGATTATTTTAGGCTGGGCAGGCTTGGGGCAATAGCTCCCGGCTATATAGCTAATTTAATTGTCATCGATGAATTATCTAAGTTGCAGATAGATATGGTCTTTCACCGAGGTCGTCTGGTAGCCAGGCAAGGGGAACCGTTATTCCCCTTATATCAATCCATTGACGGAGGATTAACTAGCACAGTAAATATTAAGCCCTTCAATATAGAAGCATTGAGGCTTCTGGTTTCGGAAGAAACCGAGCCAGTTATTGAGCTCGTCCCCGGTCAGATAATTACCAAAAAGAGGATGGAGAGGGTTAAGGTTTCCGATGGTGTTATTGTGCCCGATACAGACAGAGATATTCTGAAGCTAGTGGTAGTGGAGAGGCATAAGGCTACAGGCAATATCGGCTTGGGGTTGGTTATGGGATTTGGCTTAAAGAGGGGGGCTATGGCTTCGTCTATCGCCCACGATTCTCACAATATTATCGCCGTCGGGACTAATGATAAAGACATATTTATAGCAGTTAAAGAGATTGAGAGACTACAGGGTGGTTTGGTAGTGGCTGACAATGACAAGGTATTAGCCAGCTTGGGCTTACCTATCGCTGGACTACTGTCTGGTGAACCGTTGGAGACAGTGGTGAGTAAGCTGGAGAAGCTTGAGCAGTTAGCCAAGGATTTAGGTACAACCTTACCTTCTCCCTTCTCTGCCCTTTCCTTTCTGGCTCTGCCAGTAATTCCCGAACTCCGCCTCACCGACTTAGGACTGGTAGATGTGAATGAGTTTAAGTTGATTAAATAAGCACTTTAGGGTTTATTATGCAAAAGCGTCCCTGGAGGGATTCGAACCCACGACCCGCTGCTTAGAAGGCAGCCGCTCTGTCCAACTGAGCTACAGGGACCTGAAGCTAAATCTCAAAAAGTTGGCGACAAATTGGCGACAGAATTTTTATTTACTCCGGCGGGCAGAACCTCGTCCAGTAGCGCCATAGCATCCTCTTGCATCCCCTCTATTATATGGCTGTAGACGTCCATTGTAAAGGCGACCGAGCTATGCCCCAGGGCTTCAGAG
>SDBU01004576.1_pt1 | contig 16925 bp, 13 predicted proteins | sample 2277071 | NCBI WGS metagenome assembly SDBU01 (sample SAMN10397929, study PRJNA504765) | marine sediment metagenome | isolation source: marine sediment core GS08_GC12, 126 cmbsf | place: Arctic Ocean: Gakkel Ridge, Loki's castle | collected 2008 | reverse complement strand
AAGGTGCAAGACAGCGCCTCGACAAAGCTCTCCTCCATTCGCCGCGACCTGCGCATTGCTAAGGACAGGTTATCCTCCAAGCTTCAGGCCATGATCAGTGACCCCAAAATCATACCCATGCTTCAAGAACCTATTGTCACACAGAGGGATGGGCGTTTTGTGATTCCGTTGCGCGCCGAGTTTAAAGGTCGTATCGAGGCAGTAATCCATGACCGATCCTCCTCGGGCGCAACATTATTCATCGAGCCCATAACGGTGGTTAACCTCAATAATCAAGTCAGGGAACTGGAGCTTGCAGAAAGGGATGAAATCCGTCGCATCCTGGCGGAACTAGGCAGCTTGGTGGGCGACAGGGCTGATGAAATCAAAGAGACGGTTGAAGCGCTTGCAACTCTGGATCTCACTTTCGCCAAGGCCAAATATGCAGAATCAATCCAGGCGAATGAGCCCATTCTCGCTGCCTGGAAACAGGGAATTCCTGCTCATCATCCTAACTCAACTCTCCGGTTAATTTCAGCAAGACACCCTCTGCTCGATCCCGAACGTGTTGTGGCAATTGATTTAATCCTCGATCAAGAGATTTTTGCACTTGTGATTACCGGACCAAATACAGGTGGAAAAACCGTTGCACTCAAGACCACGGGTCTACTCGTGCTAATGACACAGTGTGGACTGCACATTCCAGCCGAGTCTGGATCGGAGATGAGTGTTTTCGACGGTGTTTATGCGGATATTGGAGACGAACAATCCATTGAGCAATCTCTATCAACTTTCTCTTCTCATATTTCAAACATCATACGAATCCAATCACTCGCCTCACCAAGATCCCTGGTGCTGCTTGATGAACTAGGAGCCGGGACAGATCCACAGGAAGGTGCAGCGCTGGCGAAAGCGATTTTGTCTCAGTTTTTAGAGCAGCGAATTACCACCATTGTAGCGACACACTTTCCGGAAATGAAAACATTTGCCCACATCACCTCGGGGGTGAGAAACGCCAGTGTCGAATTTAATCTCGAGAGCCTACGTCCTACTTATCATCTGACGATTGGCTTGCCGGGCAGATCGAACGCCTTGGCAATCGCAGAGCGGTTGGGTTTAGGTATGGCGATCGTCGAAAAAGCCAAGGAAACTCTCTCACCGGAGGATTTACGCGCGGAAAGTCTTTTGGATGAGATTCATCGTCAGAGGGATACGACACGTGGTGAACTGCAGGAGGCGCGCATAGCGAATGAGGAAGCTGAGGGGCTGAGAGAGGATCTGCGAAAGAAACTGGGACAGATCGAGCAGGAAAGACGGCAGATCTTGGAAAACGCAAGGCTGGAAGGCGAGGCGCGAATTGAACAGCTTCAAGAGGAAATCTTAGAACTACGCCGAAGGTTGGCACGCGCGGGTCAGCCATTGGAAGTTCTTGAGCACATCTCGACGGAGGCAGTGACTCTGGAGGGAGAATTCAAAGAGCCAATTGCTGTGACCAAGGTAGATGATGCGTCAATCGTGAGCGAATTACGTCTCGGTGATCGAGTTCACATACGCTCTATCGATACAATTGGTGTGATTACTGACTTGGGGGCAGAAAATGCAGAGGTTCAGGTTGGCAGGCTAAGAATTCGAGCGAAAATCGATGAATTGGCACATCCGGGAGAAGCTGAAGCTCAGGGCGGAAAAGTATCCTCAGATCTCCGAAAAGGCGTGCGTATTACCGATCTTTCATTTGATGCTCCGCCTCTTGAGCTTGATATTCGAGGCAGGACCATTGAGGGTGCGCTTGAGGAACTCGAGAAGAGGTTGGACGCTGCATTTTTGGCAGGGATGCCATTCGTAAGGATCATCCATGGTAAGGGTACGGGTAAATTACGTCAGGCAGTGCGCCAGGAGCTCAAGAATAACGCATACGTATCATCCTTTGAACCGGGTCATCAGAGTGAGGGTGGAGATGGCGTGACCCGAGTTAAATTAGCGACCTCCTAAGTATTAGTAAAGAGGCTCGCCTCAGTTATTGCGGATGTTGTGGCTTCAGGAAGGAACAGCTGTTTCAGGAGGTAGAGATGGAACAAGAAGTAAAGCGATGTTGGGGAGATGATGACCCTCTCATGGCGGAATACCATGATCAAGAATGGGGTTTCCCCGTGCATGAGGATCAAAAACTCTTCGAACATCTTTTGCTCGACAGCTTCCAGGCAGGTCTTTCATGGCGCACAATCTTGCATAAGCGTGAGAATTTCCGCAAGGCGCTTGACAACTTCGATCCGAAGAAAATTGCACTTTACACGGAGCAGGATCAAGCACGCTTGCTCGAAGATGCGGGAATTATTCGAAATCGCCTAAAAATCAAAGCGGCAATCAGCAACGCACAAGTTTATTTAACAATCCAAGAGGAGTTTGGGTCTTTTGATAAGTACATTTGGGGTTTCACAGACTACAAGACAATAAAGGGGACTCGAACCGATACATTGGAAGGTATGCTAACTTCCAGTCCTGAATCGGATGCAATGGCGAAGGATTTGAAGGCGCGCGGATTCAAATTTGTTGGGACGACGATCTGCTACGCCTTCATGCAAGCGGTCGGGATGATTGACGATCATCTAACGTGGTGTTTCAGATCAAAACCGTGATGGATGAACATATCAGTTGATACGGATGTGAAATTTTATTCTGGCAGAGGGGTTGAGTGTGGGAGACGTAATCTTACTTACGGGTCGTCCAGGGTCGGGAAAAACAACAGCCATTCAAACTATTGTTGAGTTGTTGTCAACAAAGGCAGGGGGCTTTTACACTAAGGAGATCCGAGAAAAGGGAAGGAGGGTGGGATTTCGTCTGGTGACCCTGGATGGCCAGAGTGCAGTGATGGCGCATGTTGATTTCCGGGGCCCTCACCGGACAGGAAAGTATGGCGTGGATCTCACCGCAATTGATAGCCTAGCTGTCGAGAGCATCCAAAAGGCTAAGCTTGAGGGGGGTCTGATCGTTATTGATGAAATCGGGCCAATGGAATTGCTGTCTTCAACGTTCAAGAAAGAGGTCCTTGAAGTGATCAAGGGTGATCATGATGCACTAGGAACTGTGGCGAAGAGGAAAAGCGACTTCATTAATGAGGTCCGCAAACTGCCCAATGTGACGATTCTGGAGATTTTTCCTGGCAATCGCGATCAGGTTGTGGAGCAGGTGGTTTCTAGATTAGACAAGTAATCATGCCTACGAAATTTACACTGAGGGAATGTGCACTTGGTTTTGGTTGTAGGACCATATGTGCTATGGTCTTACGAATCATTTATTGAGAATTCTCAGAAAGGAAAGGCTATATTAAACTAGGTAGGGCGGTTCACGAACCGCCGCTACGACATTATTAAAACTTCGCCAAGGCGTGGAGAGCAAAGCATTCGGGATTCCTTCTTCAATCAGTGGATTCAAAAATTCCCTCTTGACATTTTTGCTCAATGCCCTACAATGTTCGAGAACAAAATAATGCCGATACATAAAACGTTTCCAAAACCTGTATTCGCCTGCCCCGGGGCTGCAGCCCAACGGCAGGCTTTTTCTTAGTCACTTTCGAGAGCCGCAAGGCTCTCTTTTTTTGAACAATTTCAGGGAGTGTTAAGGGATGTTGGAACTACCAGGACTGATTGATCCACACGTTCATCTACGCGAACCTGGGGCCACGCACAAAGAGGATGTTGGAAGCGGAACTGCGGCCGCTCTGGCGGGCGGTTTCACCGCGGTTCTGGCGATGCCAAACACTAACCCGCCTCTCACCAACAAGGATTCGCTTGATATGGCAATTACTCTCGCCAGTAGTAAGGCAGTTTGCGATTATGCGATTTTCCTCGGGGCGGGGGAAGATAACAGCCAAACTGCGGCTGACTTGGCGCAGAGAGTTTGCGGCATGAAGATGTACCTCGATCAGACCTATGGGCCTCTGAGGCTGCAGCAGCTTGGGTCTATTGCAGATCACGTCTTGCGTTGGCCAAAGGCCAAACCAATCGCTGCTCACTCCGAGGGGATGAGCCTTGCTGCAATCCTACTATTAGGCGCTATTCATGATCAACACGTGCATATCTGCCATGTAAGCTTAAAGGAAGAGATCCTGCTAATAAAGGCTGCTAAGGAAAAAGGTTATAAGGTGACTTGTGAGGTTACACCGCACCACTTGTTCCTGACGGAGGATGATCTGCCGCATATCGGGGAGGGTCGCGCAGAAGTGCGACCGCGCCTCGCAGCAGAAAAGGATCGAGAAGCGCTATGGGAAAACCTGGATGTGATCGACTGTTTTGCTACCGATCACGCGCCCCACACGCTCGATGAAAAGGATTCAGAAAATCCGCCACCAGGTTTTCCAGGGCTAGAAACCGCCTTGGCCCTTCTTATTGGTGCGGTAAATGATGGCAGATTGACCATGGACGAGCTTATTGCGCGCATGGTTTCGAATCCGCAGCGGATTTTTAGAATACGCAATCAAGAGCAAACTCGAGTCGAATTTGACCCGGATGTACGTTGGGAAGTTAAAGGTGCAGATCTTCAAAGTCGCTCCAAATGGTCTCCTTTCGAAGGGTTGAATTTGAAGGGAAAAGTTCGACGAGTAACATTGCGTGGTCGTAAAGTCTTTGAGGATGGCGTCATCCTGGCGCCAGCAGGATACGGTCTTAGCCTATTCTGAATGTGAAGAAAAAAAGTTTTAGAGGAGGCAATATGGCAACATTTGTACCCCCACATGAGCGGAATTCTCAGAGCCCTCACTTACCCTTCGGTGATCACCGCGGGGCACCCTTCTACGGACAGGATGTGATTTCGGTCTCTCAATTCAGCATAACAGACCTGGAATACATTTTTGGCGTTGCAAAGGAAATGCGAGCGATGGTCGAGAGAGTGGGCTCATTTGATCTTCTGAAGGGAAAGATCCTCGCCAATCTATTTTATGAGCCCTCAACCAGGACATCCTCATCCTTCCTCTCTGCGATGGAGCGGCTGGGCGGAAGTGTGATTCCCATCAATGAGGTGACATACTCATCGGTGGCGAAGGGCGAGTCCCTTCCCGATACAATCCGTACTTTGGAATGTTACGCGGACGTGATCGTTATCCGTCATCCAGAAGTAGGTTCGGCAGAGCTTGCCGCGAAATTCTCACGAAAGCCGGTGATCAATGCGGGTGACGGAATTGGAGAGCACCCGACACAAGCTCTACTGGATCTATTCACGATCAAGGAAGAGTTGGGGCGAGTCGATGGATTAACGGTTACGATGTTGGGCGATCTAAAGTACGGTCGAACTGTGCACTCCCTTTCAAGACTTCTCTCCAACTTTGTCGTTCGACTTAACTACGTTTCCCCTGAGATCCTACGCATGCCTGCTGAGTTGGTCGAGGAATTGAAGGCAAAGGGGGTATCCCAAAAAGAATTTGATGTACTGGAACCAGTGCTCGCTGAAACTGATGTGCTGTATGTCACGCGAGTTCAGAAGGAGCGCTTCGATAATCAAGATGAGTATGAGAAAGTCAAGGGAGCCTTTGTGATCACGCCAGAGATGATGGAACAGGCGAAGGAAGAGATGATCATTATGCACCCCTTGCCACGAGTGGGGGAGATCAGCATGGACCTTGACGACGATCCACGCGCGGCGTACTTCCGACAAATGGAGTATGGCTTGTATGTTCGTATGGCGCTCTTGGCGATGGTGTTGGGAAAGGCGTGAAGAAGGGGAATCAGTAAACAGGCAATCAGGAAATCAGGAAAAGGGAAGCTCCTCTAACAATAAGAGTGTATTTCCATCATCGGATATGCCGCTTTGTCTTCCTGAAGCCTGCTCCCTGATTACTGATACCAGTTGATATATTGACCAGTTAAGATACAGCAATCCTATATGGTGCAACCATGACTTCACCATTCTTTAAACGACTTGAAGATCGGATCCTCTCAGTAAATTCCTTGCTGTGCGTGGGTCTCGATCCTCATCCAGAATTACTACCTCAAAAGAATGCAGTTGGCGCCAGAGATTTCTGCCTTCGCATTATTGAACAGACTGCGGAAATGGCCTGCGCTTTTAAACCCAACAGCGCATTCTTTGAGGCCTTCGGTGCTGAAGGTATCAAAGTTTTGGGAGATGTGATTCGTGCTGTGCCGGATAGTATCCCTGTGATTCTAGATGCAAAACGGGGAGATATTGCTTCTACCGCAAAGGCTTATGCAAACGCAGCCTTTTATGTGCTTGGTGCGGATGCACTGACAATAAGTCCCTATTTGGGTTGGGATTCAGTCGAACCAATGATTGCGAGTCCGGACCATGCATGTTTCTTGTTATGTAAAACATCAAACCCCGGCTCAGATGATTTTCAAAATCAGATTCTTGAGTCAGGGGTGCCACTTTTTATTCATTTAGCCCAAAGCGTCGCCGAGAAGGGGACTTCCGGCAATGTTGGATTGGTAGTGGGAGCGACCGACCCCGATGCTCTTGCAGCAGTTCGCGAAGTTGCACCTGACCTCTGGATTCTAGCGCCAGGGTTGGGACCTCAAGGCGGTGATCTTGAACAGGCTTTGCGTGCGGGTCTGCGCGCGGATGGGTTGGGCATGATACTCCCTGTTTCAAGATCGATCGCACAAGCCGATGATCGAAAAACGGCAGCCATCACGTTTCGGGATCAAATTAATGAAGTCCGGGAAAAAGTTGTTGCACGTAAATCCGAAGGTGAAGTCTTCGATAATGCTCACCTGGCAGATTATCTTTTGCAGGTTGGCTGCGTGAAATTCGGCAACTTCACATTGAAGTCTGGTCTAAAATCGCCAATCTACATTGACTTACGTCTCTTGGCTTCATACCCGAAATTACTATCAATCGTTGCCAGGGCATACGCTGCTATGATTTCTGACCTTGAGTTCGATAGGTTGGCTGCGATCCCCTATGCAGGCTTACCGATTGGAGCTGCGATTTCTTTACAAAGCAGCGTGCCGATGATTTATCCGCGCAAGGAAGTAAAAGAGTACGGCACCAAATCATCGGTCAAAGGTCAATATGAGGCTGGAGCGAGGGTTATCGTAATTGATGATTTGGTCAGTTCAGGAGAAAGTAAATTCGAAGCGATTGCGCGACTGGAAGCGGTTGGCCTCAGAGTTGTTGATATTGCCGTTCTGATCGATCGCCAAGGTGGGGCAGCCGAGACCCTTGCAGTGGCAGGATACAGGCTGCATAGTGTATTTAAGCTATCTGAGTTGCTCGGTTATTGGGAGCGAACAGGGAAGGTAGCAGAAGCGCAGGCAATAAGTGTGAGGGAGTTTCTGAGAAAAAAGGAAACAGGGAGCCGGAATCCGGGATCAGGGACTGGAGACTAGGCGCAAAACAAAACATTGCGTTGAAGATTGGGGATCTGAGGTTACGTCTGGAGGCTGATTTCCCCTCGCCAATACCTGATTGACCATCGACACATTCACCGTTGACATGGAAATATATCAAATATTGCGTCCACTCTTATTCCGTCTAGACCCCGAACGAGCTCATCAAATAACGCTGAAGCTCCTCAGGGTAGCTGGCGCGAGTCCTGTCAGTCGTTTCGTGCTTCGCATGATGTATTCCCAAGATAGACAGGGATTAGGTGTGAATCTATTCGGTTTAAAGTTCCCTAACCCTGTTGGACTAGCCGCGGGTTATGACAAGGATGGCCTGGGTATGACAGGGCTTGCCTGCTTGGGTTTTGGGCATATTGAATTGGGAACAGTTACCCCTAATCCGCAGCTGGGGAACCCTCGACCAAGAATTTTCCGCTTGCAGGAGGATCAAGCGCTCATCAACCGGATGGGTTTTCCAAATGCCGGCGCAGCCGTACTCCATAGGCGACTTCGCCGTAAGAAACCCACCAACACCGTGATTGGTGTGAATATTGGAAAAGGGGGAGATACACCGATTGAGGATGCTGTGGAGGATTACGTTGGGTTGCTTCGAATGTTCTACGCCCTGGCAGATTACATCGTCATAAATGTCTCGTCACCCAACACAATAGGATTGCGGCGTCTGCAAGCTCGGCAGCACCTTGACGTGCTTCTTGCAGAATGTGCGCTTGAACGTGAAGCGCTGCAAGCTGAAGGAGGCAAGAGGGTGCCTGTGTTGGTTAAATTGGCTCCAGACCTCTCATTGGGCGAGATAGATGATGCTGTTGATGTCCTTCTAACGCAAGGAATTGATGGAGTAATTGCCACCAATACGACCACAGCAAGAGATTGTTTGAAATCTAAATTCGCGCAGGAGATGGGTGGTCTGAGTGGAGCACCGCTCCGTGGGCGAAGCCTGGAAGTGGTCTCCCACATTCATAAAGTCACATCTGGAAAATTGCCAGTTATCGGTGTGGGAGGGATTTTTGGAGCGGATCATGCCAAGGAAATGTTGGATTGCGGAGCAAGTTTGGTTCAAATATATACAGGGTTGGTGTATAGGGGCCCTGGAATGGTGAGGGGGATACTTAGGGAATTATCAAGTTGATCTTGTGAAATAGATTACAGTGGCAGGATCGATCACTATTCAATACCAATGTTCACAGCTTCCGACGTTTTCTTCGCCGCAGAAAATTCAATCCTCGCCGGAATCTTCGTTTTCTCCTCCGATGTCCAATGTGAAATAGCCGTTTCATCCGCCTGGGTTCTGCTACAGTGATCCGACTCGCAACATCATTCTCAATGGCCAATTCGGTTTGATCCACTTTAAGTATCGTAACAGGGCTACGCTGGAGCACTTGGATGGTTCGTCCTGGTGCGACACCGTACGCAAGGAGCCGTTCTCGACGGATCTCTTGAACAGCCTGCAAGCTGATGACCTTGGCTTCCATCCCGGGCGCCAAATCGGCGATAGTTAGATCAGCTGGAGCGTCGGCTTTGGGTTGTTGGCTCATTTCTCTCTACGCTCCCGTGAAAACTTGGCGGTTAACCATTTCACTACTTTTGAACCTGCAGGGTCAACATCACTGAACCCACATTCAGGGCAGCAAATAATGTTGCAATCTGGTTGTACTGGGCAGGCGACACACCCAGGGTGTTTTTCGGGGGCAAACTGGTGCCCGCACAACGCACATGTCGTGAGCGCCTCTCTCATATTCCCCATCCGATTGCCACAAGAAGGTACTTGAGAAGACCTCCGACGAGGAACGCAAGGGGAAAAACAATGGCAGTGATAGCAAGGGAGGTGCGCCAACCTCTAGATTTACCGATCATGAACACGCTCGCAACGCATGGGATGAACAATGTGATGGTAACCATTGATACAACGACCTGAATTGGAGAGAGTAAACCCTGAGCCTCCATCAAGAAAAGCCCGGTGGCGCCAAAGTCACGGCGTAGAAAGCCCAACAGGAACGCTGCGCTGGCATTAGGGGGCAAGCCTAGCCAACCAGAAACAAGCGGCTCACTGGCCTGGATCAACCAATCCAAAAGCCCTGTCTTTTGCATCCCAAACATAATCGCAGTGCCAAGCAGAAATAGGGGGATCACCTCTTTCAAGTACCATTCCAACCGCGCCAGTGTTTTTATCAAGACGTTGCTCATTATTGGACGTCGCAGGGGCGGAAGTTCTAAGAGTAAGGGTGAGCGTTCTCCTGGAAGAACTCTGGCAGCGAGCCAACCCACCGATAGCATCACGACTACAATGACAACCAGCCAAATCATGGTTGCTGAAAGTGACACGCTGGCGAGCATACCCATCACAATGCCGAGTTGAGCGGAGCATGGGATTGCCAGAGCCAGCAGTATGATAACCAGCAGACGATCGCGTTTATTTTCCATGATCCGAGTCGTCCGTGTCGCCATTGTGACGCCGCCTAGCCCAAGAACCATCGGGAGGATGGCTTTGCCATTGAGGCCCATTATCCGAAAGACACGATTAGTAAGTACAGCTAATCGAGGGAGATAACCTGAGTCCTCCATGATGCCAAATGCCAAGAAAAACGTAGACACGATAGGCAGGATTAGGGCTAGTGCATAGGTCATTCCCATTGTCCATAATCCGTACTCGCCAACAAAAAAATCTGCAACGATAGGAATCGGTATGATTGTGTTTATTGCATCTGTAACTCGTGGATTGATGAGCTCACCAAACAAATTGGTTTCGAGTAAGTTCACTAATATGCCAGCGCCGAATATACCCACAAACCAGTAAAGGACATACAGGACGATGGCTAGGATGACCATGCCCCTTATGGGCTGTATCGCAAGATGCCCAAGCCATTCCCCAGTCCCTTGGATCCCTAAGTCTGTTTGGCGAAGGACGAGATTTACCAGACGATCAACGACTTCCATTCTTGTAAGTCGAATTAATGCTCCTGGAGAAACTTCGACAGTTTCATGTAGTAATTTTCGATGATTATGCAGTTCCTGGTAGGTGTTGGAATCTATATGCTTTTTCAACCAAGATTCTGCGACTGGGCCCCTACCCAACCAAAGCAAAGCAAGAGATCGTTTTGAGATGTTGGAATCGGGAAGATGGCTCTCAACGTAACTTATCGCATGCTCTAACTTATCGGGATATTGAATGAAGAAGGAAGGTTTCTGCGTCTTATGGATTTGCTCGATAAGTTGCGCAATTCCTTTCCCCCGAGTAGCGATGGTTGGGATGACTGGAACTTCTAAATGCTCGCGTAATAAATTAAGATCTACCGATACACCTCGATGATTGGCTTCATCCATCATATTCAGAGCCAATACAAGAGGAATTCCCATCTCTGCCAATTGCAGTGTAAGTTGGAGAGTTCGGCGAAGATTTTTTGCGTCTCCAACCTGGATAATGACACGCAATGGTTCATCGAATAAAACTTGGGCTGTGACCTGCTCCTCGTCGGTCCGTGATGGCAGAGTGAGAATACCAGGCGTATCGATCACAGCTGTGCCGGGAAAATGAGTTGCGGAACCTCTTGTAAGTTCGACTGTGGTTCCAGGATAGTTGGCAACGGTAACGTAATGGCCGGTTAGTTGATGGAAGATGACGGACTTGCCGACATTCGGATGTCCGATGAGTGCAATACTACTTGAGGTCTGTAATTCAACGGGATGAGCAGGATGATGATGCATGGCGATCTCTACACAGCAACAACGATATGTGAAGCTATACGTTGTCCAATGATTTGATCCACTCCATTGATGCTGATGGTCAATAGGCCATCAAAGTCATCAACATCAATTACACATAATGATGAACCTGGCTTGATCTCTTTTTGTGCGAGCAAAGAAAGCACATCTTGAGATTCGGGGTGGATCCTAAGGATCACTCCTTCATCTCCTTGACGTAGGGTATTCAATTGAACGCCCTCTGAGTACTCGAAATCTCCTTCAGAGTTAGGGATTGGATTCCCGTGAGGGCAAGATGAGGGATCATCCAAGAAATCCACAAGGGCATCAGTTACTTCGGTCCCTGCCGCGTGTTCAAGTCGACAAGCTAGATCATGAACGTCCTCCCATGGGAGTTTCAGCTTATCCGTTAAAAATCTTTCCCAGAGTCGATGGCGCCGGAGGACAAGCATAGCCCGACGCTTCCCGGTTTCTGTCAGGCGTACTCCTTTGTAACGCTCGTGTTCCACCAATCCCTGGCCCACAATGCGATGAATCATTTCGGTGGCGGATACAGGACTGATTCCCAACCGGTCGGCGAGTGTGGATATTGGGACCAATGCACCTTCCAGGGTCAACTCGCCAATTGCTTTTATATACATTTCGGCAGTTTCGCCTTGGGTGAGCTGTACACTCACAATGTTCCCTCAGACAATATTTTAGGACCTCCTTATAATAACTATTTAGGCTTACCCATAAACATGGTGAGTGTCATTGTTCTGCTAGTCGTTTGTCATGTGCTGATTTAGGTCTGAAGCATGATAGCGAGGGGCCAATTCCAGCGGATTTTTCTAACGATATTGCCTGGAAACATGCGGGCTGAAAGAGTTGTCATCCAAAGGGATGACAACTATACTGCTCTCAAGATTATGTGTGTGCGGCGTGAGTAATCGAATTCTCTTCTCTCGAATTATCCTTATCACACCACTTGTTATCATTGCCGTGTTGTTTATTTCTTTTCAATTCCCTGTTTCCCCCGAAGCCGAAATCAGCCCATCAATCGATAGCGTTTCAAGTATGTGGGAAGTAACTTTCAGCGCACCTCAAGATCTATCGGCTGCAACCTATCGACATGGTCCAGAAGCTGCGCTTGTAGAATCAATAGATGCCGCTCAATTTTCGGTTGATTTGGCCATTTACCACTTCAACCTCTGGAGTGTTCGTGATGCGCTAATCCGCGCCCAGAACAGGGGGGTTGAGGTCCGGGTTGTTGTCGATGATTCTCACGTTGATGAGTTGGAGATTGATGCACTTGAGAGAGCAGGGATACCGATTATGACGGATCAAAGCCGCCAGTTGATGCACCACAAATTCGTTATTGTAGATCGAATTGAGGTATGGACGGGTTCAATGAATCTCACTATCAATGGGGCATATTTGAATGACAACAATCTTGTCCGGATTCGATCCAGGGATATGGCGCATAACTTTACGCGGGAATTTGAAGAAATGTATATTCAGAAGAGATTTGGTACTTCCTCCATTCCTGATACGCCGTACCCACAACTTGAGATTGAGGGCAGAATCGTAGAGACATATTTTTCCCCAGACGACGGTGTTGTGCATAAAATCGTTGACTTATTAAGCGCTGCGAACGAACAGGTAGAATTGCTTGCGTTCACTCTCACATCCGATCTTATCAGTGATGCATTACGGAATGCTCATCGAAGAAATGTTGCAATCAGGGGTGTAGTTGAAACATCTCAAGTGGGTACGATGGGGTCTGATGTTGTGGACTTAATCGCAGGCGGCATGGATATTCGTCTGGACGGCAACTCGAATTTAATGCATCATAAAGTAATCATCATCGACTCAAAAATCGTCATTCTGGGGTCCTACAATTTTACGCGCAGTGCTGAGGACAAGAATGACGAAAATACTATCATTGTGCATGATCCAACTTTTGCAGGGCAGTTCTTGATAGAATTTGAACGGCTGTATGAGCAAGCACAGCCATAGGTTAGATTACGGATTCTCTCAAAGATTTTTTATGGAGCGAAATATGACGACTCAAGAATATGGCGGGAAATTTTTCATTGGCAGGTGAAGGGTGCTGAAGAGGTTTTTGAACTTCCAGGATACAAGATCTAAAGCTTATTCCATTAAAACTTAATGCGTAAAACGTGTGGAAAATTTCGACGGCTTCATAAAGCGGGGATCGGATTAATTTCTTTGGATAGAACTGATTTCAAAGCCCATTTGCTGCAAAAACAGAATAAAAAAGCCATGAAAACTAAGCAAAAATTAGAGTAGTCATGATTTAATGGGGTGGTTCAATTGAGAACATAAGCTACTTATGAATGTAATTCTCGGTCAGTTCTTACTCAGTTGTGTAAATTATCAACTGCATAGAAAATATCAAGTAAATGAACAAGGGTTGAGCTTCAGTCAATCGAATTTACGAGAGAATAATTAGTACACTAGTCGTGCTGTTGGAAAGGAGAGAAAATGGGGTTACATAGTAGGAGAAATCCAATCCTTTTTGCTCTTGTGCTCATAGTGCTCGCGGGCTCCCTTGCTGCGTGCAATAGCGGCCTTCCCGATCGGGCTCCAACGGTGATTACCGAGCAGGCCAACGTAGAGAGTGTAAGCCTCATTGCTATAGGAAAAACGCCGGTGAAGATCCACGCCAGCGTTCAAGGAACTTATCCTAACAATTGCACGTTGGTTTATGAAATTAAACAAGAATGGAAAGACGAAATCTATGAAATCGTTATCAACACCAAGCGCCCGGTTGATGATGAAAATTGTGAGCAAGGCCCCATAGCATTTGAAGAGATTTATGAAATACCAGTCTATAGATTGAAAGCTGGAGAGTATATTGTCGATGTGAACGGTGTTCAGGAACCGCTCGTCTTTGTATTCGATAACGATTAATCAAATCCTACAGGAATACTATGTGTGAATGGAGGATGACTCAAGCGTCATCCTCCTGCTATTTTTGGGACGATCCACTCAGCGGCCAGGTCGGAAGCACGTCAATATCCAGTGCGTCCCTCTGTCCAGCAAGATATCTTTGATGCCCTACGGCTGCGATCATCGCAGCATTATCAGTGCAAAGATGGATGGGGGGCGTATGAACGGGGTATTTTGATTTAGCAATAAATGATGATCGCAGGCTGCGATTTGCAGATACCCCGCCGGCTACGAGGATTTCCCGCGCTTCAAATGATTCTGCGGCAGAGAGCGTTTTCTCTACAAGAACATCAATAACGGCGGCCTGAAATGATGCAGCTAGATCGGAGATCGGGAGCCCGGGTCGAGGGGATTCGACCCCGGCCTTCAAATCAGGTTGATGACTGCGGACCTCGCGAAGAACAGCTGTTTTCAGGCCGCTAAATGAAAAATTCCAAGTTCCTTTCAACCATGCGCGCGGGAACTTAAATGCCTGTGGATCACCGCCTTCAGCAGCCTCTTCGATGGCGGGACCACCCGGATATGCCAAGCCGAGCAGCCGAGCTACTTTATCGAAAGCTTCTCCAGCTGCATCATCCAAAGTGCCGCCTAGCCTTTCATAGACAAGGTGATCCGTCATTAACACCAATTCGGTGTGACCGCCAGAAACAATCAAGCTGAGTAATGGGAATTGTGGCTCAATACCTTCATTTAACAGCCAAATTGAATATAGGTGGGCTTCCAGGTGATTAATGCCGAGTAATGGAAGCCCTGAAGCGATCGCCAAACCCTTGGCCATGTTCATCCCCACAACCAAGGACCCCGCCAAGCCAGGTCCCCTCGTTACTGCGATGGCGTCCAAAGATTCGAGGCCGACATGGGCTTTCAGTAATGCATTGGACACAACTGGATAAATCGTCTCGATATGAAGTCTCGATGCGACCTCGGGGAAGATGCCGCCGTACTGGGCATGGATCGACGCTTGAGATGCGACTTCGCTTGTGAGAATAGTGCGACCGTTCTCTACAACCGCTGCCGCTGTTTCGTCACACGAAGTTTCGATTCCTAGAATTCTAGTTTCGTCAGGCATGGTCAATCTCCAGCACCAGGTCTTTCGAATACTCCACCAAGGTTTCCAATGTGCCATCGGGTCGTACCCATACTGTGTCCTCCAACCTAACCCCCATACCTCTTTCGGGATAATACAATCCGGGTTCTACTGTGATGACCGATCCAGGGAGTAAAATGCTTTTGTTCGTTTCTCTCTTATAAAAGTCTGGTCCCTCATGAACGTCTAAACCAATCCCATGCGCAAGACTATGAACATAGCCAGTCAACGTTTTACGGTCAGATTTAATGGTCGGATGACCCTTGGCTTCAAACAAATCACAAGTTAGTTCTTGGAAATCGCTGCATAGTCGATTTGGCTCGATGGCCTCATAGACCTTGTTATATACGTCTAGCACGTCATCGTAAACCTTTTGGACCTCATCCGGTGCGTACCCCAAACACCAGGTGCGCGTGAAGTCGAAAAAGTACCCACCCCCTACCTCACAGGGGAAAATGTCAAAAACAATGGTTTTTCCTATTTCAACCGGTTGATGGTCTAGGCCTTCACTATGAGGGACACCGGCATCTGAGCCGATGGCGAAAACGGTCCCTTCAGGATTTTCAACTCCTCGCATCGTTAACCACAGATTGATGCGTCGTTTAACCTCTCCAATTGTCAGTACCTGGTCTTGCCGGTTGACCAAGATACCATCTTTGACTTTATGAGATTTAAGAAATCCTGCTACCTTCTCTACGGTCGATACTGTAATTTCACCCACTTTTCGAATGCGATCGACTTCTTCTTCATCCTTGGTAATTCGCGCCTGCATCAGGACGGAGTCGAATCTGGTTTCTGGGACAAACTCGATAGCATCAAGAATTGATCGGGTTTCGTTGAGCAAACCATAAAAAACACCGACATCACTTTTTCCGTATAGAGATACCCTTCCGCTTACCTGAAAATCATCTAGAATATCTCTCATTCGATGGGCCAGGGCCTTTGTTTTGTTTCCGTCGAATTCAGTAAGGTATTTCTCTAATTCGTAATCATCAAAACTTTTTGTTTCCAGACCGCTGCGCGCGGCTTCATCCCGCTCCATGGAGTTGTGAATGAGAACCGCTGATTCCCCCCGCTTCTTAATGAGAAGGGCGTCCGAGGCATGCACAACGCCTGTGAAGTACACCATTGCGGAGTTGTGCCTTGCAGAGCCAACCACGAGCATGGCATCAATATTTTTCTGTTCCATCAACTGGTCAATATCGTTTTTCATAGGTGCTCCCTGGGATTGGAATAGGGCACTATTCTCTTTTATTTCCCATTAGGCTTCTGATCGCTACCAGTAGGTCGGCGTCCTGTTCTGGAAGAACGGTTCTTGGATCAAGAACAACCCGATCGTCTTCAACTCTGGCAACAATCGGGGTTTTCCAAAGCCGAAGCTTTTTTGCAAAAGCATTTGGCCGCTTAACATCCAGACTAAGCAGCCAAGTAGGTTGTGTTTCTTCGGGAAGACTGCCACCTCCGACAGTAGATTTCCCTGGCGTGATCTCGCCAAAGCCAAGATCATCTGACCAAGACTTGGCGCGATTTCTTATCTGATCTTCTGTAGCCGAGATCATTTTCCAAATGGGGATTTCATTTAGCGCTTCATCTTTCATGTAATGGTGCAGTGTGGCTGTCAGTGCCGCTAGACACAATTTGTCTGGGCGGACCGCGCGTGCTAACGGATGTTTGCGTAAGCGATCGATGATGGACTTCTCCCCCAGCAGGATGCCAGATTGCGGCCCTCCCAGGAGCTTATCCCCGGAAAATGCTACAAGAGAGGCGCCAGCCTCCAGGGATTCTTGAACTGTGGGCTCATGTCCAAGCCCAAAATCTGCTGTATCCAAGAGGGCACCAGAGCCTAAATCGTGCAGCAC
>SDBU01004575.1_pt1 | contig 16925 bp, 13 predicted proteins | sample 2277071 | NCBI WGS metagenome assembly SDBU01 (sample SAMN10397929, study PRJNA504765) | marine sediment metagenome | isolation source: marine sediment core GS08_GC12, 126 cmbsf | place: Arctic Ocean: Gakkel Ridge, Loki's castle | collected 2008 | reverse complement strand
CCGTTGGGAATAAATCTAGCACCTAATATTGGAGTCGATGACTTATGCCACATAATTGTTGGTATATCCAGCTTCAAAGTTTTTAATAGAAATCCTTCACCATATACATTTGCTGGACTTGAATTTGTGTAATGTATAACCCCTAATTTTTTATTAACTGGTGCTTGGTTTTGAATATATGAGACAAAACTCCCAAATTTCCTATTTTTAAATTGTGTATATTTTAAATCACCAGCTTGTGCTCCTGCAATTTCTTCGGTATAAATAATACTCATATTCCAATACGGGAAGACAACTGTGGGACACTGACTATTTTCGAGAAAAGATAACACTGATTCATCAACGTAGTCGGTTGGAGAAAGATTGAATACACTAGCACCACTAAAATTAATTTCATTATAATAAATCATTGCGCCAGCATATGTTGTACCTGTTGGAATAACTAATCCACTGAAATCCGGTGCATTCCTGTCAAGACCAACAACAACATCATCAGTACTTAATGAACCTGATGTTATACCAGTAATTTGATACCATAAGTACGGTGTTGGATAATTTTTATCTATCGAGTGTTCAATTGTACTAGCACTATACGTCCATTTTATAAACAATAAATCTCCAACGGCTGGTTCTTCCCCACTTGTACCATAATACGGTCCTTTCTTTAATCTCACTTGATTATCACCATCACTATTTTCACTATCTGACATATCGAGCATGGCATCCGGTTGTTTCACATGGTTACTGTCCGTAATAAAAGAAGTACCACCATTGGTGAAAAATCCTAGAGATTCTATCTGGTTTTCAACATTATATGCACTAACGGGTACTGTTGTTAATAAATTATATGGGTCACCACTAACGTTTCTAGGGATAAAAGAAATTTGATTTGGATTTGTGTCAACGGGTTGTAAGATACTCGAATCGAATGCCGAATATTCTTCATCTCCACTATCAAAAACAGCCTTATTGAATTTATAATCGATTTCACTATCACCAACAGCATAATATTTAAAATCTAATTGACCTGCTGCAAGTAGTTCCCTACCTTTTGAAGTCAATTTGATATTTAATACGATTGGGTTTTTCTTCTCTATAAATGCCATTTAAATCTGCTTTCCTATAAATACAATTAAATTTATTTTAGGGAGCCTCACTTACTTCAACAATAATATCATCATTAATACCATCTTGAATATCTGCAACGAATTGACTATAAGTCCAACTCCAATTTCCATCTATTCTCCAACGAACACTTTTCGGTTCTTCGTCAGTATCAACCCATGCGATTAGGTCATCTAATTCAACAATATATGTGTCACCAGCAGGTGCAATTAATGTTGAATCGGTACTTTGGCTAAATGGTGAGAACACATCGTCATCAACCAACGTATTAGTCACTTGTTCTCTCAAGTAAATTATACCACCAAAACCACTATGAGGTACACCTGAACCCGTCCAAGTAATTCTAACTCGAACATTAAAATTTGATGGTGGTGGTACTGCGGTTTGAATAGTTTTAACGACACCATAGCCAGTACCAGTATCATTAATTGCATATGCTCTATAATATGTTGTGGTATTTGAATCAAGACCACTTGCACTTTTATCCCAATCAACACCAACACCAATATCACCCAAAGTAGAATCCTTATCTACATAATATGGGAAATTACTTAATCTCAGATTAGCATCAGTACCATAATCACTACTCTGAGTAAATAATATACCGTATTGGATAATTGTTGCGGGTACTCCTTTATCAATCACATTATTATTATCAACTAAGAATCCTGATGTGGTTACATTCACTGCAATACCAGTATCTACTTCTGGTTCTTGTGTTGGTATTGCTGCGGTTGTGGCTGTCTTACTACCACCATAATAAGCAATACCATCAACTGTCATATATGCCTGATATTCATACGTTGAATTCTCTACTAAGCCAGTTATGGTGTTAACCCAAAAATCATCCCCAAGTGGACCAGTTGCTGGGGGTTTTGTTGTCCAAGCACCCCAACCACCACCAATTTGTATTCTGTACTGCATTGCATAATATTGAATGTCTTCATATCTAATAATCTCTTGACCACCAGTTGAAACTATTGATGTTTGTGTCGTACTATCTGCCGTACTAGTAACTAAGTACGGCTCTAGTGGGGGTGGGGGTGGAGTTGTGACCTGACGAGTATTACCTGTATAACCATAAACACTTGACTGAACAAATGCTCTATAATCATAAACTGTGTCTTCATCAAGACTCGGTATGGTTATTGAGAAATTATTCACACCAAGAGAACCAATCTCTGATATTCTCGTCCAATCATTTACTTCAACTCTCTTATAATCAATACCATATTTCGTGAGCACATCGAATCCAATTATATTTTCACCACCAGTAATTAAACTACCAAGTACACCTTCTGTCGTTTCAACATATAATTCAGGTGGTACTGGAATTGGAGGTGGTAGAATTTCTTGAATTATTTGGAATGTGCTTCCATCACCACCTAAAAATTGAACTAATTCATTACCCCTTAAATCGAAATCAGGATAGGCTGGGTCTACCACATTTACACCTCTTTTATACCAATGTTTTTGTTTTGTAAATATTGTATTTCTAATTAATAACCCACCACGTTTCTGTATGATTGTCGCAGGTAATAATTGGTCTACGAATTTCTGGAAGAATGCATTGTACTTATTTAAGAATGGATATAAATTAGAGAATGTGTAACCGTTTGATTGTAATGGGTCATCATCTGGGAGGCTGGCTCTCTTTAGATATTCATCATAAATATCGAGTACTGTGGGATACCAACCACCCTTAAAATCGGTAACAATTTTTCTGTTTTTGGCGTTAATCATTTTTCTCTGAACCAGTTCCAAGAACTCAAGGAATGATAATTCACTGATATCACCAAGTCCAAAAACATCATTAATTACGGGGTTAAAAGCACCAGCACCACCAACGAGATAATATGCGCTAATAACAGTACCGTATCTAATACCTCTTGGTAAGAATATTTCATATTGATTTTGAACATTAATACTATAATCCAAATATGGTTCTAAAGCAATACCATCAACTAAGAACTTAACTTCGCTTGCATTATTTACTTTATAATTAAGTTTATATACGTATTTATTTGCGCTATTGTTGAAGTAAATCTTGCTAGTATTAAAACTATCGACCCTCACAACCTCACTTCTCATATTAATATCGTTACTGCCCTGAACTTCCATGTAGGAAATCTGTACATCGGGATTGGCGTTAAGGAATGTAATTACATCGGGGTTGGAAATAATTAAATTATTTGTTGCACCAGTTGCGTCTGAATTAGCCGGGTCTACAATATAATCGGCAGTGAATTGTGGTGTGCCTTTAGTAAGTGCAATACCATTAATGGTTAGTTGAACATCACCCCTTGGGAAACTTGGTAATGGCACATACGTACCACCCAAGACTGCCTTGATTCGAGTCACAATATAATTAATGGTAATAGCATTTGTAGCACTAGCCACGGATGTAGAACCTGACTCAACTAATGTTACCTGAATAACATCGGTATCACGTACTCCACCACTAAGTTCGGGTATCGTAAAACTATTTCCATTCACAGTATAATCTGCTTGGTCTGAAACAGTATTACCAGTAGTATAACCACTTGTGTCACCAGTACTTGGTGCGTTTAATAGGATTCCATTATATCTAACTTCAAAATCACCCAACACATAATAATCACTAACTGGTATTGTAAATGTGTTTCCGGTTCTTGGTACATTTGATATATTCACATACGAATATGGTAGAGTATATCCACTACTGTTCGCTGCAAAGTCTTTCTGAATATACTCATATACATCCCATTCAATTGCTTGTGCGGTATCAAGGGCAATATCGACTTCCTTGGTATTAATTATGAGCTTGTTGTCTTCTTGATAATATTGTGGTGTGCTATAATGTTGTCTAGTAACTTCACCAGCTTCAATCCATGATTTTTTATTATCTGGAGTCTGTTTAAGATTGAAACCCGCCATACGAAACACATCAAGATATGCTTGACCGCTATCAGAATTCCCACTAAGTTGAAAATAAAAATCATTGGTTTCCAGTGGTGCTACAGGATATCCCTCGGTGTCATAAGGTAATGAGTCCGATGGGAAATCAGCTTGTGTTAATTCAACGCTGTTTGGGTCTATTCTACCGTCAACAGTGTATACGTATTCCGTGATATTGATAAATGGTTCTGGAATACCAATTAATAAGAATATTGATTTAATTGCTTGACGAGTACCTTTGGATTTCCAGAAATAACTGGTATTATTTAAGATTCGTCTCCAGAGTTCAACATCGATTTCTGCTGGTAATATATTATCGTTTAAATTTCTTTCGGTATCATCAATTGTAAGAAAACCCTCTACCAACTCACTCTCATTCAACAGAGAAAAATAATCCCAACCAAATGTTCTAGCCATGTTCTTAATTAACTGGTCTGGGATATTATTTAGTTTATCATAACTTACTTTATTTATGAGCACCAGCGAATCAATGAATTGTCTAATCTCATCAAACTCTCTACCATAGAGTCTAAGTAATTTAGTTGTCTTCCCTTCATCGGTGAAATCATATGTTTTAAGTGAAGCCGGGGTTAAAAATCTGGCGATAAGGTCGGTTTTAATCTTATCGTATTTCTCACCAATTCTCAATAAGATTAATAAGAATCTCTGATAGTTTGGAGTATTGACATCAACATTATATTTGTCACCAGTTTCCCAAAGAAGTTGGGTATCGCTATAAACGATTTTACCGTCTTCGAGTTCTGTTGGGTTTTTTAACGTGAAAACAAACCCATTAGTTCCATCTCTTTCCGAAACCAGATTTTGTTCGTAGCTATCAAGTTGTGCACGGAACTCTTCAAAACAGATATTATTTGGTTTTAGATGATAATCCTGATAAAAAGTGTAGCCGGAAATCAACCCTGTGGTTGTTGATGTGCTTCCAGTTCCCAATGACTCAAATGGGTCACCCTCAACTCGTATTTTCAGATAATTTTTTTGAAGGGGGTCTGATTGATTTACAGTATTTCCAGTATAGCCAATAACAGTGTATTGTGTATCGGGGTCAAGTACTGACCAAATCACGTACTTTTCATACGAATCATTGATGTTTTTCAATTCATTATCGTCTGGAATACTGGTATTCCCATTATTATAAACCAATCCGAAAGTATTGACTGTGGCTCCTGTTGGTATGTAAAATGTTGAAATATTAGCTATTACATCATATTGATATCCGATACAAGTCTGATTATCATCATTACTATCTCCACCTATAAATTTTTGTGAATTGGCGAATAAACTACCGGGAAAAGCCAAAATTATGTTTTGAACACTAACTCTTAAAAACTCATATGCTGAACCATATCTAACGAAAGTATTAAGGTCTGATTTGTCGAGGTTCAATACCGCATTTATGTTATAGTCTTGGATTATCTCTGATTGAGTTTCTGAGATACCCAGAGTTTCTAATGTGACCGGACGAACAAAAGAACTCAGAGAATTGGTGTAGTCAATTGTTGTTTTACCATCAAAATTTGATGTGACAAAAAATTTACCAAACGAAAAAATTGTGTTGGATGGCGTATCGTTAAAATATTCACCATTTAAATTCGCATTAAGACTTGTTTTAACTACTTTTACCTTTGCCACAGTTTACAATTTACTATAAATACGATAAAAAGAAAAATCCCAATGCATTAGATTGGGATTTCTTTGGTTTGATTCAAATTATTTTATTGAACGTCTCCCGTGACATCATCAAAGTTCTGAGTCTCGTCAATATTCGTTCTTTTTTCCTTGACTTCATATAGTGGAACATTATTAACATCATCTTTGATTTCATAGATATTAAACTGCTTAGTAATTACTCTATCCTTGTCGTAATACGTTAATATTCCATTATCTACGTCTTTAATTTGTTCACCACCCACAATATCAGAAAGCGTGTCAATGGTATTTTCCACCATGTCAATTTCAAGTACTAGTGGTGAAAAGAATGTGTTTGAAATATAAATTAGTTGGTCTGGGTTTCCAATAAATGGTATGGCATTTGGTTTCACATCACTTGAACTACTCGGAGTCAATTGTAAGAATAGTAGTGTGCCAGCATCATCGAATCTATATCTGACTGCGGTTTGAGTCGTGTTACCAATATTTTCAGTAACCGGAACCACTTTATTTGCTGTTACAACATAACGAACAAGATTTCTAATCTTAGTGTTTGTTGTGGCATCAACGTATTCAATACGATACCCCTGTAATGCATTATTTGCTCTCAGACCTTCAGGTAATAGGTTTGCATCCAATACAATTCCTTTAACACTTGGTAGCGAAGACAAGACACTACAATCGACAATGACAGTATCTACTTTCTTAGGTTTAATATATACTGTGTATATTCCTAGTTGTCCGAAAACCGATGCAGGTAATCTGAGGTTATATAATCCTTCCAAAAGATTACTATTCACACCAATCGGAAGAATCTGTTCTTCTTCCGGTAGATAATTATAACTTAATATCTCGGTAGCATCTAACTTAAATATTTCATTATTAATCGTTTCCCTATCTGGTGTATAGTTGTAATAAACATCGATATCATCAACGCTTACGTCCGAAGGACGAACAGTCCCATATATTCCAACCGCCATTATATTATCATATTTAATTCATTTTCTGTTATCGAACAATTTGCTCTCTTTTTCGCATTTTCTTCCCAAGGAAGAAACTCAAGGTTTAGTATGTTCCCAATAATTTCTGGTTCAATATTATTATTGAAACCCATTAACATTGAATACTTATGGTCTAAATGATATGTACCATCACAACCAGAAACACCTCTCTTTTCGAAATTCGTTAGTGTATTGATTGGCTGTTTATTTGTTATTGAAAGAACCCTACCTTTATATTTCTTATATTTCGGCAAGTCTTTTAGATATTCCTCATATGAGATGCCTCTACTTCTTTTAACCAATGCGATAGATGTTGCTACAGATTTTGTTCTTCTATAATCAACGGTAGTAAGATATTTATTCATAAATGACCCATTCAAACCAAGAATATCACCAATTTCAAATGGATTTTTATCTTCATTCAAATATAATTCCTTAATCAATTTCATTTGGTCGTCACTTAGATGAATTTTCTTCCCATCACTATTACCTTTTCTCAATAAGTTACGTTCTACTAGAATTCTCTTGATTGGTCCAACACTGACATTATATTTTTGACTGATTTTTCTAGTGCCCCACATCTCATTAAGATATAAATTCAATATATTCTTGATTTCTTTTTCATTGAATGATTTCTTTCGTGTGTCACGTCCCTCAACCCAAACACCTTCATCTTTTAGAATTTCTCTAATTCTAGGTTTTTTTCTTTTTAATTTTATTCCGATTTCACTAAATGACATACCATTCACATATAATGAAATTATTTCATTAATCTCATCACTAGAATAATTATTACATGTATATCGATTTGCCATTTCTTCTTATGTGTTATTTACTATGTTAAAGAATCTACCACCAGCATATGTTGTTAAATCAACCATATTGGTAACATATTCCAATCTGTAATTTTTATCAAATGCCGATAAATCCTCTCTGATAATAAATACATCATCAATAATTTTCGGCTGACTTATAATTTTACTCTTATCTGGGTGTTTGTAATATAGTTCATAAATAAAGTTTCCAGTATCACCAGTTCCCTGCGCACTAAAACTAAATGTTGTTGTTGTCCCATCAATCAGAGTCTCATCAAGATATCTGATACCACCGATGTAATAAACCACGTCTTCAATTGTTGGTGAATTTCCATAATCAACACCATCTGTGGTCCAACTACCACCACTGATGTATTGTTCCGTGAATATTAGTGTTACCGCATATTTACGCAATTCCTGTAATCTACTACTTGATGAACCCGTTACTACCATTATTATTATTATGTTTCAGGTGGTAAGGTTTCCGATTCAACATATGCATCAAGGAAACCTACATCCAGAGTATCTTGAGTTAACCCGATTTTCATGTAATAAACAGCATTCAAATCGGGTATTATAACTGTTTTTGTACAACCATATTTAATATAATATTCATCTCTATCAGGGATGTCATATCTGCACATTCCAGTACAACCTGTACATGTTGTTAGTCCATTAATCACCTTACCCCAAGTACTACCAGTCGATTTAACTGCCCAATCACCGACATTCCACTCATCAATTTCACCCAATAAGGTATTTCCACTAACAGACACATACCACATATAACCAATTTCCACAGTAGTTGTTATATCAGGTACGTTTGTTTCTGCATTCCAAAAACCCTGAGTTAAACCAGTTGTTAATGCTTGCAATATGGTTTTCTTAATGACTTCCATTAACTAACTTTCTTTCTCAACAAGACCTTAATATCTTTTTCAGGATACCTGATTTCGAACATTGAGTCCGGTGTTGAGTAAATCGTATTATTTTCAATTTTTATTTCACCAGTATCGGTATCAAGGATTGTCTGTACAATAGTGTTACTTGAATACTGACCACCGACCTTATTAAATACCGTAATACTGATAACGTTCACCACACCATTTGCCTTAGAAATCTGGTTTTGAAGACTTCCAAGAAAAACGTCCTCATTCATTTCATGGTCATTAATATCGAAATATTCGGTGACAAGTGAAATTATACTATTTGCGATTTGATTATCTGCGGTATTTTCGACATATACATCGATTTCAAAAGCCAAGTTAAATATTTTCCCGTCTTTGATTTCGATATAATCATTAACCATCCTGAATTCCGTTAACCACTCCGTGATATTTATTTGCATTAACGAATTACTGGTGTTACTTAACTTACCATCAGACCCAATACCAAGAATTGGTATCACGACCTTATTGTTTATCTTATATGAATTGGCACGGAATGGTGAACCATATTTTCCGGGCATCTTATAAACTTGCAGTAAATAATCAGTTAATTGAACCGCTCTTTTCTGACCACTGAAATTATATTTTACTAATTGTCTGATTTGTTCGGTACTCAGACCATCGTTCCCACCAATAGCGGGAATCGGATTTGTTGTTTTAAGACTTCTTCTGACATTCTGATTATATTGTTGACGGCTACCATTAACAATTAAAGTATATGCACCGAGTTCCGTTAGAACCCCTGCACCGATATTAGAAGCAACACCACCACCAGTTCTGTACTTGACGAACAACGTGTAGTTCGGCTTTAATTTCTCCCCTAAAGCCGTATTATTTAAGAAATTATCTAGGAACTCTCTGTTACTCACACCTTCTTTAAGAAGACCTTCCTTGAAAGCGTTAACGTTAGCATCTCCAGACCCAAAAGTTAACTCACAATATCCTTTAGGGGTATATTCCTTAATAAATTTCTGCGTAATATCAATCCATCTAGCAGCTTTTAAATTATCGGTGTTGGTATTTTCTAATGAACTCTCGGCATCCTCAACAAATGTTCGTTGTTGTGCCAGATAATCTACTTCATAATATCTATTATTGATGTCGTAAAACGCTGCGTTCTCTGGATTACTTGAGAAGTTCGTGCCTTCCAGAAGAATGACACTATCGATTTGGAGTACATCGGGGTCAGGCAATGTGACACTAAAGAATGGAATGACATCAGATGTGTTTATTACTTTCTTAAATATACTGGTTCCACCATTTACAACAACTTCTCTTTTCGTAACGGTATAGCTTACCGGAATACCGTTCGTGTCTAGGTTTGGTATGATGCTACGATTGGGGTCACCTAAGTTACTAAGTGGGGAATTCCAATCAATATTTTCTTCGATTTCAAAAATTTTACCACCACCAAGTACCTGTGCACCAGCATTTAAAACTGGATAATAGCTGGCATCAGGGGCATTACCAAGAACAGGAACAACAACACTAAAGTCTACAACAGTGACAGATGGTCTACGTGCTGGGATATTGAATCCCATATTTTTTGCGATATTCAGAATACTTGCTCTTTGTTGCGCATATTCTAATTGCGTTTCTTGGAATGCTCTGTCTGTATTGATACTGAGGTTGTTTGTTACACCTGCATTCAAATCAATAAGCATTGCACCCACACTTGAATCCGTGAAATCGCTAAGTACTTCGGGATAACTTTGTCTGATTAACGAAATTAAATCTGCTCTAATTTCTCCGAAAGTTCTGCTTCCGTATTGAATCACATTTGTTGTCGTATCTGTTGCCATGTTCTATAGTTTAAAAATTTAAATCAATATTACCTTGTTCCGTTAATGAACCCTCACTATATACAAATTGTATGTTAACATTTAGTTGGTTATCTAATATTGGTTCCCCGTTGTCATCAATATTCCAATTAAATGTAACCGAACTTATTTTAACTTCTGGAATATAAAGTGAAACCGTATTCCTTATATCCTCTTCAACCTGACCTGCGGTTAAACTATCGTTTGGTTCGAAAACATATTTTAATAAATCCGTACCATAATCCGGTTCATAATATCTCTCATTTTTTTGTGTTAATAACAACAGTAATAGATTTGAACTATACGCATCCTTACTAACTTGATTCATCGACACAAAACTGTTTGTTATTGGGTCATCCTTGAATGGAAATGTAATATTATACGAATTCATTGTAATTGATTTCCTATAAATACTTATAAACAAAAAACCACCCAAATAATTTGAGTGGTTTCTATTCACTTATAATCTATCACTGTTTTGATTTAAGGTTTATATTTGGTTCTGATTTCTTCTATTTTCAAGTATAGGTCACCAAAAACCGGAACCTCATCCTCAAATTCTTTTTCGTATTGGGTTTCTAGTTCTTCAACATGTCCCATCATATCATCGATACTGGCTTTCACCATGTCTTCGATTTCAATTAGTGTTGCAAGTCTTCCATTGACACCATCAATTAATTTCAATTGTTTCATTTTCTGCTCATATTGAGAATTGAGTTCCAGCATTTCTTCTTCTGAAACCATTTTTTCCTCGGAATCCTTTGGGTCTGCTTCTATGCGTTTCTCAAGTGTCTCCTGAAGCTCATCACTATCCATTAATTTTGATTTCACGTCAGCAAGTTCATTAATTTCAAGTATTTTCTTTGCTGCGTCTGAATTAAATTCGCCATTATCGGCTGCTTTCTTTAAATTTTCTAAAAAATCTGACATTGTTTTAATTGTTTATTCCCATGTTTTCCATCTCAATTCCATCGAATTTCAATACTTCATGGCTATTATTATAATTTATTCTTTTTTCGAAATTATTAACTGTGAACCCAATTAACTCCCCATAATCATTTCGGATAAATACTTGTTGGATATCAATTATTTCCTTAAAGATGTCGGAATCTGCTTCGAGTTCCGATGTTTTATATTTTAATGGTATGAAGAATTCCAGTTGTCTGAATTCGAAACCAATTTTCTTTACGTGTAGAAATTCAGTTAATTCTTCGATTTTATTAATAGCATCCTCGTTCTCACGAACAATATTTATTGGGAAACTCAATTGTTTCGATGCTTTATTGATGTCCACAATATCAATAGTGTTTTTCTTAAAACCAATCCTAGTGATATATGATGGGAGTTCTTGAAATTCTATATCAGGTAATACGGAAGAGTCATATTTTATCACATTATTGAAAAGTTCCTCATTTATTTCAATAATGCGAATGTTTTTAGTTTTCGACCCAATAGAATCAAACACATCAACTAATCCGACTTCGTGGGGTGTGTTATCAAAAATATATAGGAGTTCGAGGTCATCATCTTTAGTTCGTCTTTCCTCGAATTCCTCTACCAGCACCTCACCCATTGTTTTACCTGAGTTCTTGTGTTTATCATCAAAGAAACCGTAATGCTCGTACCTTCTCCCCCACTTATCTTTCATCCCATAACTTGTTCCATACTTGTCAGCAGCCACAGCCATTTGGTGCGGGGTTGCTGTTTTAATGAACTTATCGGCTTTCTTCAATACCTCATAGTATTCCTGAACATATTTCTCATCAGTCTGACCCTGATAGAACTTCTCAAGTAACTGGTTACTACTTCGCATTCTCTGGGTATGGTTATTTCTTTCATTACCACCACTTAAATCCCCCTTTAATATTTCTGATTCGGTATTGGCTAAAGCAATGCCAAGAGCAATACCAAATGAATGAAATTTCAAGTAAATCCAGAGAACAATATTTCGAATGAATTTCATCATACTATTTCCAAGACTTTAGCTATTGCAGTATCATAAAACTCTACACGTTTTTCCGTTACATCAGCAAGATTATACTCTGATTTGAAGTCATCATGAAGTTGCTCACCAAGTTTTTTTCTCAGGTCGGCATTTAAAATCAACTGCTTTAAATATTTCTTCCAGTACTTATGGGAATTTTTCTTATTAGGAATAAGCACACAATTCTCCATATGTCTGCCATCAATATTATATGGTGGGATATCTGAACATACAATTGGGAGTTTCCTAGTCCAACATTCAACCTGCTTTAGATTAGACTTCATTCTATTGAAACTATTATCTGCAAGTGGAGCAAGTACAATATCGGTTTCATCTAGCACCTGTGCATAGGTATTGGCTTTCTGTGTCCAACGTCTACCGAAATTACCCTCATCATCATATTGAACGTTTCTTTCGAAATTCGTGAGCCATTGAATATAATCATTATTTTCAATCAATCTGTGATTATCAGTTAGGATATTTTCATAAATTAGGTATACGCTTTCTTCAGATTTAATATCTCTTTTTTCCGAACTAAAAACCTTATCACGATATTTTTCTTTTATGGTATCAGGAATTTTTGGTATTTGGTCAACATTGCCTTTCGATTTATTAATTGCCTTAACCACCTGATGAGTCCACAATCCCCGTTTTTCGAGTTCGGCTTTGAATTCCTGATTGAATGTGATGTCAGTAGTACTACCTTCAGTATCCCAACCAGCAATAATTACCTTGAACTTATCTTTTGTTTCAGGACTTGATTGCAAGTAATTAATTACACCTTCAAGCTGCTGTACATCACCCATGTGAGATGAACCCGCCATATATGTAATTCTCACTTTACCATCAGGGTCTGGGGTCCAGTTATCTTGAAACTGTTTCATCCATTTCGGGTCAATACTATTATAGAAAACCCCAACATTATCTTTACCAGTTATTTTACGAATTTCATCAGCAAAGACATCTGTTGTGGTAGTCACGTAGTCAGCAATTTTTAGATTCTCAATAATTGGAACCTGTAATTGTTTTTCCTTGCTCATCTGATAAAATGGATGGTTTTTATGAAGCACCCAATAGTCGTCAATGTCAACCATTAAGATTGTCCCAGACTTTTTCAATTCTGCTGCAACCTTCATCATAGTTGGGGTATCACTGATGAATTGTCTGTGATAATGTATGATATGAAATGATTTGAGGTAGTCGATGAAGCCGGGGTCATTAAAGTCGATTTGTGGATTAATTTCCACATAAAACCTATCTGAATGATTTCTTTCCAGTTCCATCGCTGGGGTCTGTGTTCTAAAGTAATTTACTCCAGCACCATCAAGGTTATAAAATAAGATTCTAATTTTACCATCCATAGTCTGCCATTATTTATTAAAGTATTTATTATAATTTTTTATAGTTTTTTATAAATACTTTAAAAAAATAGAAAAGCACGGTTGAACCAATTTATTTTTAAAAATAAATTGGTTCAACAAAAATTTGTTGACTTCTGGTACGTGGTTATCGGCTAGATTTCCTATTGTGTGTTAATATTATTTAACCATAGCTTTTTTCCTTGTAGTAGTCTTTTTTTCAGGTGCTGGTATATCAACACTCACAGGTTCTTTCTTCACTTTAGGTTTAAAATCCTTTATTGGGTTTTTCTTCGCAACTTTCTTTGGTTTAGCTGCTTTTACTTTTTTTGAGAGTTCAGCAGGACTGACTTCAGAAACAGCTACAAGATTTTTAATTCTTAATCTGTGAACAGCAAGTGGAAGATTTTGTACTATTAAGAACATACTATCACCCGGTTTTACAGTAGCTACTTTCTTCACCCTATTATCAATATACTCAATATTGATAGGTGAATTATATTTGGTATCACGCTTATGCGCAAGATTTGTAATGTTTGTTATTTTATATGTGTTCATATCTAATTATTTTAATCCTTGAATTATTGAATTGCCGTATTTAATCCCATCATAACCCATTTTCATTGCTTTTTCGGCAACGGCTTTATTTTTTATGTTGATTGCTGGAACATCGTTCTCAGTACTTAGTTTTTCGAAATTAATGTTTGGAAACCAACTCTTCGCCAATATTTCTACTGGCTCCTGACCATCCTTATATGAAATACCCAAGGCATTCGTATCCAATAAATTATCAAATGTGATTTCATAAGCATCGTAACCATCAACGGGTTTTAATGTGAAGAAATTACCAACAACTGATTTCTCGCTAATCGGAGTTCCTCTGTACCCAACAACAGTCTTCTCGTTTTTACCCGGTGTGTCAGCTTGTAACTCTACGTTATCTTCTTCCAATGAATTTAAAAACTGATTTTCATCTTTACCATAATAGTTTATGGCATCCTGAGATACAACTTCTTCCATTCCCTGTGATGACTCGTATTCAAAAATGTCCTGTATCTTATTAAGAATCCTAGAAGCATCTCTGCTATTCGCATCAATCTTAATAGCAATCAACATAACGTTATCCAGTAATGCCTTTACCCATCTGTGATGACCATCTAAAATACTCATGTCTGAACTCACCCAGATTGGGTTATTGTCGTCAACAGTTACACCACCAACTTCATCACTAATTGTAATTCCCTGCATTGGGGTTAAGTCGTTGGGGTCAACTTCGATAGTAGAATAATTCACACCTTCATCATCAAGTTTTTGAAGCACTACATCATATGGTGCATGCACTTGTGGAAGAAAACGTGGCTTATATCTCATATCAATCATTTCGAAATTTTCTTATAAATACTATCGATTTAATTTATTGATTATGCGTAGAATGTTTTGTTTTTTATTTGATTACCTTCCGGGGTATCAATTATTTGTTCATTATTAATTTCTAAGCTAATAATTTTGATTGGGGTATTTTTAAAAAGTCTGATTTCACTTTCTGCCTCACCAAGACTAATCGACATATTAAGTTCAATCGTATCTTCCCAATTAACATAATTTTCATTAACTGAAGATTGTATTAAAATAGTCTGATGATTACCACCATATTTTCCCCAATGTGCCTCTGCTGCATTTTCTTCCCATGACCAATAAACTCCCAAATGTTTTCCCGACTGAATTAAATGTGATAACCAATTTTTATCTACAGTCATCATCCTCCAAATATCGATAGAATTGTCTGATTTTATTTTAGATGATATTTTCTCAACAGCACTATCAAACCTCATTTTCAATTCATCATGAAACCAACTTTCAAAATGTTCATGATTTTCAATTTCTTCATCCTCTAAATCTTCAAGTCCTTCTTCATATTTAAAATACTCAATAAATCTTTCAAATTCATCACTTGCTTTAAGGTTATCAATATATTCTTTATTTAAAACATTATCATAACTTAACGAATGTAATGACATCTCATTGATAAAGTTATTGATTTCCTCATTAATGATATTCATGATTCCATTACTGGATTCCATTAAGCTGATGTTTCCATTATCCACTAAATACAAATCATATCTCACGTCATCAGATAACTGGTTTTGGATTTTGGTGTACTCCGCAATTTTCCCGGCATCCTTATTCATGAAATCATCATAAACAACAATTTCCTTAAGGTCATCATTATAGTTTTCGATTTTCAGGATTATATCACCCTTACCTTCTCCACCTCTTTTCAAGATAATATCATCAACAACAATATCATTTATTCTGAGAATTTCCTCAATTTCAGGACGTAGCTTTTCCATTCTCGAAGTCAAGATAATAACATCGGTGTCCGGGGTATTCTTCTCCTTATCAAGTTGTGCCAATACATTTGGAAATGGTTTGATGTCGAAAATGCTGGTATCCAAACTTTCCTTCCTACCCCACCATCCTTTATGTGGATATGCTTGTCCAGTCTTCTGCTTCCAGACTTTCATCCCTTCTTCCTTTTCAGGGGAATCAATAAGTGTTCCATCAAAATCAAATACCGCTAATCTTTTCATAATAAATCCTTATATGTCATTTTATTTTGTTGCCCGAACTCTAAACATAGAGTTTCGAATACAATTTTTTTTATAATAAACAAGTCCATATATTTACCCGGCTCATTTTCCTCTTGTTCCACCCAATGATGTTTCTTTAATTCAGGTTTAGTCTCCTTATTAACACTAATAATATGATTAAATAAATCTCCATATTTTGTTTGAGATTTCAATTTAAAATCATTTAATATTCTTGCAGCATTTTCCCCACTATATTCCGATTTTGCAACTTCATGTGATATTCTTTTCACCTCACTATGGTAATCAAGATACGAATCAATATAATATTTTATTGCATGAGTTGTTGCTAAATAAATGGTTGTGCCTTCGAATCCAATTCCATCACTATGTAACCAATGAGTGGCTTCGGTTATATTAATTCCTGAAGGAATTGGAATTTCCTCATTTAAATATTGTCCGGTTTCGATACAAATATTATATGGAAATCTATAACGGGATAATTTATCGTCTTTACATTCTACTGTAATTCCGTCCCTTACCCAGATATCCCACTTATCAAACTTCTTTTTTTCATGGTCAATACGTGCATCAGGAAATCCTTTTTTTTGAAAGTCTTTAACAGATGATTCTTCAAATTTAGTTCCTTGTGCATTTGATTCATTAAACCCACTCATAATTT
>SDBU01004574.1_pt1 | contig 16927 bp, 15 predicted proteins | sample 2277071 | NCBI WGS metagenome assembly SDBU01 (sample SAMN10397929, study PRJNA504765) | marine sediment metagenome | isolation source: marine sediment core GS08_GC12, 126 cmbsf | place: Arctic Ocean: Gakkel Ridge, Loki's castle | collected 2008 | reverse complement strand
GGGCCTGTAACGGCGGTAAGTAGAGATGCAGCTCAATCACTGATGCCGTTTCCGCCACTGAAAATGGGCTGGGGCCTCGATCTGCACTGGTCGGCAATTGCAATGGAACATGGCTGGAAGATTGGGGTAGTCGATGCAACGCCGGTAGAGCATTCACTGCGCCGGCCGGCCAGCGGCTACAGTCGCCGAGAGGCCGTAGATGAAGCCCGTAGCTTTCTCTCAGCTCATCCTCATATAACCCGAGAGGAGGCGTCTGAGCCAGTGGCCCGGCACACGAGCTGGTAGGCACGACTCGCCGCACACGTGAACATGGTAAATGGACAGATGGGCGAGAGACTGAAGGTTGCGATTGTCAGCGAGTTCTTCCCCTCGCCAGTGGATCCAATCTTGGGAATATGGGTACTCAGGCAGGCACAGGCGGTGAGAGAATTTGGAATCGACGTGCACGTCCTTGCGCTGCAGAGACCCGTGCCGCCGGCAAAGACTCTGCGTCCCATGCTGCATGTACCTCCCGACTCAACGATGCTGAAAGATTGGGCTCACGCGTATAAGAAGAGCAGAAGGTCGACCGAAGTCGACGGCGTGCCCAGAACCGGCGTGAGCTTTCTGGCACCTCCACGTCAGATGTCGTATGGAAGCTGGGGACTGTGGGCCGCACCTCGGCTACGGCGAGCTCTGAGACACCTGGATAAGAGTTGGGGATTCGACATCGTCCATGCTCACTACGCCGCACCCACCGGCTACGCGGTATCTGCTTGGTGCACGAAACGGGAACGTCCACTGATCACTTCGCTGCACGGCGGAGACCTGCTAAACACGGCCACGCGGTCCGCTCTGGGACGCAAGCTGGTCAAGACCGCAGTCAACCGATCCGAGGTCGTGCTCTGCAACAGTAAATGGACCATGAAGCGAGCACGAGAGCTTGTTGCATCCAGCGACGGCTTCGAAGTGGTGCATTTGGGCACGGACATTCCGGAGGAGGCTCCGGATAAGTTCGACAGGCCGACGGTTGTCACCGTTGCAAACCTGGATCCCCGCAAACGGCACGGCGATGTCCTGAGAGCCATTGCGGCAGCGGCGGAGCAGGTACCCGGCCTCCAATACGTGGTGATCGGCGACGGTCCTTGCAAGAGCGAGCTTCATGACCTCGCCGCTGAGTTGGGGATTGAAGACCGGGTCCGCTTTACCGGGAGACTTGATCACGAGGAAGCACTTGGGCTTTCAAGGCGCTGCCATCTGTTTGCCATGCCCAGCGTTGACGAGGCTTTCGGTGTTGCCTATGTCGAGGCGATGGCCGCAGGCCTGCCGGCGATTGGCTGTCTGGGAGAGGGCGGCCCGGTGGAGATAGAAAGCACAGGCAACGGAATGGTGCTTGTCCCGCCTGGGGATCCGCCTTCACTCTCGCAATCCATTTCTGAGATCTTGACAGACCAAAAAAAACTCGAACGGCTAGGTAAAACTGCCCGTGAAACAGTTGAACAATCTTTTTCGTGGAAGCGCTGCGGCCGGCAGACTGCCGATGTCTACCGCGAAGTGGTGGGAAGTACGACGGCCGCGAAGGCGAGCACAACGTGAGCATCGCAGTGGTAACCAACTGCGCCCCACCCTACCGTGTACCACTTTTCAAGCTGCTCTCAGAGCGACTGGACGCAACTTTCTACTTTCACGGTCCCGATCAATCCCAAGTACCTCAGAATGGACTTCCGTTCCCGTCACACTTCCTTTCTTCACAGTCCAAGATTTGGCACTCGCTGTCAAATTCCAGCCACAAAGCGGTCATCGGCGGCCTGAGTGGTCGCATCGCACTACCACTTGCGTACGCATCAAGCAGGCATACGCACAAGCCGTTCATTCTATGGGCGTCGCTCTGGGCTCATCCACGAACACCCTTCCACGCTCTGTCTTCCATCCCCGTACGCAGGATCTACCGAAAGGCGGAAGCAGTTGTCACTTACGGCTCTCACGTAAGCGCCTACGTGGCACGTAGGCGTGGAGACGGAGCCGGAATATTCGAGGCGACGCAAGCGGTCGACAACGACTTTTTCTCCCGCCGGATAGAGGCAGGAGAGCGAGAAGAGCTTAGGCAGGTGCTCGGCCTTGAAACGCAGCCGATTGTCCTTTTTGTCGGCAGGCTCGTGGAGGAAAAGGGCCTGCACTACCTGCTTCAGGCCTGGAAGAGCATGGAACATGCGCACGGCGAGGTTCTGGTCGTAGCGGGAGAGGGACCTCTCGCAGCCGAAGTGGAGAATCAGCCGAACACCAAGTTGATAGGACAGCAGAGTAGAGATCGGCTCCCGGTCATCTACTCGATGGCATCAGCGCTGGTTTTGCCCTCGATAATGACGAGAGACTTCCTCGAGCCGTGGGGACTGGTGTTGAACGAAGCCATGAATCAGGGTGTACCCGTGATCGCAAGCAAAAGTGTTGGCGCGGTCGCATCCGGGCTCGTCCGGGACGGGCACAACGGGCTCGTAGTCTCGGAACGAAGTGTCTCTGATCTTGCAGGTGCTCTCGGCAATCTCCTCGACGACGATCAGCTCCGCAGCAAGCTGGGCACTCAGGCAAGATCCGATGTCAGCACCTACACGTACGAGCAGATGGCTGACGGGTTTGTCAGAGCAGTCGATTACGCCTGCAATGAATGAAGTTACCTATCGAGAGCCGATTTCAGAAGGTGGTAGCCGAGCTACGTGTTACAAAGCACATTGGTAGCCTTGCACTGCCGTATTACGGTGCTGATAAAAGTGCAACCTATGTGGAGGTCATGTGTTTGGCACCCATGACGCGACAATGAAGGGATCTATTCGACAATCGATGCGACGTTCATCCGTGATCTACCTTTCGGCCGTACTCCTTGTCGCTATTGCGTCGGCACAAACCGCATATGCAGCGAGCAGCAGTGAGATCGTTAGAGACTGCATCGACGGAGTCCTCGACGGTAACTACTCAAATAAGGATCTCAACAGGGCCAGGGGCCAGGTGCCCGACGATGTCGCCCAGTACACATCGTGCCTGGACGCGATAAGCGACGCGCTTTCTGGATCGAAAAATTCTGGAAACAAGGTTGCCGACTTGGGGGTCTTTGAAGAACAGCCAATTGCAGCCAGTGAAAGGGTCACTAAAAAACTTGTAAAAGCTAATTCCATGGGCGATAAGCCGATCGAGGTAGGTGACACAGAGGTTGTACCAGGATCCGCCTCACTGCTTGAAGGAAGCGGGCTGATAGCCGATATGCCAACCCCAGTCGCACTGCTGATCGGGCTGATCGGGCTTTCAATGATCGCCGCAATTGGTCTCTCTATCTACAGAAATAGAGAGGAGTTCAAGAGGCTTGTCAGGATCTTCAAGCGATAGTGGCGGTCGCGTCATGTATTCCAGGGCTTTGATCGCTTGGAACAGATTCGACCGTTATCTCGTCACGGCGCTGCTGACGGCTTTCTTCGTTTGGGTCGTCTTCCAAGGAGAGGGAGGCCTACAATCGGGTGCAATCACAGCGATCTGGCTCGTTGCCCTGCCTCTGTCCGCGCTTATTGTCTCGGCTTCAATACTGATGCGGGGTACGGCCAGGCTCTTCGGTGGTTTAACGCTTGGCCTGCTCACTCTATACACCGCACTCGTGGCAGTCTCGATCGTCTGGTCTCTGATCCCGAGCGCCACGTGGCTTGAGTTCAATCGAACGGTCACCTATCTGGCAGTGTTTGCGACAGGCATTACGCTCGCCCGTCTATGGAGCAAGAGTTGGCTTCCGATAATCGCGGCAACGACGCTGACGGTTTCAGTTGTAGTTATCTACGCGCTGCTCGCAAAGGTCGCTCCGGCATCGGTGGCACCAGACGAGGTCTTCGCACGCCTCCGCGTGCCTTTCAACTACTGGAACGCCGTGGGCCTAAGTGCCGCATTCGGAGCTCCTCTCTTTCTCTGGCTGGGTACCGAGGAGAGAATCCACCGTCTTCTTAGGGCGGCAGCATATCCGCTGCTGGGGTTGTGCCTGGTTGCGCTCCTTCTCTCGTACTCTCGGGGAGGGCTATTGATCGCGATTATTGGCGTGGTCTGTTGGTTCATCCTGGCCCCACCGAAGCGGTTGAGCAGCATTCCTATCCTTGGAGCCTCCATTATCGCGGCCACACCAGCGGTTGCCTGGACTTTCAGCAAGTCAGCATTGACCGAGGACAATGTCGATCTTGTATCGAGAGAGGCTGCTGGCTGGGAGTTGGGCATGGTCCTGGTACTCCTTTCCGTCTTTCTGTACGGTGCCGCCCTGTTGCTGCAGTGGCTGGAGTCAACCGGTCCTCTGTCTGCACGCACTTGGGCCGGGGTCGGAAAGTACTCTCTGGGAATTCTGGTGGTGATTCCGGTCGTCGTCGTAGTAGCGCTGGCGACCTCTGACAAAGGGCTAACCGGCAACATCGAATCTGGTTGGAACTCTCTCACCAGTGAGGAGGCAACAACACCCGCCAACTCACCCTCCAGGTTTGGCTCCACCGCAAGTGTCAGGAGTCGCTACTGGAGGGAAGCAGGAGATATCTGGGTCAACCACTACTACAAAGGATCCGGGGCCGGCACGTTTGAGATAACTCGAAAGCAGTATCGCAGATCACCGGTCGTTGTTGCTCACGCCCACGGTCAGGTCCCGCAAGCGCTTGCTGACCTGGGGCTTGCCGGAGTACTGCTGATCGTCTTTGCGGGCCTTGCATGGCTCGTTGCTGCCTACCGAACGCTTACACCGGCAGCCGGCGCGCGAATGAAAAGCTGGGAGCCTGAGCGCTCCGGATTCACAGTAATGACGGTGCTCGTGATCATGTTCGGAATTCATTCAGCGATCGACTGGACCTGGTACGTGCCCGGTGTTGCTCTTCCAATGCTGCTGATAGCCGGTTGTGTAGCGGGCCGCGGGCCGCTGACCAGAGCCCTTCCGGCCATCGGTAGTTTGGGGAGATATAAAATGATTGCTCGCACTGCTGCGGCAGTGGTAGTCCTAGCCGCTGCTGGACTGGCCATGTGGTCCGTGGCCCAACCTCAGAGAGCCAGCGACAAAGTTGACAGGGCGCTGGAACTTTCCGATGAGAAGAAGTTCGAGCAGGCGGCCGCAGAAGCACGCAGTGCACACCGAACAAACCCCACTTCAGTTGAGCCGTTTTTTGCTCTCAGCACTATCGAGCATACGTCGGGCAACCTCCGTGGAGGCCTCGGGCCTCTGGAACAAGCGGTTCGCCTGCAACCGGCCAACCCGCTGGCCTGGGAACGACTCGGTGAGTACTTTCTGTTCGACCTCGGACGAGCCCAAGACGCTCTGAGCGTGTTGCAGAGGGCTGTGTTCCTCAACCCGCACGATGTGAACATCTCACAACTGTTCATCAAGGCCGAGGCGGCGCTAGAGATCAAGCGACAGAGAGAGGCTGAGGCTGAAAGACGACTCAAACGTTTGAAAAAGAGGAGAAAGGCCCGTGCACAAGCCGAACAAGAATTGATGCAGAATTCACAGACCCCCCGTTGACAGGGATGTCATGCTGAGCGACCGAAGCGAGCGAAGTATCTGGCCAGACTCTTCGCCTAGCTCAGAGTGACATATGCAAGTCAAGTTTTTTTAGCTGTAGCGAAGATCATCTCTCTGGCGGTAGGCACTCCGCCCACCGTCCAAATATCAGCATTTTCAAATCCAAATGTATGCAGAAGATGATGTAGTGACCTCTTCGTGTAGAAGCGAAGTTGCGAGCCGAACGGCGAGTAATGCCTCTCAAATCCGGTCAGCGCAATCCACACGTTCAGGAGCCTTCCGTGATATGGAGTCGTCAGTGCCAGGCTGCCGTTGGAGCGAAGCACTCTTCGTACCTCCGAGAAAAATGATTGTGTATCGATGACCTGGCCACAAACTTCCGAGCACAAAACAGCGTCGAAGCTTTGATCGTCGAACGGCAGCGCGCCACCCAACGGAACCTCCACATACTCCGTGTCCCCTTCCCTTCTGCGTGCTCTGGCAAGAGCCTCGGAGGAGATATCTGCACCTGTGACGTGTGAGCCGACCTCGGCCATCAGTGAAGTGAACACACCGTCACCGCAACCCAGGTCCAGCACGCGCTTTCCCGGGCCGGCAATTGAAAGGGCAAGCTGACTGCGCCGTCTGAATTCGGGCACGGAACGATCCTCTGGTAACTGCCGCCAGATCTCGTCCCAGTAATCAGCTAAAACGCGCCTCGTCTCCTTGTCACGGCCGGCACCGTCTTCACCAGAATCGACAGGTCCAGAAAAACATTCCACTGCTCGAGATATAGAAAGTCGAGTCTCACCATCTCGTCGAAGTTGAGCTCACTTCGTCCCGATACCTGCCACAGCCCGGTGATACCCGGAAGCACCAGATACCGCTTCTTGTGCCACTCGTCCATACGGTCGAAGTCCCGCATTGGCAGCGGCCTGGGCCCGACCAGCGACATCTCCCCCTTGATCACGTTGAACAGCTGCGGCAACTCATCGAGGCTGAAGCGACGCAGGAACATGCCCGCCGGTGTCAGTCTCGGGTCGTTCTTCACCTTGAAGATGGCACCCTCGGTCTCGTTCAAGTGCTCGACCTCTGCCTGACGCTCCTCCGCGTCGCTGTACATGGTTCGGAACTTGAGGCAGTCGAACGTACGCATGCCGATTCCCGCCCTACGGCTCCGAAAGACCACGGGACCCGTAGAGGTCAACTTCACCATCAGCGCGATCAATAGCAACAGTGGCGAGATCAGGACAATCAGCACCGATGAGACTAAGAGGTCGAAGCTCCGTTTGATTATGAAGTCCCACCCCTCGAAAACAGGTGGGCGAACTGCAAACAGGGGAAGGCTCTGGCCGGGCACGAACTCCGCCTTTGTCGTGAGCATCTCCATCGTCGTTGGAGCCACTCGCACATCTATCCCCCTCCTGTGACATTCATCCACAAGCACTACAGCCCGCTCGGGTGGGAAGTCGGGATCGGTGATTATCACCTCGTCTACCTGATTCTCATCCAGCCGGCGGGGAAGAGCCTCCAGGCTTCCCAAGTTCCTCAGCCCGGAGATTTTGTAGTCCGCCGGTTCAGAAATGTATTCGAGCCGCGCATAGCGAACCGGTGCATCGCTCAATAGAACCCGTGCCACGGACTCGATCTGGCTGCCCTTGCCCACCAAGACGGCATTGCGCTTGTAGCCCGCAACCGTCCAGACCAAACCTGTTATTGCCTCGTACGCCCAGCGCAGAGCGGACACAAAGATAACTCCAAAGAAGAGTGAGCCGTAGAAGATGTAGTACGAGGAAAATTCCTTACCGTTGACCAAGGCGAAAACCAGAGCCACGACGGTCACCAGCGTCAGTGATGAGACAACTTTCGACAGTCCCGGTCTGGTCTCTCTCACCCCGTAGAGGCCGTTTCTGGCAAAGAGCAGTGCGGTGACCAAGAATGCGAAGGGAAGGAGGCGCTTGGTCTCTGCGAAGTTGTTCGCAAGGTCGGTGCCGCCGACCAGGATCGCCTGCTTTATGACAAGCGCCACCATTATTGCGAGGAACAAGCCTGCAAGATCCAGCGACATCAGTACGAGCACGCGCGAGGCCCTTCTGATCCACTCCATTCTCAAGAGCAGACTGACAACATACGGCCTCTTCGCCCTGATATCGCGCGGAAGGGCTACGAGCTTTGGATTGTCTTCACCAGATCCCTGCTGATCGGCTGTGCTCTTCATTTTCCTTAAAGGATTTTCGTGTTGGTTTCTGCTCAAACCAAAAGCTTCCTTTTCTACACTCTTCGGACAGATTACTTCACGTGCCGCCCATTTTCAGCCATAAACAACTGTTCAATAGATTAGTAGCGGTTACCTGCCGGATATGACAGTGGAGATTCTAAACGCCGGCGCCGATCAACTTCTCTGCGCCGGCAATCTCGATAGTTCGACGTAAGCCCTCCTTGAACTCGATATCGGGCTCCCATCCAAGGATTTGCCTCGCTGTTGTTATATCAGGCTGACGCACCTGCGGGTCATCAACCGGCAGCGCCTCGAAGATGATCTCTGAACGTGACTCCGTAATCTCAATAACCAACTCGGCCATCTGAAGCAGACTCAATTCCTTGGGATTGCCGAGGTTGACCGGTAAGTGGTAGTCGGACTCGGCGAGTGCCACCAGCCCGCGTACCTGGTCGGAAACGTAAATGAAGCTTCTGGTTTGGGACCCGTCACCGAATACCGTCAAAGGCTTGTCCTGCAAAGCCTGGCGCAAGAATGTGGGGATCGCACGACCATCGTATGGGCGCATACGCGGCCCATATGTGTTGAATATCCGCGAGATACACGTGTTTACACCCTGCTGACGGTGGTAGGCCATCGTCATTGCCTCGGCGTAACGCTTCGCCTCATCGTAGACACCCCTCGGACCGATCGGGTTCACGTTGCCCCAGTAGGTTTCGGGCTGGGGGTGAATCTCGGGATCGCCGTAGACCTCTGACGTCGATGCCAGCAGGAAGCGCGCGCGCTTGAACTTGGCCAGCCCCAGAGAGTGGTGCGTACCGTACGAGCCTACTTTCAACGTATGCAAAGGCAGCCTCGAGTAATCGATTGGGCTGGCGGGAGAAGCCAGGTGATAGACGTAGTCCAGGTCCTCGGATACTTCGATCGGCAGAGTCAGATCGTGGTTGATAAAGACGAAATCGCCGCTCGAAATGTGCTCGATATTCTCCAGAGTTCCCGTATCGAGATTGTCAACGCATAAGACGCGGTGACCTTTTTCAAGCAGGGAATCGCACAGGTGTGAACCGAGGAATCCTGCGCCACCAGTCACTAAACATGTTTCAGCCATCTTTTACTCAACACCTATTACAAATCAATTACAACGAATAATCTACTACGCGCGAGTGTAACAGCCCAGTAACACAGCAGCTCCGAGTTGCGCATCGACACTCGTGTAAGCATGTCCGTCAGTTCCCGGTGCAGCGGGCGTAGTAGAGACAGACCGGTAGCGCACCGATAACCACCCGCACAGGACAGCGAAGCGCGATTGTGAGGAAGAGAAGATGTACAGATCAAACATAGGCCCGGCCATATTCAGACCAGGAACCAACCGCACCAAGGACGATCAAGCCTTGATCTCATTTGTCGAAGATAACGCTACTCGCTTGAAAAACAGTGCGAGAAGATACTCGCTTTGCACGGACGATGCCCACGATGCGTGGCAGCACTCACTCGAGATCCTGATCACTCGGGCCCCCGCTCGCGATAGATCCGGGCTGCTTGCATGGATGCACACGGTGATAAAGCATGAAGCGCTTGCTGTCAGGCGGTCACGGCTCCGCATGCTGGAGGGCGTGGGAGAAGAGTTCGATCCGTCCGAACTCGTCTGTGAAAATCCGGGGCCTCACGAGCAGTTCGAACGCCGTGAACGCATCGTCCAAGCGAGCACAGCGCTTCAACTGATAAAACATCCTGAGGCAACGTGCCTGTTGTTGAAAGCAAAGGGCTTCTCCTATAACGAGATATCGGAAATCACCGGTTTCTCATGGACGAAGGTCAACCGATCTATCAGTGAAGGCCGAAAGAGCTTCCTTCAGTTGTTTGACGCCATTGGCCGTGGCGAATAGTGCCACAGGTCTCTCCAGGGACCTATTTAGCTCTCCGTTCGCTCGTAAAACTTTCCCCTTCTCTCAATATGTCCCCCTTGCTCAAAATGCTTGAGAATCAGACGAGCATACTTCTGGCTTACTTTAAGAAGGCTCTGAACCTTTACAGGCCTGATTCCGCCGTCCTCGTCGCAGATAGAGAGGATCTGATCCCGTGCTCGCTCGAGCGCCTGCGGATGGCAGAAGATTCCGTCGCCAAGCTCTACCAGCCACTGCTTGCTTGCCAGCTCGGCCAGCAGTTCCCTGGTCTTCGGCAGCGAGATATTTATGGCCTCGGCAAGCATCGCTGCCGTTCTGGGTGAATATCCGTCCATTTCAAGAAGCCGAAGCGCCTGATGCGTTTCGTTCAGATTTTCAACCATCAGGTCCTGGCCGCTCCGGATGCGTGAGCCACCCATCTGTTTCTTCTTCTTTGAATCGTGACGGGCTTGCTCTTCGTAATCGATTCGCCTCCACTTTCTCGGCGCGATATCCGTTACGACGCCGCCTCCGATCGTCTCGCCCCCGCCCTCCGATCGAAGTACGAATGTGTCACCCTCCACGACAACAAGCGGCCTCTCCAAACGCACTCTCACGCGGGCCTCTGTTCCCGGATAGAGCATGTCGTCCCGGTTGGCCAATGGAGTCAACCGTGCCGCCGTGCTGCACGCGCAGTGATGGACAACCAGATCGGTCCTACGACCGATGATCTGTGCAGTTTTCAACAACTCGATATCTGCCTCAACCGCAAACGTGGGTGGATGGTTTTCGCTCTCGAGCACCAGCACGTCACCGCGCTCGATCTCCGCCGCGGGTATGCCTTCCAAACCAACCGCGATACGTTCTACTGCACTCATGCTCGGCACCGGCCTGTCGAGAACCTGAACGGTACGAACCGTGCCCTGCCGCCTTGCCGGTAGCGAGATGACCTTGTCCCCCTTCCGCAACACTCCGGACCAGAGCACTCCCGTTGCGACCGTACCGATAGATCGAACCGTGAGCACACGTTCGACACAGAAGCGTGTTGCGCCCTCACGAATACCGGTACGCGAGAATTCCTTGTATATCTTGCCGATATGGTTGTGAAGCTCACCTACACCCTCTCCCGAAATGGCGCTCACCGGTAACACCGGAATATCCTTGAAACCCGTGTAGTTGAGCAGTCCATCGATCTCGTCCAGCACCTGATCCCTGGCGTCCGGTGAGACCAGATCCCATTTCGTCACGGCAACGACGCCGCGATCGACTCCAAGCATGCGAAAGATGTTCATGTGCTCATATGTTTGTGGCATCGACCCCTCATTACCGGAAACTGCCAAAACAAATAGGGCAGCGCTGTAGGAAGCGGTAATAAACGAATCAATAGCGCTGCTAGCCCCGGGAGCATCGGCCACGATCGCGCTGCCGTCGCCGTTCAACTTCAGTGTCGCATATACGGCATCTGCAGATGCATCGGCACCGGCCTTCCTGTCCAAACGATCGATACTTACACCGGTCAGCGCAGATACAAGCCGGGTTCTGCCGTGACCCTCGTGGCCACCCGTGCAGATTACGGGCACATGGACCGTATCGTCACTGGCTACACGGTTGTCGGAAGGAGCCTCATCTAGCTTTGTGGCCTCGTCCCCTCTACCCATTTCTCCTCCGTCTCTCCCACTTCCTTCTTCCAGATCGGAGCCGAGGCTTTTATCGAGTCAATTATCTCCCTCGCTCCTTTGAATGCATGTTCACGATGCACGGCCGATGTCGCAATGACGACACTTGGCTCACTCAACTCGACACGGCCTACCCTATGCTCGACAGCGGCTGCTTCAAGTCCATGCGCCTCGACCGCTCGCTCAACTATCTCACATATCTTTTCTTCAGCCATCTCAATATACGCCTCATACTCCAGGTATGGAACATCTCGTGTGGTTCCCAGGAACGTCACCACTGCGCCCGCCTTCGGCCTTCTCACATTTGCCATTAGCAGCCCGGGGTCCAGCGCATCGCTCGTGACCCTGACATGAACTTTTCCTTCCTTGCCCGCAGCACCTCCACTGACAGGTGGAATCAGTGCCAGCTCGTCGCCCTCGGCCAACTGTTCATGCTCATCGACATAATCCCTGTTTCTGGCAATCAGAACTGGCATGCGTTCGACCAACTCGCCTATGTCTTCTCTCTCCTTCAGAATGGAAATCAAGTCGGAGACAGTGGCCTCACCGGGAAGCTCCAGCTCGATCGTTTCTTGCCCCGCGCGCTCGCGCAGCATGGCAAACAGGCGGACCTTCAGGGTCATGAGGAGTATCCTACCGGCATCAGATATGGATAGACCAACGATCGATAAATCTGGCGGATCAAAAAAGGGCAGTGCAGACCGCGCACACGAAGGCATCGCACCCATCGTCGGTGCCGGCACCGACCACCGGTACACCGACTCGGGCATTGACGTCAAAACCGTGTATGACGATTCCGACGTCGAGAAGGGGCTGAAAAAAAGGCTGGGCGAACCGGGTCAGCATCCCTTCACCAGGGGCGTGCATCCGGACATGTATCGCTCACGACTGTGGACGATGCGCCAGTACGCGGGCTTTTCAACCGCCGAAGAGACAAACGAGCGTTACAGGTACCTACTGGAGCAGGGATCAACAGGCCTGTCCATGGCATTCGATTTGCCGACTCAACTTGGCCTTGACTCGGATGACGAACGTTGCCTGGGTGAGGTGGGCCGCACCGGCGTTCCGATCGCTTCCCTGGAGGACATGCGTATCGCCTTCGATCAGATACCGCTCGACGAGGTCTCGACTTCAATGACCATCAATGCGCCGGCAGCGGTCCTACTGCTGCTCTACCAGATCGTCGGTGAAGAGCAGGACGTGCCATCCGAGAAGCTCAGGGGCACGGTGCAAAATGACATTCTCAAAGAGTACGCTGCGCGCGGCAACTACATCTACCCACCCGAGCCATCGATGCGCCTGACGACGGATATCTTCGCCTACTGCGAGGAGCACGTACCGAAGTGGAACACGATCTCGATCTCCGGTTATCACGTGCGCGAGAAGGGATGCTCGGCGGTCCAGGAAGTGGGCTTCACTCTGGCAAACGGCATCGCATACGTTCAGGCGGCACTGGATGCCGGTCTGGAGCTTGACCAGTTCGCGCCACGCCTCGCGTTCTTCTTCAACTGCCACAACAACGTATTTCAGGAGGTGGCGAAGTTCAGAGCCGCGCGTCGGATGTGGGCGACGATCATGCGCGAACGCTTTGGAGCAAAGGATCCGAAATCGATGATGGTCCGCTTTCACACCCAGACTGGAGGATCGACACTTACGGCACAGCAACCGGAGGTAAACATCATCCGGGTGGCACTGCAGGGATTCAGTGCTGTCTGCGGCGGTACCCAGTCGCTGCACACAAACGGTTTCGACGAGGCTCTGGCTCTGCCGTCGGAGAAATCGGCCAAGATGGCTCTACGAACGCAACAGGTGATCGCCTACGAATCCGGGGCGGCCGACAGCGCCGATCCCTTTGCGGGCTCGTACTTTGTAGAGTCATTGACCGACGAGATCGAGCGGGAGGCCTACGATCTGATCGAGAAGGTCGACGAACTGGGAGGAGCGGCTGCCGCAGTCGAGCAGGGTTTCGTTCAAAACGAGATCGAAGAGTCCGCGTTCAGCTACCACGAGCGCTACCGAACAGGGCAGGACATCGTCGTCGGCGTAAACAAGTACGTCGAAGACGATGAGGAGCCAATCGAGCTGTTGAAGATCGACCCCGAGGCCGAGAAGAGACAGGTCGGGCGCCTGAAGAAGTTCAAGGCCGACAGGGACCAAAGCCTGGTAGAAAGCAAGCTCGAAGAGCTGAGGGATGTCTGTCGTGGCGACGACAATCTTCTGTACCCGCTGAAAGAGGCGCTCGAAGCGCATGCGACCCTGGGCGAGGCCTGTGGCGCGATGCGCGATATCTTCGGCGAGTACAAGGGCTAGCCCCCCAGTTCATCTAGACTCTTCATCCATGCGAGAAAAGGTTCCTGAGTCCAACGAGGAGAAGATTGAGCTGCTTGAGAAGCTGCGCGACGAGGCACTCCACGCCGGCTCGAAGAAGGCCGTAGAAAAGCAGCACGACAAGGGCAAATACACCGCCCGAGAGCGAATTGAGAAGCTGCTTGACCCCGGGTCCTTTCAGGAGACGGACATGCTCATGCGTCACCGTACGCATGAGTTCGACATGGACAAGAACCGGCCGGTCGGTGATGCCGTGGTCACCGGCTATGGCGAGATCGACGGTAGAAAGGTCTGCGTATTCAGCCAGGATTTCACCGTTTTCGGTGGTTCCCTCGGCGAGGTCATGGCCGAGAAGATGTGCAAGGTCATGGACTTGGCCGCCAGGATCGGCTGTCCCGTAATCGGGCTGAACGATTCCGGTGGCGCCCGCATCCAGGAGGGCGTCGTTTCGCTGGGCGCCTACGGCGATGTGTTCGTTCGCAACGTACAGTGCTCGGGCGTCATTCCTCAGATCAGCGTGATCATGGGCCCCTGCGCCGGCGGTGCCGTCTACTCGCCGGCTATGACCGACTTCATCTTCATGGTCAAGAACACCTCGCACATGTTCATCACCGGCCCCGACGTGATCAAGACGGTCACAGGGGAGGAAACGACGTTCGAGGAACTTGGCGGCGCGATGAGCCACAACACGAAATCAGGTGTGGCGCACTTCGCAGCTGAAAACGAGGATGAATGCTTGGAAGATGTGCGCCACATGATGAGCTTCCTCCCCTTGAACAATATGGAGCAGCCACCAAGAGTTGAGCCCTACGACGATCCAGATCGGCAGGACACCGAGCTCGACGATCTGGTGCCGGCAAACCCGAACAAGCCGTACGACATGTGTGACGTGGTAAACAGGGTCGTCGACGATGGCGAGTTCTTCGAGGTGCAGAAGCACTTTGCCGAGAACATCATCATCGGGTTCTCGCGCCTGAACGGCCACCCGATCGGAGTGGTGGGGAATCAGCCGAAATCACTGGCCGGGGTTCTTGACATCAACTCATCCGAGAAAGCGGCACGCTTTGTTCGTTTCTGCGACGCGTTCAACATCCCGCTCCTTACGTTCTGCGACGTACCCGGTTTCCTGCCGGGGACAAATCAGGAGTGGGGCGGCATAATCCGTCACGGGGCAAAGCTTCTTTACGCCTTCACCGAAGCCACGGTTCCAAAGCTAACGATCATAACCCGCAAGGCATACGGTGGAGCCTACGACGTCATGAACTCAAAGCACATGCTGGCTGACTTCAACTTCGCCTGGCCAAGCGCCGAGGTCGCCGTGATGGGCCCAGAGGGAGCCGTGAACATCATCTACAGGCGCGATCTGGCAAAATCGCCCACCCCGGATGAACGCCGTGAGATGCTGGTCTCTGACTACAAGGCCCGTTTCGCCAACCCGTACACGGCGGCCGAACGGGGGTACATCGATGAGGTGATAATGGCGCATGAGACGCGGCCGAAGCTCATTAAGGCGCTCGAAGCAACTCTGACCAAGCGAGTCGACAGGCCAAAGCGCAAGCACGGAAATATTCCGTTGTAGAGTGATCGCTCCAGCAAACAGAGCAACGCTGTCTGTACAGGAGGGACCGCCAGCATGAGCTCAAACGGCAGAAGGCGTCCGCAACGACCCAAGATCTCAGCAATAGAGCCGGCGCCCACCGATGCAGAGGCTGCTGCAATATGCGCAGCACTCGAACAGTTTCTGCAGGAAACCGCTCCTCCGCCACAGACGGTCAAATCCTCCAATCCCTGGCAGAGAAGCGCCGTCAGCGACTCGACCGGTCAGAGCCAGGTCCACAATGCCTGGGGCGACAGCTCACCGTGGGGTAGCTGAAAACACCGCACCCTAAGGTCCTATCCCTCTAGGGATCGTGGGCCTTGAGCAGGGAACCTGCCGAGAGGCTAAATTGGACAATTCCGGTCGGAATTAGTACCTTTTGTATAAGATAATCCCTTGAATCAGAGGTTAGAGCGTGTCAATACAGCAGAAAACTGAGGCCTCGGACAGCTTGAAAAGCTGGTCTGCGGGCGAGCTTGACCGGATAGCAGGCGATCTCGAAAGCAAGAGCGCGGAAGATGTCCTGCGCTGGACGGTCGACCAGTTCCATCCAAAACTCTACGTTGCCTGCTCGTTCCAGAAGGAGGCCTCCGTAATCATGGACATGCTTTTGAAAATCGAGCCGGAGGGGCGGTTTTTCACACTGGACACCGGCCTCCTGTTCCCCGAGACATACGAGATTTGGCAAAAGCTTGAAAAGCACTACGGGATCAAGGTCGACCGATACCACGGCATCTCGCTCGAAGAACAGAAAGAAAAGTACGGAGACGAGCTGTGGCTAAGTGATACTGACAAGTGCTGCGAGCTACGCAAGGTGGAGCCGCTAAAGAGGGCGCTTGCCTCCGTCGATGGCTGGATCTCCGGACTTCGCAGGGACCAGTCTGAATCCAGGGCTGACACAAAAAAAATCATTTGGGACGAGCGCTTCGAACTGGTCAAGGCCAATCCGCTGGCCGACTGGACCGAGAAGGACGTCTGGAGTTATATAGCTGAGAACGAGGTGCCCTACAACCCGCTGCACGACCGGGGCTATCCTTCAATCGGCTGCATTCATTGCACTGAGAGTGTTGGAAAAGATGATGACGGGCGCTCAGGCCGCTGGTCCGGCTCTGAAAAGATAGAGTGCGGCCTGCACGAGCCAACGTTGAACAATCGAGACCAAGAAAAGGAGAAGTAATACAAAGTGCACGCACAAGGCTTCACACTATGGTTTACCGGGCTATCGCAATCCGGCAAGAGCACCATTTGCAACTTGGTCGGGCGAGAGCTGCGAGCCCGAGGAGAGACAAGAATGGAGATACTGGACGGTGACATGATTCGGACCAATCTCTCAAAGGGGTTGGGCTTTTCCCGGGAGGACAGAGACGAAAACATCCACCGCATTGCGTTCGTTGCAAACCTGCTCACACGTAACGGTGTTGCAACCCTTTGCGCAGCTATCTCGCCGTATCGCGAAGCCCGCGACGGCGCCCGCTCGATGATCGGAGCTGGTGCTTTCATCGAGGTCTACACCAAGGCCTCCGTAGAGATCTGCGCAGAGAGAGACACGAAGGGACTGTACGAAAAGGCGATGAAGGGTGAGATCAAGGAGTTCACGGGAGTTTCAGACCCGTACGAAGAGCCGCTGTCACCCGAGCTCGTGCTCGACACCGAGAAGGAAGAGCCAAAGGAGAGCGCAGAGAAAGTAATCAACTATCTGACTGAACGCGGCTACGTGACGTTCGAGGACAGCGCCGTAACCGGCGCCAGCAC
>SDBU01004573.1_pt1 | contig 16930 bp, 13 predicted proteins | sample 2277071 | NCBI WGS metagenome assembly SDBU01 (sample SAMN10397929, study PRJNA504765) | marine sediment metagenome | isolation source: marine sediment core GS08_GC12, 126 cmbsf | place: Arctic Ocean: Gakkel Ridge, Loki's castle | collected 2008 | reverse complement strand
TATACCCAGACGCTCCCGACATACCCACACACACCGCCCACAGAGCACACACCTATTCGGGTCGTAGATAAATACCGGACTGCTGGAATCCACCGGGAATTCCCTCGGTAATTTCCTGAACCGTTTTGACCTGAGCTTGACGCCAAGGTGCCGGGCTATTTTTTGAAGCTCACAGGAGCCATGGCTGGGACAGCGAGCACAGTCTACCGAAAGGCTGGACATAAGCAGTTCAAAGCCAGTACACACCAGGCTTAACGCATTGGCACCTTTTGTGTTTACCATCATACCTTCCCTGATGGGCTCAGTGCAGGCAGTAACCGGATGCTCCTTACCGTCTACCTCAACGAAGCACAAACGACAGGCAGCCGGTGGCTCGGCATTATCCCGAAGAGTACACAGGTTGGGGATATAGATGCCATTGTCCAACGCTACCCAAAGCAGTTTGTCTCCTTCATGGGCGGTTATTTTCTTGCCATCAATGGTTAAAGATACAGTCTTCATTTTCTATTTTGACGCTATTTTGAAATTGGCACCTCACTCGGAGGCGATAGTTTTACTATGGCGTTATACTGAGGAGGGCACGCCTCGAGGCAGGTGCCACACTTGACGCACTTTTCCTGGTCAATGACCTTGATTCTCTTCTCATTGGAGGTTATTGCCTCCACGGTGCAGGACCCGATACAAGCATCACAGGAGCGTTCGCACTTCTCAGGGAGAATATAATAGGTGATGAGCTCCTGGCACATAAGTGCCGGGCAGCGTCCTTCCCTGATATGAGCCTCATATTCATCTCTGAAATACCGCAGCGTGGTTAATACTGGATTGGGTGCGCTAATCCCCAGGCCGCAGAGAGAGCCTGCCTTTACTTCTTCGGCTAGCTGGTAAAGCATATCAATGTCCTCAGTTCTCCCACGACCCTTGGTAATATCATCCAGAACTTCCAGCATTTGCTTTGTTCCCAGGCGGCAGAAGGTGCACTTACCACAGGACTCCCGTTGAGTGAACTCTAGAAAATAGCGAGCTATCTCCACCATGCAGTCATCCTCATCAAGCACAACCATTCCCCCGGAACCCATCATAGCTCCAGCCTGCCAAAGGGAGTCAAAGTCAATAAGCAAATCCAAGGCAGACTCAGGCAAACAGCCGCCAGAAGGACCTCCAATCTGAACCGCCTTGAAACGCTTGCCCTTCTGTATACCACCACCAACATCAAAGATAACCTGGCGCAGGGCAGTGCCCATGGGAACTTCTACCAATCCGGTATTAACTACCTTACCGGCTAGGGCAAAAACGGCAGTTCCTGTATTCTCCCTGGTGCCAATGCTGCCGAACCACTCAGCCCCGTTCTCAATTATGTGGGGTACATAGGCAAAGGTCTTCACATTATTGAGGATAGTTGGCTTTCCAAACAGACCCTTGACAGCCATACGCGGGGGGCGATGGCGAGGGATTCCCGGTTTTCCTTCTATGGAGCTGACAAGGGCAGTAGCTTCACCGCAGACAAAAGCTCCTGAGCCCTGGAACAGCTTGATGTCAAAGCTAAAGTCACTGCCTAAGATGTGCCTGCCCAGAAGATTCAGTTTCCTTGCCTGGCGAAGGGCAATCTGGACACGTTCTACCGCCAGGGGATACTCAGCGCGAACATATATGTAACCATATCTGGCGCCGATGGCATGGCCAGCGATAATCATTCCCTCTATCACCGGGTGGGGGTCGCTTTCCAAGATTGCCCGGTCCATAAAGGCGCCAGGGTCACCCTCATCCCCGTTACAGATTACATATTTTGGCTTGCCCGGAGCCTGGCGGCAGACCTCCCATTTCTGCCCGGTGGGGAAGCCGGCGCCACCTCTACCCCTCAGTCCTGACTTTTTAACCTCATCGATAAGCTGGTTGGGCGGTATCTGAAGTGCTTTCACTAAAGCTGAATAGCCACCATTAGCAATGTAGTGGTCTATCTGGGTGGGGTCAATCTGGCCACAATTTTTGAGGATAATCTTTTTCTCATAACTGGCTCGAGGGAAATCGGAAAGACTGGGAACGAGGTCATTTTCTGCCAGGGCACCAAGGATGAATTGAAGACAGGGGTCGTCGCCGAGGATAAATTCCCTGATTAGCCTCTCAGCGATGACAGGGTTGACATACCCGTAACATATAGGCGGATAGCCTGGTTTACTTATAATCACTATCGGCTCGGCATAGCAGTGCCCCATACAACCCACCTCAACTACCGGGCAATCCAGATGCTGCCTTTTAATCTCCTCCCTCAGTGCCTGCAGTACATCCAAGGCACCAGCGGCTTGACCACAGGTAGCAGTGCCTACCATGATTACTGGTCTGCCGCTGCTCAACAACTCCTGCCAGTGCGATTCGGCATGGTTTTTTATTTCTTGAAAAGCTAAGACTATGGCTGGTGGTTCATCTGCTCTCACTGGTTCTCCTTCTTTTCTCTCTCACATTCAAACGAGAGCAGTATGCCATCTACTTTAGTCGGCTCAACCTTACCCTGTGGTTTATCATCGACTACAGTTACCGGTGCCATAGTGCAGCAGCCAACACAGGCTACAGTATCCAGGTCAAATTCACGGTCGGGTGTAGTTTGGCCTCGGTCAATACTTAACCTTCTCCTCCAGGCATCCAGAGTGATGTAACCGCCCTTCATATGACAGGCAGTCCCTAAACATACTCTTATTGAATGCCTCCCCGGAGGATTGAGCCGGAATTGATTATAAAAGGTAACCACGCTGTAAACATCTATCCCCGGTATATCAAGAAATTCAGCAATCTCCAGCATAGTTTCCCGGGAAAGATAACCAAGTTTATTCTGGACTTCTTGCAAAATAGGAATAAGATTCCCTCTTTTCCTACCGAACCTGTTTAGGATTATCTTGATTGGCTGTTTCACATTAGCCTGTTCATTAGTCATAGCAGCGTCTTCATCAACAGCAATCTTTACCATCTTACCATGGTTATATAACTGCCAACGCTTATTTTACTCCTATCGGCCTAAGATATAAAGCTATCATCTCCGTCCGGGTGCTTAGTGACCCATTACCTCCGTTCATAGCCAGAAATGATTGGTGACAAGATGTTACTAATGTATACCCGCAACACCTAGCTGCTATTACACTGACTGCTCTATGTCGCCAAAGCAGGAATGTGCTACTTATCAGGTTAATTAACCATCCCTTTTCTCAGGCTCATCTTAAGCATTTTAGCTGAATTGAAGGGCAGCCAGGGGCTACGGAGTGGCAAGGCTTTCGCCAAAATGGCAAAATTGTGGTAAAATCCAATACACTCCAATATACCCAGTAGTTAAGGAGTGGGAAATGAAAGCAGTTATCCTGGTGGGTGGGGAGGTAACCAGACTCCCTCTTCACCTGCAATATATTTAGAGTTATTAGGTAATAAGGGTCGCTTAGTTCTGCTTGGAAACTGAAATAGGAAATTAAGGCTCCTGTTGACAAAAATCGTTTTTAGGATATAATAGTCCACAAAGGAGATACCCCGAGGGAGATGGATCTGGGGAAAGAGCAGATTAGAACTTATCAAATAATCAAGAGGAGGTAATCATGGCAGAGCAGATATTTTCCGACATTAAAGTGTTGGACTTGACGTGGCATATTACTGGTCCTTATGCTACTAAGATCTTTGCTGATTTTGGCGCCGATGTGCTCAAGATCGAGCGTCCTGGAGGGGGGGACCCGGCAAGGCAGATGGGCCCATTCCTAAACGATGACCCCCACCCCGAGAAAAGCCTACTCTTCTCACATCTAAATCTCAATAAGCGAGGGACAACCCTAAACCTTAAGACTACTCTGGGGAAGAGCATCTTTAAAGAGCTAGTAAAGGATGTTGACCTTCTTGTCGAGAGCTTCAGCCCGGGGGTCATGGACAGGCTTGGTCTTGACTATGAGACGCTGAAGGAGATAAATCCAGGGTTGGTGATGACTTCTATCTCAAACTATGGGCAGACCGGTCCCTATCGCGATTTCAAGATGTCTGAGCTGGTGCTGAACGGAATAGGCCATGACCAGTTTTCCTGCGGGGTTCCCGACCGCTATCCATTGAAATTGGGGGGCAATGTCCTCCAATACCAGTCTGGACAGGTGGTTGCCCTTGCTACCCTAGGTGCCCTGTGGGCACAAAAGTTACAAGGGATAAGTCAGCACCTCGATATCTCCATTCAGGAAACTATGGCTGGAACAACAGACCGTAAGACAATAAACCTTCTCTGCTGGGCTTACTCCGGTGCCCCTACGATGCCCAGGAGCGACCGCCGAGCCGTGATACGGACTATTTTGCCTTCTGGGATGTATCAGTGCAAGGATGGCTTTCTTAATTGCCTTACCCCGGTACACACTTGGGATCGCCTGGTCAGGCTTCTTGGTGACCCACCAGAGCTAAAAGAAAACTTCAAGTGGCCTGAGGATATATATGACCTGGACCGAAAATGGGAGGTGGACCAGTACTGGGTTCCGTGGTGTGCTGAGAGGACTAAGGTCGAGGCCATGGCGGAATGCCAGAAATATAAGGTTTTCGCTACTGCAGTTATGACGCCAAAGGATGTAGTCGAGAGTAAACACTTTGCCGAAAGGGGCTTCTGGGTTGAGGTAGAGCACCCGGTTACCGGGAAACAAACCTATCCTGGTGCACCGGTGAAGATGCCTGAGGCACCATGGCAACTAAGAATGCCGGCACCACTGCTAGGTCAGCATAATCAGGAGGTTTACTGTGACCGTCTCGGGTATTCAAAACAGGACTTAGTAAGGTTGAGAGAGGCTGGAATAATTTAGATGTTTGAAAGTGGAAAAGGGAGGTTCTAAAATGGCGAAGTTACCACTTGAAGGAATAAGAGTTGTTGAAATTTGTATCATCTGGGCAGGTCCATTTGCCAGGAGACTGCTGGCAGATATGGGGGCTGAGGTGATACATCTAGAGCCGATCAGTCACCACCCCGACTTTGGTAGGGGGTTCAACGCCTGGCTCACCCCGAGGCAAATGGAAGGGAGGGATGTTGTTGGCTTCCCGAATGGAGACCAAGGAGACCATCCCTGGAACCGACAGGCGGGATACAACCGCTATTTCTGGAATGTCCTCAGTTGCTCAATGGACCTTACCAAGCCCGAGGGAAAAGAGGTGTTCAAGAGACTGATAGCCGAGACTGATGTGTTTATCGAGAACGGCAGTGCCGTTGCCATGGAGCACCTTGACCTGAGTCATGAGTTATTGATGGAGATTAATCCACGCCTTATATGCATTGACTTTCCCTCCTATGGAAGGAGTGGCGAGTATAAGAACTATGTTGGCTGGGGGGATAATGCCGAGGCGGTTGCCGGACACCACTGGCTAAGGGGTTATCCTGATGAGACCCACCCGGCGAGTAACAGTGCTGTGTTCCACATGGATAGCTCTGGGGGTGCGTTTACAGCAATGGCTGCCCTCATGGGGCTTTGGCATCGGGAACGTACCGGAAAGGGACAGTGGATCGACTTCGGCCAGATTGAGTCTGTCCTTCCCCAGCTTGGGGAGATATTTATGGACTGTGCCTGGAATGGGAGGAACCAGAAGACCATTGGCAATCGCCACCCGACCGCGGTTCAGGGTTGCTATCTGTGTCGCGGTCCTGAGCCCAGCGCTGACGTTGTGGCTAAGTTTCCCTATTATGGTGAGGACAGGTGGGTGAATATCACCATCACTAACGATGAAGAGTGGCAAGGTTTGTGCAACGTCATGGGTAACCCTGAGTGGACAAAAGATGAGAAATTTGCCGATATCCTGAGCCGACATAAGAACCACGATGAGTTTGATAAGCACGTCGAGGAATGGACTCGCCAGCATGATAACTTCTGGGTATTCCAAACCTTACAGGCAAATGGTGTCCCGGCAGGGCCGGTTGAGGACTGGAGGGATACATATAATGACCCCCAGCTTAATGCCCGTGGATTCTTCCAGACAATAACAAGCAAGTGGACAGGAACGCATCGCTACCCCGGTTTCCTGTGGAACTACCCGGAGACACCAATGTCTGTGCGAAGGCCGCCCGCTGGCTATGGCGAGGACAATGATTATGTCTACAAGCAGATCATCGGGATGAGTGATGACGAGGTAGCTGAGTTGACGAAAAAAGAGGTCATTGGCATCGTTAATGAGGAGTGTCCTTACCCTTGGGCTGGCCCGAAGCCTGATTATCCACCCAAAAAGAAATAGGGAGTGTCGCCTATTTTCGCTGCCAAAGTAAAGCGGTATGAAAGCAGTTATCCTGGTGGGTGGTGAGGCAACCAGATTACGTCCACTCACCTTAAATATACCCAAAGCAATGGTTCCGGTGCTAAATATTCCATTTCTGGAATATGTCATTCGCCACCTCAGCCAGCATCAGGTAAAAGATATAATCCTGGCTCAAAGTCATCATTCGCTACCTATTGAAGGCTACTTTGGCGATGGTAGCCAGTTTGGGGTCAAGCTTACTTATATAATAGAAGATACTCCCCTGGGAACGGCTGGACCGCTGAAAAACACTGAAAAGCATTTAACAGAGACCTTCCTGGTGCTGAATGGTGACATTTTCACTGACCTGGATATTACGGCTATGGTAGGTTTCCACATGGAAAGAAAGGCAAGGGCAACTATTGCCCTTACGCCGGTAGATGACCCCACAAGCTACGGGTTAATAGAAACCAGTTCTCAAGGCAGAGTTACCCGCTTTCTGGAGAAACCCAGCTGGAGTCAGGTAACTACCAATATGATAAATGCTGGCACCTATGTCCTTGAGCCTGATGTCCTAGCTCAAATACCGGCTCAAACTAAAGTTAGTATCGAACGAGAAACATTTCCGCTACTTCTAGACCGGGATGAGCCGGTTTATGCCTATCCTTCATCTGCCTACTGGATAGATATAGGCACTCCAGAAAAATACCTTCGGCTCCATCATGACTTACTCAGCGGCAAAAGTAGCCAGTATGCTCCTGCCTCTGGCGGGGAGGTGTTGATTGGCGAGCAAAGCTCTATTCATCCAACAGCCCAAATAAAGGGAGCGGTAGTAGTAGGTAGCAACTGCATGATTGGCGAGAACGTTAAGCTAACAGGACCTGTAGTTATTGGCTCTGGTTGCACAGTCCAGGCAGAGGCTGTAATTGAAGGCTCCATTATTTGGGACAATGTCCAAATAGAGCGGGGAGCTATGGTGCAGGACTCCATCATAGCTAATAATAGTCGCCTCCACGCTGACTGCTGTATTACTGACGGTTCAGTTCTAGGTGATAATGTAACTGTGGCTAGTGGCTATAAGTTGAAACCAGGCAGTAAAATACAACCAGGGAAAATAGTGGGGGGAGAGACCGTTCCCTATCACTAGCCGTATTTCTCCGTTTATCCCCAAATTATTTGAGCACTATCTATGCCTATGCTATAATTTTTAAGCAGGAGCAGATTAACTATGTGGAATAGATTAGAGCAAATAGATGAGCGTTACCAGGAACTAAATGAGCAGATGGCCCAACCTGAGGTAACATCTGACCTGAAACAATTACAGACAATAGCTCAGGAAAGAGCCAGCATCGAGGACTCGGTAACAAAGTATAGGCGATACAAAGTAATTTCTAAAGAACTAGAAGAGACGAGGGCGATGCTAAATGGCGGGCTGGATAAAGACATGGCGGCTTTAATCAAGCAGGAAATAGAAAGCCTCACTTCAAAGCAAGACCATCTACTTCAGGAACTAAAGCTTGCTCTTTTGCCTAAGGATGCTAATGATGAAAGAGACATCATTATGGAAATCAGAGCCGGAGCCGGTGGTAATGAGGCCGGATTATTTGCCGCCGACCTCTTCCGCATGTATTCGCGGTACGCTCAATCCAAGGGTTGGAAGGTAGATATTATCAATGTTAATGAAAGCGGTATAGGCGGCTTCAAAGAAATCACATTTGAAATAGAGGGCAAAGGTGCCTTCAGCAGGCTAAAGTATGAAAGGGGAGTTCACCGGGTGCAGCGAGTGCCTACTACCGAATCCTCAGGCAGAATTCATACCTCAACAGCCACGGTGGCGGTTCTGCCCAAAGCTAAGGAGATAGAAGTATCTATCAATTCTGATGACCTCAAAACTGATATCTTCCACAGCGGAGGTGCTGGAGGGCAGAATGTAAATAAGGTGGCTACCGCAGTACGCATCACCCATATACCTACGGGAATAGTAACCATCTGCCAGGATGAACGCTCACAACTAAGGAACAAGACCAAGGCGATGTCAGTGCTCCGAGCCCGACTCTTAGATATAGGGCATCGTAAACAAGAGGAGGAAATAACCAAGCAGCGCCGCGCCCAAGTAGGCACGGGCGACCGGGCTGAAAAGATACGAACCTACAATTTTCCTCAAGACCGGGTTTCCGACCACCGTATCGGTCTTAACCTCCATAACCTGCCCCGAATCCTTGAAGGCGAGCTTGACGAACTTATCGATGCCCTGGCCACCAGTGACCAGACGAAACGGTTGGAGGAGCAACTGGCGTGACCCTGAAACAGGTGTTTGGTCGTGCTCGGGGAATTCTCACTGCTAACAACATTGAAGATGCTCCTCTGGAGTGCGAACTACTGCTAAGGCATGCACTAGGAATAAACCGAGTTCAGCTTTATGTAGACCTCAACGAGGAATTAAACCCTGAACAAGAAGAAACCTTCTGGAATCTGATTAAACGCCGCCTAAACGGTGAGCCCACAGCCTATATAGCAGGACATCGTGAGTTTTATGGCCTTGATTTCTATATCGACGCCAGTGTCCTTATCCCCCGACCGGAAAGTGAGCTACTGGTAGAAAAGGCGCTTAACTTGGCTCAAAATCGCAGAGTATCTACCATAGCTGAAATTGGTACCGGCTGCGGGGCTATTGCTATCAGCCTGGCGCTAAACTTGCCGCAAACTAAAATCTATGCCACTGATATATCAGCCCCTGCCCTCAAGGTTGCTTTATTTAACTGCCAAAAACACGGGGTAGCAGATAAAATTTTCCTTCTACAGGGCAATATGCTTGAACCTTTGCCTGAGCCTGTTGACCTCATAATAGCCAATCTCCCTTATGTTAAGGAATCAGAACTGTCCCAGATGCCTTGGGCAAGCTTTGAGCCGCAGCTAGCGCTAAACGGTGGTTCAGACGGACTAGAAAAGATATGCCAGCTAGGCAGTCAGGTAAGTGGCAAGCTCTGCCCTGAGGGCTGCCTGTTTCTAGAGATTGGGCAGGGGCAAAGAGAAACGGTAACCACCCTCTTATGTAACCTCTTCCCTTCAGCCAGGGTGGAGGTCACTCCAGATTTGAGTGACATAGACAGGGTGGTGAGCCTAGCCCTTACCATCCAAAAACCGGTGATTAGCAACTGCTAAATGGCAAATACATTCATGTTCAACTTGACACAGAACTGTCTAAATGCTAAATTAATAGCTGGGTTTCACCTCAAGGTTTTTCAAAAAGCAATAAGTGGAAGGAGGAATAGTCACGATGAATATGATTGTTTGCGTCAAGCAGGTGCTTGACCCTGAGGCACCACCAGCCAGCTTCAGAATTGATGCTGCTGGCAATAGTGTGGTGCCACCAGCCGGAGTGCCGCCGGTAATCAGCCCCTTTGATGAGAATGCTTTAGAGGGAGCGCTAAAAATTAAGGATGCCCAAGGTGGCAAGATCACAGCTATAAGCCTAGGCACCAAGCTATTGCGGGATGTGGTAAAGAAACCGCTATCTATGGGGGCTGATGAGCTTGTCTTGTTAGAGGATGAGGCCTTTACCGAGGGTGATAGCTGGTCAACAGCCTATGCCTTGGCTATGGCTATCAAGAAGATTGGCGACTATGACCTCATCTTGTGCGGCAGGCAGGCTGCTGATTGGGATGCCGGGCAGATAGGCTCAGGTATCGCTGAAATACTGGGGCTACCCAGTGTAACATTAGTCAAAAAAATAGACATTACTGATGGGAAGGCAAGAGTAGAGAGGGTAACCGATGAAGGCTACGATGTTATTGAGGTATCCTTGCCTGCTTTGATTACGATAAGCAATGAGATTGGTGAGCCTCGCTACCCTACCATAAAAGGGATTATGACAGCCAAAAGGAAGGAACCTATCGTCTGGAAACCAGCCGATATAGGAGTTGACCCTTCTCAAATCGGTGCTGCTGGCCGACGCACTAAAATGCTTAAGCTTTTCCAACCAGTTCGTGAAGGTAAATGCGAGATTATAGAGGGTGAAAGCGTAGAAGAGGCAGCAGCTAATCTAGCCCTAAAACTCAGGGAAGCTAAATTGCTTTAACGGGTCTTTGTCCATAATTAGAAGGAGGTAAATCTAATGGCTGAATATAAAGGTGTTATGATTTATGGTGAGGTTAAAGAAGGAAAGCTAGCAACGATTACCACTGAACTATTGGGTTGCGGTAGAAAGCTGGCTGACGAGTTGGGACAGGAATTATGCGTTGTATTAGTTGGCAGCGAGATAAGCAATTTAGCCCAGGAAGCGATTACCTTTGGTAGCGATAAGGTATATGTAATTGATGACCCGCTACTTAAAGACTACCAGACAGATTCCTATGTATCAGTTGTGGAAAAGGTAGTCAAGCAGGTGACGCCCCAGATTCTCCTTCTGGGACAGACTAACATTGGTCGCGACCTGGCACCAAGGTTAGCCTTTAGGCTGGAGACAGCAGTCTCTATGGACTGTCTGGAACTAGCTATTGACCCTGACTCAAAGCTGCTGCAACAAACTAAACCTGTCTATGGGGGGAACGCTCAGGCTATCTTCGTCTCTGAATCTCACCCGCAAATAGCTACGGTTAGAGTCAAAGCCATGTCGCCTCTGGAACCAGATGCTTCAAGGAAAGGGGAGATCATTAATATTGAGGCTGGCCTATCCCCTTCAGCTATAAGAACTAAAGTCCTGGAGAAGGTAAAAGAGGAGGTAGTCGGGATAAAACTGGAGGATGCTGAGGTAGTAATTTCCGGTGGTAGAGGTATTGGCGGTCCTGAAGGTTTCAAGCAACTAGAAGAGCTGGCTAAAACGCTGAAGGCGGCGGTAGGTGCTAGCCGACCACCCTGTGACCAGGGCTGGGTGCCAGACTCAATGCAAGTCGGGCTTACTGGTAAGATTGTTTCCCCTACCCTTTATATTGCTGTAGCTATCTCTGGCTCCAGCCAGCACCTGGCTGGTTGTTCTGGCTCCAAAAATATCATTTGCATAAATAAAGACTCTGAGGCGAATATCTTCAATGAAGCCAGCTTTGGTGTAGTGGGAGACTACAAAAAGGTAATCCCTGCCTTCACTGAGAAGATTAAGGAACTCCTGGCTGGGTAAAGATAATACAAATCATTAAAAGCACTCTATAGAGGTGATAAGATTAATGAAAATAGCAAGAACAGTTTGTTGTTTATTTCTCTTGCTAGTGAGCATAATGGTTATTTCCCAGTCGACTACCGTTTTAGCTCGGGAGCCGCTCAAGGAGGGAGAAGAAAGGCTTGTTCTGGAAACCAAATATCCCGCGCTGGAAGTAACCCCTGGAGAAAGTTGTAACTTTGGGGCAGAGTTAAAGTATCTAACCTATCTCGGACAAGGTGAGAGTCGCGCATTTGATCTGGTGACCACAGCACCAAAAGATTGGTTAGTAGCTATCACCCCACCGTATCAAGAAGATGTCAGGCTAAGCTCCATCACACTTGTCCCTGGGGGAACGCCCGTCGAACAGCTATTAGTTGTAGTCGCTCCGCCCTATTGGTATACGCCCGAGCCTGGGGAATACACCATAACCCTGGAAGTAATAGGAGAGACCCAAACTGGAGAGGAACTTAAGGTCAGTCTTGACCTTAAGGCAGAGCTAACTGCCGTCTATGTTCTTGAACTAATCCCGGCTACAGAGCGCTATAATATCTCAGCCACAGCCGGCAAGGATAATACCTTCTATGTAAACGTGTGGAACAACGGCTCGGCAGCTATTGACGGTATTATCTTCTCTTCGGATAAACCGAAAGGGTGGGATATTGACTTCTCCCCGGAGGAAATACCTTCACTGGATGCTGATAGTTTTCGAGAAGTAGTGGTAAATATAAAGCCACCACCAAGAACTATAGCCGGTGATTATGTTATTACTCTAAGCACTGAGGGGGAACAAACCTCAGCAGGGGAAATTTACATCAGGGTTACCGTAGAAACACCTACAATCTGGGGGTGGGTTGGGGTTGGCATTATATTGGTAGTTCTTGCTGGGATAGTATTTGTCTTTATGCGATTCAGCCGGCGATGATAAGATGAGCCAAGAGGCAATAGTAGAGACACAAGACCTAACCAAAAGCTATGATGGGGCTACTGTAGTTGACCATCTCAATCTGCATGTTACCGAGAATGAGATATTCGGTTTACTTGGTCCCAACGGCGCCGGCAAAACTACTACCATCCTTATGCTATTAGGACTAACTGAGCCGTCATCTGGTAGCGCCCGAGTATGTGGATTTAGCCCAACTAGAGAACCCCTTAAGGTAAAACGCCTGGTAGGCTATATGCCAGAAAAGATAGGATTCTATGAAAACCTCACCGCCAGAGAAAACCTAGACTTTATTGCCCATCTTAATAATATCAGTGCTGCCAAGGCTAAGGATAAAATCAACGAGCTATTGCAGGCGGTAGGCATTGGTGAGGTGGCTGACCAGCAAGTGAGTAAGTTCTCCCGGGGTATGAAGCAGCGTCTGGGAATAACCGACGCGCTGATTAAGGAGCCAAAGGTAGTTTTTTTTGATGAACCTACTGCTGGACTTGACCCTGAAGGGATTAACCAAATCCTTGACCTGATAGCCGGCTTACCTCAAATGGGGACGACTGTAGTTCTGAGTTCCCACCGATTATATGAAGTACAGAGGGTGTGCCACAGGGTAGGAATACTATCTAAGGGTAGAATGGTAGTTGAAGGTTCTTTGGATGAGCTTGGTCGGGAGGCTTTTGCCGGAGGACACTACAGGATAGAGATTGAAACTACCCAGCCAAGCCCCCAACTTATAGACGTTATCAAAAGAGTTACCGGGGTAGTAGAAGTAGAAGCTAAGGGTAACCTGCTTTTAATAAGCGCCGATTCAGACCTACGGGCTGAAATGGCTAAAGTAATGGTACAAAATAATATCCCACTAATTCAAATGAAACTTCAAGAGTTCACTCTGGACGACATATATATGAGGTATTTTCACGAGGGTCAGGTTAACCCATGATAGCTATCTGCCGGAAAGAGCTTATTGACTATTTCACCAGCGTAAGGTTTTTAATACTATTTCTCCTGTCGTGTCTTACCAGCGCAGGAGCACTGTATGCTGCCTATCAAGGAATTCGAGGAGCAGACATTCCAGCAGAATTTATCTTCCTGGGGCTGTTTACTACTCCGGGGAAGACAATCCCTGCTCTATTCACTTTCGTTAACCTTATTGCCCTATTCTTTATCCCGGTAATAGGGATATCCCTCGGCTTTGATGCCATAAACAAGGAGCGCTCAAGTGGAACCCTAAGCCGAATCTTATCTCAACCTGTCTTTAGAGATGGTGTCATCAATGGAAAATTCCTGGCTGGTATATTTGTCCTCTTTATCATGATGCTAGCCACCATATTGATTGTTTCAGGATTGGGTCTGCGTATGATTGGGGTACCGCCCACCTCTGAAGAAATTACCAGGCTCTTCCTCTATCTCATCTTTACCATTATTTACGGAGCTTTCTGGATGGGTCTAGCCATACTTTTCTCCATCTTATTTCGGGGCGTAGCTATCTCTCTCCTCTCCTCAATCGCCCTCTGGCTATTCTTTAGTTTCTTCTACACCCTTATGATAACACCAGCTATAGCTAATGCTATAGCTCCCATTGCAAATGACACCACTGAAGCAGTGATTCGTAATATGGAGGTGCAGCAGATGTTGCTGCGATTTTCGCCTAACTTCCTGTTTAGTGAAGCTACGTCGGTGTTGCTCCAACCCCCATTGTTAGGAAGTTTGCTGGGGATACCAACACCAGAGCAAGCAGCTTATATGATACCTAACCCGCTCTCGTTAGGTCAAAGCATGCTCCTCGTTTGGCCTCATCTCACCGGCTTGACCGGTCTAACCACTATCTGCTTCGCTGTTAGTTATGTTTTATTTATGAGGCAGGAGATAAGATCTACATAGGCGCAAAGACCCAGGGTGATAGATTAACCCTTCTCAGCTTGCCTTTCGGCAACAATCCTCTCGGTAATGTGAGATGGTACCTCCTCATAATGGCTAAACTCAACAGTATAGCTGCCCCTGCCCTGAGTTATTGACTTCAGGTCTATGGCATAGCGTAGAATCTCAGCCAGCGGCACCTGAGTCTCAATAACATTGTTTCCATCCTCAGGGTTCATGCCTTGCATCCGGGCTCGTTTAGAATTAAGGTCACTAATAATATCACCAGTGAAGTCGGTAGGGACTGTTATCTTCATATTCATTATCGGTTCAATCAGGATGGATTGCCCTTGAGATAATCCCTTCTTCATTGCCCCGGCTCCAGCAATTTTGAAGCATATCTCTGAGGAATCCACTGGGTGAAAACTGCCATCATATACGGTTGTCTTTATATCAGCAACCGGATAACGAGCTAAAACTCCTTCCTGAAGTGCCTCGTTAACTCCCTTCTCTATAGCTGGAATATAATTTCTTGGTATAGTGCCACCTACTACCTTCGTAGCAAACTCAGAACCACTACCACGGGATAAAGGCTCCAACTCCAAGAGAACATGTCCATATTGGCCGTGCCCTCCTGTCTGCTTCTTGTGCTTATACTCAGCGTTAGCTGATAGAGTAATAGTTTCTTTATAGGGAACCCTGGGGGTTTCCAGCGTTACAGATACACCGAATTTACGCAGCATTTTCTCGGCAGCCACTCCAAGGTGAGTTTCACCGAGCCCGGATAGGATAGTTTCACCGGTGTCAGCTTCTCTCTGTATCCGAAGCGTAGAGTCTTCCTCGGTTAGCCGGGATAGTGCTGCTCCCAGTTTGTCTACGTCAGCCTTAGCCATAGGATGTACTGCTTCGTTAAAAATCGGCTCAGGGAATATAATGGGGGCAATTTTTGTTGGATTATCCTGACTGCAAAGTGTATCGCCGGTACTGGTTAAGCCTAATTTGGCTACCACCCCTATATCTCCAGCTCTAAGCTGCGATACTGGCTCCTGTGTCTTGCCCCTCATCATAAATAGCTGACCTATGCGCTCTACCCCGCGCCGTGTCGCATTCCACACCTGAGAATTGCTATCAATAGTGCCAGTGTAAACCCGAAAGTAAGTGAGTTTACCGACATATGGGTCAGCACTGGTCTTAAACACTAAGGCAGCCAATGGGGCTTCCTGACTTGGCTCAATCGTCTGCTTATCTGAATCGCCAGTGATAACTACATCTCGTTCTTTAGGTGATGGTAAATAACTACATACGGCATCCAGCAGTAAGCTAATCCCTATATTATGTAAAGCTGAGCCAACTAAGACTGGCACAATCTTGCCATTTATAATCGCTTGCCGTAAGCCATTACTGAGCTCCTCCGGGCTGAGTTCTTCGCTGTCCAGATACTTCTCTAGTAGCCTGTCATCGGTTTCAGCCACCGCCTCTATCAGTTTCTCACGAGAAGACTCAACTTGACTACCCAGTGAGGACGGTATCTCGGCTTCCTCTGCCTGAGAACCGATATAGCTTTTCATTGCCAGTAAGTCAACTATTCCCTGAAAACCATCCTGGGCACCAATAGGTAGCTGCAACGGTATGCATTTTGAGCCAAACCTTGCCTGAAGCTGCTCCAGAGTTTTATAAAAATCGGCATTCTCGCGGTCCATCTTATTAATGAAGATAAAGCGGGGAAGGTCAGCTTCCTCGCTGTATGCCCACACCTGTTCGCTACCAACTTCAACACCAGAGGCAGCACATATCACAATTATTGCCCCTTCACTAACCCGTATTCCTGCCTTGACCTCACCGACAAAGTCAGAATAGCCAGGGGTATCAATAAGATTAATCTTATTTTCATTCCACTGGCAGGGAAGCAAAGTCAGGTTTATACTGATCTTTCGCTTTACTTCATCGGGGTCATAATCTGAGGTACTAGCCCCATCGTCAACCTTACCTAATCGGTTAATTGCGCCAGCGGTAAACAAAATTGCTTCTGAGGCTGATGTCTTGCCAGCACCACAATGAGATAGTAGAACAAGGTTACGAATGCTCTCTAGTTCATATTGCTCCATCTAATCACCTACTCCCTTGAGAATCCACTTATACTCTCTTTTAGCTTATTCCCCTGATATTATACCCGACAATCTGTAGGCACAGCAAGTAATTATAGCTATACGGGTTAGCGAGCACGTCTTCTCCTGAACAGGGACATAAGCCATAAAAAACCAATTATGCCGATGAATGGGAAAGGCTGGGATGAGGAGGTTCTGCCGGTAATAGCCGTTGACGGTGTAGCAGGTGGTTTTGAGAGAACTAATGCCTCTGCGGATATTTCATAAGCAGCTACTTGGACATTGATAAACTCTCTAGGCACCCAGCCCAAAGGATTATTCTTGCCCGTTGCTTCAGCCCAGACCCAGCCAGGCTCACCCGCAAGCTCAAAAACGGCACTTGCCTTTTTATACTCGGGTAGGTAGACCAATGCTGCAGTATGACCGGGGCCGACAATTATAGCTGAGCGGTATCCGGCTCCCTTATACATAACAGCTAATAGCACAGTGCTATCTTCGCAATCACCATAACCAACCCCATTTTGGTCAATTACAGCTGCCAGTTCATCTGCATTCTGGGCAAACTCATCATATCCCCAGTAGTCTATATCAGAGGTATACTTTACCCTATCCCGGACAAAGCGAAATACTGCTTTTGCTCTCTGTAGCTGGTCTGGATATTTGCTGGCAATCCGCTCACCCAGGTTGTAGGCT
>SDBU01004572.1_pt1 | contig 16933 bp, 13 predicted proteins | sample 2277071 | NCBI WGS metagenome assembly SDBU01 (sample SAMN10397929, study PRJNA504765) | marine sediment metagenome | isolation source: marine sediment core GS08_GC12, 126 cmbsf | place: Arctic Ocean: Gakkel Ridge, Loki's castle | collected 2008 | reverse complement strand
GGCATCTACTGTCGGGGTTGACTTCTCTGAAGAGGCGGTGGAATTCTGTCGGGCCAGCCACCAGGTGCCGGGGTTGTCATTCCGGCAAGGCGATGCGGAAGCGCTGCCCTTCGACCAGGGCATTTTCGATGTGGTGGTGAACGTGGAATCATCACACTGTTACGGATCGATGACGGCATTCCTATCGGAGGTGGCCCGGGTGCTGCGGCCGGGCGGCCATTTCTGTTTCGCCGATCTGCGACATGGTGAAGAACAGGTCCTCCTGCAACGTCAGCTAGCCGCTTCTGGACTTGACCTGATCCTGGAGCAGGACATCGGGGCAAAGGTGTTGCGGGCCTTGGAGGCTGACTGTCAACGCCGGCTGGCACTAATCAGCCAGTTCGTCCCACGATGGAGCACCAATTCATTCCGCGACTTCGCCGGGGGCCCGGATTCCAAAATCTGGCGAGGTTTAAGCTCCGGCCAGACCATCTACTTTCAGTATGTGTTCCAGAAACCTCCGGCTTAAGCTCAAGATGCGGGGTGCGCCAGCGGTTCGAGTAAGTAAAGGTCGGCGATCTTGCTCGGCTAGAACCGCCACTTGACTGCCACGGTCGGCTTGACCTGCCAGCCGGGGTCAGGCAGAAAGTTATAGCTGATCTCCAATTCGCCGCCCAGCGCCAGCTCCGGGCGGACCTGATACCACACTTGCGGCTCCCCCATGACCACAATTTCCCGGTCGCTTCCCGCCGGCCGATCTGACCGTACGTCTATATAGCCGGTAAGTGTGACCTTTCCTCCCCATAATGGCTGGAACCAGACCATGGTGAGTTGCAGGTCTTTGCCATCGGAGAAGCGGGCGCGGCGGTAAAGCAGGTCCGTGGCCACGGTGACCACGCCCAGGTTGAGCGGGAAACTGACACCCGCCAGCCAGACATCACCTATGGGTCCCCAGGGCGCAACGCCGTCGTTGAACTGAACCGTCCAGGAAAGGCCGGGGAGCGAAGGTACCCGGAAGTAGCGGATGAACTCCCAGTAGGCCAGGGAGGCACTGCCGGTCTTAGCGGCGTTATAGTCGAAATCCACGAAGAAAAAGGTGGTCCCGCCCGAATCGGTTTTGAACATCTCCAGGGTGCTGGTCAGGTATTCCCGGCCTTCACCCAGATCGTAGTGTAACTGCAGGTTCTGGCCCTTTACCGGTAGGTTGAGCAGCAGGGCGATCAGCGCCATAGCGAATATTCTCATGTTTAGTCCATCACAAATTATTTTGGGAGAAATAGGCGGGCAATTTAAGCCGGAACCGGCCCTGACCGAAATGGTCAGCATCACAGCCGGTGCAATTAAGCCGGACCGGCAGCAGCTCTCAACTCAGGCCCAGCCCCACCAATGGCGGGGTTGGCGGGAGATAAACCTTGGAAAGGCGAAATCTTTCTTGTAGTTCTAGCATCAAGTGTCCAAAACGGCCTGAAGTCCTACAAGGAGAAAAAAATGAGTACGAGTAAAATGGATCCGAAAGTATTACTTTCAACATTATGGATCTTTGTGATGTTCAACTACCTTTATTGCGACGTTTATTCATTAATGGATCCTGTGCTTCTAAAGCAATTTATAACAGGAGACTTGGGGTTTGTTAAGATCACTGAAGGCTTTTTGCTTGGAGCTGCCTTATTAATGGAGATTCCAATTGCCATGGTTCTTCTATCTCGAATATTGAAGTATAAGGCAAATCGTTGGGCAAATATAATTGCAGGTTCAATTAAAACTGTTGTAATGGTCTCGACAATGTTTGTTGGATCGGGACCAACTCTTTATTATATATTTTGCGGAACGATCGAAATTGCATGTACTTCATATATTGTTTGGTATGCATGGAACTGGACTGAACAGGAAGCATAAATCGATTCCATCCCATCGTCATAATCCTGGACCTCGTCTCGGGCTGCCCCGTTTCCCTGACTCTTTTTGTATTTACAGATGGGAGAGCAACAGACTGAGCGCAGACTGCTCAATTACTGCACACCTGCTACCCGCCCCCATCGATAGCGTAACGACCTTTCAAGCCATTGGCCGAGGATTCGAGTGGCGTCAGAGTAACAAACCTGGTTTGCTTGGGTAATTACACTAGGCGAAGCATTAATCAATTAATCGAAAACGGATTGCGTTTACTTTAGCCTCAGCATTCATTAATCGACTCTTCGCATTATCTCTCTCCCATCCTAATACGGTGAGGTGTTTGCGCTCTTGCTCATCTATTCCACCATGTTTATATACCGCTAGGTTGAAATTGTATGAATTCACCTTCGATTTATAGGACTCCAATGCTTCAGTATATTCATCCTTTGCCGCTGCTAATTCTTGCTCGAGTTTTTTCCTTTTCTTAATTTGGTCAGAATATGAGCCCTCGAGCAGGGAGGATTGAGCGAGAGGGATGGTCAGATGGTTGTCTTTGGGGGGATAATCCGGAAACGTCGCAACGACCTTATTTTGGATCAATTCAACTTTATGGTCCTCCTTAACCACAGCAAAATTTAGCTCAGCGGTATTGTGCCATGTTGTAGCCACAAGGCCCTTATCCCTCTTCCATCTCCAAATCTTAAATCTGTAAAAAGTGCCATCAGAATTATACCATCTGGCAATATCAATCTCTGTCTTATAGGGTGTTGTTCCAATTTTCCTTCTAAGCGTATAATCGGTCGGATCAAACGTATAGATTGCAGCGCCTGCAGGCACCGAATTAATAAAAATGTTAAAGGAATATTCAGCTCTCTTTGGTTCAGAAAATCCCTTTGGAGCATTAAAGCATTGCGTTAGTAAGAGTGAAAGAGTCAAGAATACTGTGAATTTGTGTATTGCATGTCTCATATTATTTCCTAATATTATGCTAATTGCAGGTGGAACAGATTACAATTGGGCGTAAGATATTTCAACTACAACTCGAAATCTAACCAAATTAGTTTCGATATAGGAGGCTTATTATCGAGCCTCCAATAGCATCACCAGACTAGACACCCCCTGTGCTACGACCTAGGAGCATCTCCAGTCATGTACTCAGTATCGGTGATCTCATGTGTTTCTTGAATATCTAAGTTGTATTGTAATTACCGGAAGATAGTGGGGTATCTAAAGTGGACTTAAAATCCCTTGGGAAGTTTGGCTATGAACCAAGATAGGTACTTGACGCTGTTCCGGATCAGAGCAGTGAGGACCAAAGTGGACTGAGAATTAAGAGGCACACCACCGGAATCGTTGGTCACCATAGGGCAAATTGTACCCCGCCAAGCCTCGGCGTAGCCTACGGCGAGCCAGGTGGTGGCCTGCCCGTTTTCCTCCCCTTTTTTTTATTTCACGACGGGAGGTACATGAACTGAACCCCGCCAACGGCGGGGGATAATCCATTGCTCAAGTATCGTGCACTCACCCCTAGCCCGCGTCTATATGCCGGTGTTCTGTCAAGTCGTTGGTCGTGAAAACGTTCTGATCCGCTCTCAGTGTACGTGTGTGCGAACAAGGGCTGCTTTATTTATGGCCCTTTTCTTCCGGTCGTAGCAGATGTGTAGCAGATAAGCCGCTTTCTCTCGTCCCTAAATAATGACCGAAATGGTCAGCATCACGGTCAGCGCAATTCAGCCGGACCGGCCGCAACACTCACCACCAGTGAATCCGCCGACTTGGATACCCACTCAGGGAGCAAAAGCGGTGGTTGTTTTCTCGACCCGCTGATGGTACCTTTCCCCGGCCAAAGCGGGAATAATCCCATAAACATTGCAACTGCCAATCTTGAAGACCCGGTAAGTGAGTGAACTGATGGATGAGCTGTTGATCATCTGCAATCCTGCCGCCGGTGAGGGCCGGGCGAAGCGCCGTTGGGCCAGGTTCGCGAACCTGCTGGCAAAACGCCAGGTATCTTATCGAGTGGAGATGACCGAGCACCCCGGCCATGCCACCAGACTGGCATTGACAGCCATCGCCGACAGTTATCGCCATCTGGCCGTCTTCGGGGGGGACGGTACGCTGAATGAGGTCCTCCAGGGGTTGATGATCGACATTGACCCGGCTCCCGATGTGCGGCTTACTTTCCTGCAGGCCGGCAGCAGCTGCGATTTTGCCAAGCTTTTTCCTCGCCGTTCCAACATGGATCGTCTGCTGTCCGGGGAGGAGTTCCGCATCGACGTCTGCCGGGTTGACTGCCGGAACGGCACGGGCGGGCCGGTGAGCCGGTACTTCCTGAATAACTCCAGTATAGGGGTGATCAGCCTGGCCAACCAGAAGTTCAATGCTCATAAGGGCCTGATCCGGCTGATGAAAAAGTTAAGTGTGGACGCCGGGGCCGTGGCATCCGGTCTCTGGGCGCTGGCTAAATTCAAGGACGTTAATGCCAGCCTGACCATCGACGACCAGGTCGCCGCCGAAGTGCGCCTGAGCAACCTGACCGTATTCAAATCGCCCTACTTCGGGGGTGGGATGCACTATGGTACTGAGACCAGGCTTGACGACGGCCGCCTGTACGTGGCGGTTTTGGGCGCCACCTCGCGGCTGAAGCTGGCTGCCATGATCCCCGACCTGTACACCGGCAAGATATTCCGGCGTGAGGCGGCCCGCCTGGAAACCTGCCGCACCCTGGTGCTGGACAGCCGGGACCGGGCCTACGTGGAAACCGACGGCGAACTGGCCGGCTACACCCCGGCTCGCTACACAATCCGGGAGCGGGCGTTGCGGGTGGTCATGTGACCGGCACTCCTCTTAGACAGCCAGGCGCGATTCTTTCAGCCCACCCATTAGGGGAGTACTGTGCCCCCGGGGCTGCCTGTCGGGTGGACCGGGTGGCGGTCGACGATGGGGTTATCCTGCAGGTGGTCAATTTCACTCCCGCTATCAACAAACACCGGCCGGCGGTGATTTTCGTGGCCGGCTGGGTCTCCCATATCGATGGCTGGCACGAGGTGCTGCTGGAAATGACCTCCCAGTTCCCGGTACTATACGTTGAGACCCGGGACAAAGCCTCCGCCCAGGTGAAGCGAAAGGCCGACTATAGCGTGGCGGCCCTGGCTGGGGACCTGGCGGCGGTGGTGGCTCACTATCAGCTGGCCCCTGACGACTATATCATGCTGGGTAGCTCCCTGGGGGGCACGGCTAGCCTGGAATGCTTCCACCTCCTGCATGCCAAGCCCCGCTGCCTGGTGCTCATCGGCCCCAACGCCGAGTTTCGCCTGCCACCGATGGGATATACCTTCATCCGGCTGTTCCCACCAAGCGTCTATCTAGGTCTGCGGCCTATAATCAAGCTGTACCTGCGGCTGTTCCGCCTGGACGTCAAGGCCGACTATGCCCAGTATGCCAAGTACAAGCGGGTGCTGGACGCGGCCGACCCCTGGAAACTCAAGCGCGGGATGCTGGCGTTGGCGACCTACCAGGTGTGGGACCGGCTGGCGGATATCAACCGGCCGACCCTGGTAATCGGGGGCGCCCACGACGTGATGCACGAACCGGGCAACCTGCGGCGGATGGCCGACATGTTGCCACAGGGCGAGTACCTGGATATGGGCACCAACCGGGCGACGCACAGCCGGGAGATGGTCCAGCGGGTGCGGGAGTACCTGGGCACACATTAACACCCGGCTATCATCAGCCGATTCCGGTTCGGGTATAAATTCAAAGTTGGTGTTTCTGATTACAAGTTTCGGCTTACCATTACCGAGCACCACGGTTGGCGGGATCCCATCGAGCCCTTCGGCAAGCTCAGGGCAAGCATCGAGGCCGATTCCCAAAAGCCGTGTCTCCAGAATCCTGGCAGACCAGCTTATGTTTCTTACTTGTGAGCTACAAGCTGAAATCCTAACTTCACGTGACTAGGGAGGGAGACCGGCACTTTACCTATGATACTCAGATACAACTGGAATGAGACTCCCCGAGAGGATGAACGGATGACCATCCTTAAGTCGTTCTTCCGGAATGCTCCAGTCCTACCTAACCGACCTGTCCTGGATTTGCTTATGGGGAATATCGAGGTGGCCCTGTATGTAGACAACCAGAAACATTATGTGGGCTATGAGGTTGGGCAACTTGGTGTGGTATGGATATGCGCAAAATGCGCCCAGACTGTTACCTTCGAGGATCTGGAGAAATACAAGGACGGTGCAGAGGATCATTACCAGGATCATCTGCCGGAGTGCAGCTCGGATTAATTCCCCCCAATTGGCCAGTACCGTCATCCGTCGTTCCAACAAACAACAGTTATGCCGATGATGGAAACGAGGCCGAATGACTCCTTTGGAAGTAGCTGACTCTTTCGTGGCGGCCATCAACTCGGGGGATATCGATCGGCTGGTCGGCCTGATGACTCCGGAACACATGTTCGTTGATGCTGATGGATCCGAGCATGTTGGGCTGGATGGCATGCGCTCTGGCTGGCGGGAGTATTTCGAAATGGTACCGGACTTTCAGATCGAGGTGTTTCAGCGGTTCGCGGCCAGTGACACAGTGGTTCTATTGGGCCAGGCTAGCGGGACGTTTGTCGAGAACAGGGAACTGAAGCCAGACAACCACTGGATCGTACCGGCGGCGTGGCGAGTCGTCATTGAAACCGACTTTGTGGCTATCTGGCAGCTATACGCAAACCAACATCGGATGCATGAGATCCTGGAACGAATCGGGACGGCATAACCAGCCGATGCAGACTGACGGCGCTTCGCCCCGCCGCTGATCGGCCGGGCGCCTGCAGCCCAAACGAAGGGGTCACCGGACCTTTGGGTGATAATGTGCGCGAACCGGCAGGTCTCATGACGGAAGACAATGGCGAATGAACCGTCTCGTGTTCATCATACTGACGTCCGTCTCTCTTATAGCTTTCGGGGCATGCTCGACACCCCGTGACACAGTTGAGGTGCAAGCACCGGATTACTGGCCGACCGATGGCTGGCGCAGATCTTCACCCGAGTCTCAAGGGATGGATTCCGAGAGGCTGGCCGATGCGCTGGATTTCATCCACGAGAGCGCTATTCCAATTCACAGCTTGCAGATCGTTCGGAACGGCTATCTTATACTTGACACGTACTTCTATCCCTTCGACGGAAACAGCATCCACGACGGTGCTTCCGTAACGAAGAGTGTGACGACCACGCTTATTGGGATAGCTATCGACCAGGGACATATCGCGTCAGTTGGTGAATCAGTAGTCTCGCTATTCCCCGATCGAGACATCAGCAACCGGGACGCCGCAAAGGAAGCACTGACGGTCGAGGATCTTCTGACTATGCAGCCCGGCCTGGAGTGCGACCCGGAGCCCGGCGAACCCACATTGCGTCAAATGCGCCAGAGCCCCGATTGGGTGCAGTTCATGCTCGACCGTCCCATCGTTGGCCGCTCCGGAGAGCGTTTCGTTTACTGTAGCCCGGGGATGCATCTACTTTCGGGACTTATCAGTCAAACGACGGGCGAAAGCGCACTGGAGTTTGCGCGCCGGAACCTGTTTGAGCCGCTTGGAATCCGAGATTTCGTATGGCCCAGCGACCCACAGGGCAACAGCTTCGGTTGGGGCGATCTCCATCTGCATCCTCGCGACTTGGCGAAATTGGGGTTTCTATACTTGCACGGCGGCCTGTGGGACGGGCAGCAGGTGCTGAGCACACAATGGGTGAAAGCGGCGACCCGGGTCCACGCAGCCACGGGGCTGGGAACTGAGTATGGCTATGGCTGGTGGGTCTTCACAGGGAGCCGAGCCGGTCAGTACGAGGCGGTGGGTAGAGGGGGACAGAGGATCACTATCATTCCCCAGGAAAATCTCGTTGTCGTTTTCACCGGTGGCGGCTTTGAACCCGGTGATGTAGGGGATCTGCTGGCTCAAGCGCTCGGTCCGAACCAGCGTTTACCTGAGAATCCCGAGGGCGCCTCCCGGCTCGCCGCCGCCATCGCCATGGGGACCCAGCCCCCCGTCCCGAGGACTGTTTCGCCACTGCCTCAAACAGCGGTTCGTGTGTCCGGCAAGTCCTATCGGCTAACAACGAACGATCTGGGGTTTCAAACAATCCAGGTTAGCTTTCCGTCAGAGGTCGAAGGAGTTTTGACTCTGAGGTTTAGCGATGGCCATGCGGAAACTCGGCCGATCGGTCTCGACGGTGTTCCTCGGATCTCCGCCCAAGGAAGGCTCGGTCTGCCGGTTGCGCTCTCAGGTGAGTGGGAATCGTCAGATAGATTTCTACTGAACTACGATGAAATCGGTAGTATCAATATGTTTCGAATGAAACTCACATTCGACGGTACACGGTTGGCAGTTGATGTAGCCGAAGGGACCGGCGGTACGAATTTCGGATTTACGGGAAAGGAATCGGTAGCGGACTCCAACGCCCTGGGTGGACCCGATGCACTCGAACTCCCCATACGCTGAGGCCGGCGACGGCTGATACGGACAACCGCATAACAAGGCACTGAAGCTGGCCGGCCGTACCGGTGGACAACCATCTTACCGGCGGCATCGATCACTACCACCTTGGTCAGAGTGGAACAGCAACCTTGGCCGGTCGTATTAACTTCGTAATCGACAGCAGGTATAAATACTACCTTTAGCACGGGTGGACCTTCCTGACCACCGGCGGCAACATTTACTACTAGCGAGGCGGCATTATAATTCCGAGCCGGATTGACAAACCGATGGCCGTTAAAAAGCAGACACTGGACTGGAAGGCCGGCATTTGCGGCATCTGCCCGGCGGGCTGCTGGGTGGAGGTGGGCCTGCAGGCCGGCCGTCTGACGGCTATCAAGGCCGCCGCAGGGCACCCCCTGGGTATGATCTGCCGCCGGGGAGAGCAGGCCCCCGAAATTGTCTACTCGGAGCACCGCCTGCGCTACCCGTTACGCCGGGTCGGCCCCAAGGATACCCATCAGTTCGAGCGCATTTCCTGGGACCAGGCCTATGACCTGATCGTTGAAAACTTGAATCGCATCAAGGCTGAGTCGGGCCCGGAAGCAACCGCCATCTACACCGGCCGGGGGGCTTTCGAGCTATCCCTGTGCGATATGTTCCAGCCGGCGGGCGTGGCGGTATCCTCGGCCTCGAGCGTGCTGTTCCCCTTCGGCTCTCCCAACACCATGGGGGTGGGCGCGCTGTGCTATGTCTCCTTCGCCATGCTGGCTCCGCACGTAACCATGGGGCGCATGCTGGTCAACATGTTCAGCGACATGGAGAACGCAGAGCTGTTGGTGGTCTGGGGGGCCAATCCGGCCACCGATTCTCCACCGCTGGACATGCACCGCCTGGAAGCCGCCGCCCGGCGGGGCGCCGATATTGTAGTGATCGACCCCCGGCGGACCGAAACCGTCGTTCGGACCGGCGCCCAGTGGGTGCCCATCCGGCCCGGTACGGATGGCGCCCTGGCCCTTGGCATGCTATCGGTAATGGTGGCAGAGGATTTGTATGATGAGGATTTCGCCGACCGCTGGTGCCACGGATTCCCCGAGCTGGTCAGCTATATCCAGCATTTCAATCCCGAGGTGGTGGCCGATATCACCGGCGTGCCGGCCGCCACCATCCGTGACCTGGCCCGCCGCATCTGCCGGGCTACCGGCGCCTGTCCGGTGATGTATACCGGGCTGGAGTATTCCAACAGCGGTATCCAGGCCATCCGGGCGGTGCTGACCATCTTCGCCCTGGCGGGGCAACTAGATGTCCCCGGCGGTATCGGCCTGGCCATGCTGGGTACCCATTTCCCCATCAACCGGTCCTGCAATCAACCCAACCCGGACCTGGACCGGGCGGTGGCCCTTGACACTTTCCCACTTTACAGCCACTACCGGGGTGAATCGCACGCTTCGGGGCTGGTGAAGTCGGTCCTGGAGGGGCAACCATACCGCATCCGGGCCTTGATCATTCATGGGGCCTCGCTGCTCACTTCCTGGCCGCAGACCCCCCTCTGGCGCGAAACCTTGAACCGGCTCGATTTCACCGTGTGCATCGACCGCCAGTTGACGGCCGACGCCGCCTATGCCGATGTGGTCCTGCCGGCCACCACCATGTTTGAGATTGAGTCATACATGGGCTACGGCCCCATTTTCCGGCTGCGGGAGCGATTGATCGAACCGGTTGGTGAGGCCCGCAACGACTTCCTGATCATGGCCGAGTTGGCCCGCCGCCTGGGTTACGGCCACCTGTATCCCCAAAGTGAGCGAGAGCTGATCGATTTGGCCTTGGAAGGATCGGGCTACAGCCGCGCTGAGGTGGAGGCGGCCGGCGGCTGGGTTAAACTCCCCACGCCGCTGATGGAGTATCGCAAGTGGGAAAAGGGCGGTCTGCGACCGGACGGACGACCGGGGTTCGACACCCCCACCGGCAAGCTTGAAATTCATTCCATGGTCCTGGAGGAGTACGGCTATGAGCCGCTGCCCAAGTACACCGAACCCACCGAAGGTCCCCTGGGTAACCCTCAGCTGGCGGGGCAGTATCCCCTGGTGTTCAACTCCGGCGCCCGGCCGAACAATGATTTTCGCTCCCAACACCACGGGATCCAAGGTTTGAACCGCGATCACCCGGAGCCGGTGGTGGAGCTCAATACAGCCGACGCCGACGCCCGGGGGATCAGCACCGGCGACCTGGTGGAGGTACGCACAGCCCGGGGCGCCGTTCCGTTTCGGGCGCACGTGACGGAGGATATAGTGGGCGGCTCCATCGAGGCCAACATGGGCGGAGGTACACCGGTGGGGCCGAAGGGCTGGCGGGAGTGGAACGTGAATGAACTCACCGATCTGTCCAATTTTGACGAGATCTCGGGCTTCCCGGTCTATAAAGCCCTATTGTGCGAAGTTGCCTTGCTGGAAAGAGCCGGTCAACGGCGGTCAGCCATTACAGTAAAGGTCAGCCGCAGCCGCGACGACCATCCCGAGCCTGTGGAAAGGCCGGCCCCCAGCCGCCGCATCTACTTAGACAATAATGCCACCACCCACATCAGTGCGCCGGTGCGGGAGGCCATGCTACCCCACCTGGGAACCAAACACGGCAATCCTTCCAGCATTCACCGCAGCGGTCGCGACGCCCAGGCAGCCGTGGATCAGGCCCGGCGGCAGGTGGCCGCCTTGCTGTCCTGCTCCCCCCGGCGAATCGTCTTTACCGGCAGCGGCTCGGAATCGGTGAACCTGGCCGTGAAGGGTATCGCCTTCGCCCGGCGACCACGGGGCCGGCACATCATCACCAGTGCCATCGAGCACCCTGCTAACCTGAACAGCTGCCGTTTCCTGGAGCAGATCGGCTACCACATAACCTACCTGGGGGTGGATGGCGATGGGCTGGTGGACCCGGCGGAACTCGAGCAGGCCCTTACCGATAACACCATTCTGGTATCGATTATAATGGCCAACAACGAGGTGGGGACCATCCAGCCCATCAAAGAGTTGGCCGCCCTGACACACGCTCTAGGGGCGCCGTTCCACACCGACGCGGTTCAGGCGGTGGGCAAACTGTCCCTGGACGTGATCGACCTGGATGTGGACCTGCTGAGCCTGTCAGGGCACAAATTTCACGGCCCCAAAGGCGTAGGCGCACTATATGTTAGAAAAGGCATCGAGTTGGAGCCGCTGATCCACGGCGGGCGTCAAGAGCAGGGACTGCGGGCAGGCACCGAGAACGTCCCGGCCATCGTGGGGCTGGGGGCCGCGGCCGAGCTGTGCCGCCGGGAAATCGGCCGTGACGGGCAGCTGGCCTCTCTCCGCGACCGGCTGGAGCAGGGTATCAGGGACCTGATTCCCGGAGCCACCCTGAACGGACACCCCCAGCGGCGGCTGCCCAATACCCTCAATATGACCCTGCCGAACCTGCGCGGGGAATCGCTAGTAGTGGCCCTGGACCAGCACGGCATTTCTCTCTCGTCGGGTTCGGCCTGCAAATCCGGTTCACCGGAGCCGACCCACGTGTTGCTGGCCATGGGCCGATCCACCGCAGAGGCCCACTGCTCGGTACGCTTTACTCTCTCCCGGGAAACCAGCGCCGAAGATGTGGCAACCACCCTAGCCACCTTGGCGACGGTGCTGGAGGAGCTGGAGACCACCGTCAGGTTTCTGCCGTGTAAGTAGGCTGGCGGTCCGCGAGAAGCCAGCAGCTCGGGAGACGCTCGATGATGGTGACCGGATCCTCAGCGGCATGGCCATTCTTTTTCCTGAGATCAAATGAGTTCAGTTGCATGTTACCTGATGTAGGTATATCTCCTCCCTTGATCAGGATCGGGAAGCCAGCCTATTGCGCCGGTCCCCAAAGGGACTCACAGAAGGACCATAAAAGGACCACGACAGGCTAACAAAAGACCCTCAGAAGGCTCGCAAAAGGATAGCTAAAAGATATCAAAAGGATCACCTTCACCGACGGGGGAGGTGAACCCATGAGGGGAATGAAAAATGGGGCGTGGCTACTAATAGCATTTCAAAGAGCGCTGGAAGATAAGGGTATGATAAGGGGCCTGTCGTTCGCCTGGTGCGCGACCCCACCCCCAGTGGCGGGGGACTTGGGATCCTTCGATGAAGTTTATGCTGAATCTCGAAATTTCAGGATGAAAGGCTCAGGACAAGCCCTTCGACACCGCACAGGACAAGCCTTGAGGGTGGCGAGAGAAGCCGTTAAGCGGGCTGCCGTGTGAGCCCCGCCACCGGCCTCCTCGGCCAGGGCCGGTTCCGGCTGGTAAGAGCCGTTCTGGTCCTTGGGGGTTTACAGCTCGAAGGAGCCAAACCTGGATTGGATCGTTTTCTTCGATTTGCCATTCCGCCGGTTCTTCTCATCGGCAGCCGCTAAGGAGACCTCAGAGTGGGTCTGTGCCCAGACCGTGGGCCGGGCGGAGGTGCTTTCGGTAGGTGCGTTATCGCTAGAGGTAGGTATATCGAGAGAGCTTGTGTGCTTTTTATTCACTGCAGGCATGGTCTCCTTAGCAACCACTAATTTTTATCTCTTTCAGCCTGGCCGAAATCAACCCCCTGAGAACCTCAACTTCAGAATGCTGCCCATCAGTGTGGCCGGAATGGATCATGTCCTTCTACGCCTGGGGGTCTAAAACTTCTTTTTTCTTCCCGCGTTCTGCCATCACTGACACCAGGACGCGTGAAAGTTGTTCGCCCGTACAAGGTTTGCGAATCACGCCCGCGAACCCATATTTCTGGTAGTTCTCCAGAGCGTCATGGGTAACATGGCCGCTGGAAACGATGGCCTTCAAATGGGGATCCAACTTTCGCAATTGCTTCACCGTATCAAGACCTCCCATTCCGGCCGGAACGGTCAGATCCAGGATCACGGCGTCAAAGGGCTCATCCTTTTCCTGCGCTACCCGATAATGGACCACGGCTTCTTCACCATCTGTGACAGTCTCCACCTGGTACCCCAGCACTTCAATCAGGCTGGTCATGACCCGTCGGATTGCCTCTTCATCATCCATGACTAGTATGCGGCCACTACCCAGGTCGAACCATTCGTTCTCAGGCGCTCGATCAACCGTGCCGGCAGCCGCGGGCAGGTAAAATGTGAAAGTACTGCCCTGCCCCGGCAGGGATGCCGCACCGATCCAGCCGTTGTGTTTGTTCAGGATGGTATAACATGAGAACAGCCCTAGCCCGCTGCCCTCTTTCCGGGTTGTGAAATAGGGATCGAATATCCGATCCAAAATCTCAGATGGGATGCCGTCGCCGGTATCCTGAAAGGTGATCATAACATAATTATCTTCGAGGTAGGTTCCCTTGGACGGGTCTTTGATCTTCCCTGCTTCAACATTTTTCCCCGAAACGGTAAGAGTACCGCCCTCAGGCATTGCCTGGGCCGCATTAATGGCCAGATTGTGAATTACCTGATTGATCTGGCTGGGATCGATCTCCACCACCCATAGATTGTCCGGCAGATTGAATTCCGGGACTACCCGCGAACCACCCAGGGCGAACTTTACGGATTCCTCCAAATGCGGTCGAAAGTCAATTTCGACCTTTTCGGGTGCGCCACCGCGGGTGAACAACATCAACTGCTTGCTGATGCCGCGGGCCATTTGTACGGAGTGTTCGGCATGTCGAAGAGATTCCCCCACATCCACATCATTCCCCACTTGCAGGCGAGCCAGGGAAATGTTCAATCCGACGCTACTGAGCAGGTTATTGAAGTCATGTGCCAAGCCGCCGGCGATATCACCTACCGACTCCAACCTCTGGGCCCGCAGCATTTCGGTCTCAAGTTGTAGCTTTGCGGTGATATCCCTGAACACAATGACCACGCCCACGAGCGCGCTCTCATGGTCTCTCAAGGGGGTCGCGGTGTAGTCGATCCGAAGCATCTTTCCTTTTCTGGTGACCACGGCCAGGTTTGTACCAGATCTTACTTCTCGCCCGCGGGTTAGAATCTCATCGAACGGAATGACGACTGGTTCTCCGGTCTCAGCGTCGACCGTTTTGAAGATTTTGGTCATCGGTCTTCCCTGAGCCTGCTTCTTGCTGCAGCCCAGAAGTTCCTTGGCAGCCCGGTTTATCAGAACGATATTCCCCTTTACATCAGTGGAAATAACACTGTCGGCTATGCCCCTTAATGTAATCGCTAGACGTTCGCGTTCCGCAACGAGAGTCTGCTCCACCAGTTTTGTCTGGGTGATGTCCCGCGAAACCCCCATCAATCCGACAAATTCCCCGCTTTTGTCCGTAAGCCTGGAGGCAGCCAGCAGACTGGGGAAAGTGTCGCCGTTTTTGCGCCGATTGGTGATCTCCCGGACCAGATGGCCCGCTTCCCGGGCGGCCTTATACATCTCGTGACCTTCTTCTTCATCTGCATAAAGCAGGCTGGCCGACCGGCCCAATACCTCCTCCTTATGATAACCGAATGCCTGTTCAGCCGCCTGGTTGAATTCCTTTATTTTTCGGTCCGCATCGACAGAAATAATCATGTCCAGGGAGCTGTCCACCAGCAGCTGGGCATACTCCTGGGCGGCCTGGAGGTCGTGGAGGGCGGCCTGAGTGGCCTGCTCGGCCTCTTTCATTTGAGTGATGTCCGATAAGAATCCCTCATAGTACCTTATCTTGCCGGAGGAGTCCCGGCGCACCCGGGCGCTTTCACGAACCCAGATTTCCTTACCATTGCGGTTCCGCATTCGAAGTTCCTGATGCACGACCTGTCCGTGGGCTTCAAACTCCGCCATCAATTTCTCTCGGTCCTCAATATCGAAGTAGAGTTCACGGGCGTTGATTTTCAGGATTTCTTCGACACTGTCGAAGCCGAAAATCCGGGCCATCGCCAGGTTGGCATAGTCAATCTGGCCGTCGGGGCTGGATCGGAAAATGCCTTCCAACGCACTCTCACGCAAATGGAGTAGCTCCTTTTCCGAATCACGTAGAGCTGCCAGGGCAGCTTTGTGTTCGGTACGGTCCAGGGAATATTCTATTATCTCCTTCAATTCACCTTCGCTGTTGAACACAGGGAAAGCATGGATTTCTAAGAAACTCGGTTCGCCGTTACCGTTTTGATGTACGTGCTCCGCCACCGCCGGCTGGCCGGACTGCTTTACTTTCCGAAGCAGGCAGGGAAGATCCTCGCCGTTACAGGGCGTAGATCGGTTATGGGTTACTTCGTAACACTTTGCACCGGTTTTATCAGCATTTCCACTGGCAGTGTTTGCCATGATGACCGAATAATCGGAAGCATCAATAACATACAAGGGATGGGTTAAGGAATCCAGCACCGACGCCAGGAATTCCCGTTCCTGGGCCATTTGTTTCCGAGACTCGATCTGGTCCTGCGCATATCTCACCAGGGGTCGGGCCACGAAATGGTAGATGAGTGGCGAAAGTAAAAAACTCAGGAGTATGGCATCCAAAACGGCTGATACTAGACCGGCTGGTGGGGAGAGGTAATAAAGTAAACCCATGATAAGGGCTTCTACTGTAAAAATAATCAGGATCAGAATCGCGACAATCACAATCGGCCGGGATTGGTATATCTTCATGAAAGCATGTCCCCGTTGTGAAATAAATCCGGGCAAGAAGGGGATTGGCCGTGATTGGGCAGGATTTGTCTGTTCACGCAACTTTATAGACTTCCTTCCAGGTCTGATCCGGTTGTGTATGTCTAGATATCATCATTCCGCCGCGGAAAGTCCTAATACTAATTAAAGGAAATATATAAATCAACTTCACAATCTTCGGATTTATTAAGTAGCTCCGATAGAACCGTGAGCCAGGCTGACACCTAGCTGTCAAAACCCATCGACGCAAAAAGCGATTTTAACCGCGGTACCATCTGCCGTCACAAGAACAGGGGACATTTAAAACAGCGGCCAGTGCTGAAAATCAACAGGCGTTTATTTTCAGCCTGGATTGAACTTGCCGGCAGTATCCTTGATTCCCTCCAGGCCGTCACAAAGATTTTCTATTCCATGGATAAATCTTTTCGAAGCTTCCTGCATAATACGCGAAGATTCGATTACCTTTCCAAGGTTCGTATTCAGACGCTCGGCAATTCGGTGAAAAGCGGCCGAACTTACTATTAGCGTAGAAGGAACATCATCATGAGGTCCCAGCTGTTGCCACGGGACGCCATCGCGGACCGGCCGCTCAACCGCTACCGCCAGGCTGATATCACCGACTACCGCGAACAGCCGGGCGGACAGGGCGCCGGCTTCCTGCCGGACCGCGCTCAGATCAAAAATATCGACTTCCATTACCTGGGTGTCAATATGGCAATCGGCGAGAACGACGGAACTTTCCTCTTTCTCAGGACGTACCGTACCCGGACCCCTCTATCGTTTCCGGTTCGGGCCCGGTCGCCGGCGTCGATACCGGCCGCTCTAACGCGATTCGGATCCAACTTTGACATGGTATCACTCCTTTTCACTCAGACCTTGAATTGCCCAATCAGATCGTTAAGACCGTTCACTTCACGACTAAGCTGCTCCGCAGAGGCAGCCAGCTCTTGAGCGCTGGAGGCCGACTCTTTGGCTACGGTAGTAACACCTTCGATATTCTTGGATAT
>SDBU01004571.1_pt1 | contig 16936 bp, 17 predicted proteins | sample 2277071 | NCBI WGS metagenome assembly SDBU01 (sample SAMN10397929, study PRJNA504765) | marine sediment metagenome | isolation source: marine sediment core GS08_GC12, 126 cmbsf | place: Arctic Ocean: Gakkel Ridge, Loki's castle | collected 2008 | reverse complement strand
TTCTACAGAAGGCCCTGATGGTTTCCTTGACCTGACACTCAAATTCGAAACGCAAAGGATTGTGGAGGCGATAGGTGAGGTCGACCATGGCGATGAATTAGTTTTGGAGCTTACCGGCGTGTTGTCGGATGAAACACCTATAGAGGGAAGCGATTGTGTTATTATTCGTGGCAAGCATAAGCCTCTTAACAAGGCTGACTTCAACGGTGACGGGACCGTCGATATGGCAGATTTTGCTGCCTTTGCCGAAAACTGGCTTCAATCGAGCATTGTAGAGTATTAGCCCTGCCGTGTTCTTACTTCTCGGCTTGGAAGTGGTGATGGTCAGAAGGAGACGCTAAGAGTGAAAAAGTATGTTTTTCTAATTTGTTGCTGTGCGATAGCAGGCTGTACGTCAGTAGTACAGTTAGAGCAAAAATTAGGTCAGCAATGGGTTGGGAAGGACCGGAACAGTTTAATTGCTTCAGCAGGGGCTCCGGACCGGGTAGAGGATGATGGCCTTGGCGGTCAAATCTTTTCCTATGTTAAAATCACATCTTATACAGTGCCTTTCAGAGAAAGCATGAAGCCAATCACTTATATATCCAACAAGGGGTGGCACTATAACGGAGTAAACAAAGCCAGGTATTATCCATTGCAAACTCTTACAAAGGGAAGAAATACTATGTTTTGGATAAATACCGCAGGGGAAATTTATAGGGTATCTATTGCCCGATGAGGCGCGACCGGCTGTAGGTGATAGGAGTAACTCTCTCCCACTTTACTGCTCTGCTTGGGTGCGGTGATGGCCAGAAGGAAACGCTGTTAAACCAGCCCACAGAATCTCACAGCATAGCTCTCAGATGGGTTTTACGCTCGCAGAATCGCCGAACTCGTGTTGAGGGTAGTCATATAGCCTATTTCAGAATCGGCCTCACAAGAGGTATCTTTCCACCTCGAAAAGGAGATATGACAAAACGTGATCAAGCACTGCGCTGTTCTGGTATTTTCACTTGAGCTTATTAGCCAGGGCTGAGCCAAATTCACGTGCAAGTTTGCTGGCACTGTATCGGTCCTTATTGTCGTAAGAAGCTGACAACAAGACTTGTCCGCTGCTGTCTTTAGCCACCACAGATACGCTTTCAATAGCTTGAGTCGACGTAGATGATTTACCGAGAAAGCTTCCGCTTGATGTAGCTCTTGCCGTCATAAAAGTTGCTCCGGTGATGAAAACCGTTGCTGTGTCAGAGTCACACAGTTCGATTTTTCGCCTCACGAACTCTTTTTCAATAATGTTTCTGATGACTTTTCCTACCTGCGGGTTGTCGCTTTCGATCGGTGCGATATAGACACACTTGTGAGTAAGCTTTTTCAAGCCGCGAGTGGTTACGATATCAGTATTACAACCTGTAGATACACCTATCGCCAATAGTCCAATAAGCCAGCATAGTCTGTTCATTTTTTGCTCCTTACCTATTTTCCCCTTTAATAGTATTATCCATTCTCGTGAAAACTGGTATAGATAATTTCGACCAGTTAAAAGAGGTACTTTGCTTTTTTTAGTTTTTTTCTGCTCCTGCGAAAGATTGGTGGTCTTCGCACTATCTGCAAAAACGCGTTGGTTATGAGATTCTGGTAAATATGGATTAGTCCCGCCTCACAGTTCCACCCAAAAACTTTCCCACGTGTACGTAACGCGCACAGAATCGCCGAACTGGTCTTGTGAGAGTAATTGTCATAGCTCAAGACTTGACAGCCTAAGCTTCCATAAATCCGTTATGTCGAGTTTCGGCTGTTCACCTCAAACTGAATCTTGTTACCAACCGTTAAGTTATTGCCTTTTATAGATAGAAAGAGTTCTGAAAACCGCTGCTCGATTAGGACGCAGTGGGGATAAGTGAAACGCACGAAAGCAAGAGGTGTCAGAAATGAGAATACTGCGATTAATAAAGAGATGGTTGTGTGAAATGTGGCAGTCAGGGGCGAGCCTGTCGACCGGAATTGACTCACACAAATGGGAAAGCAAAATGGAGATTTTAGGGCGTTTGTCAAGTGGGTGTCATTGAATCGTTGAGCGAAAGACGCACGATACGGATAGCCCGAAACCAATGCCCTGTTCATGTGGGAGGCATTCGAGAGCTTCTGAAAATAAAGCAAAAGCTTTGTCATATAGCCATTTGGGCTTCTATTTAGGAGAACAAAAAATGAGAAGGACATTGTTTATTAGTATGTTGGTTTCTTTGGTTCTATGGCTGGCCGGCTGCACGATTGTTGAAGAACACTATGTCCGACGAGGGCCGAGGCCGTATGCGTCTCTATCGAGGCGAGCATACAGGGGAGCAATGTTGCCGCCAGGGGGGCATCGGATTCGACCCGGCGGGCCGACTTACGGATTGCGGCACCGAAAGGGCCACTACGTACATTAGTGCTTATCTCGGAAACGTGCACGGTGCCCAATATGTTCGACTATTAGTTGGACGATATGTCGGCCGACAGGCATAGACCCGGATTCGATTCTGATTGTCGTCACACCACTATTGGGGGAAGATTAAGCTGCCGAATAAACCGAACCAACCACGCTCTTACTGCTTGCCTTGGGTGATTTACTTTTATGCAAAAGACGCTAAGGCTTTGGTAAACGGCGGCAAATACACGAACCGCTTTTGGCTTTTGGATATGCAGAACGGGATTGCGGGGGGAAAATAATATGTAGATTGGCGTTCTTTTCGTTCTAATTTGTTTTAAGTCGGTTTAACCCGCATGCGCTTGGTGACATCTATATCCGCGCCCCGGTATCCACGGAGATTACCTTCCTCATCCAGCATAGGGACCCCACTGGTCGAAAGCCAGACCGAGCGGCCATCCTTGTGAACATTAAGATTCAGGAATTCGCGAAATGGCTGCTTCTTGTTGTACACCTCAAAGGCCGCTTTTTTCAGTTCTTCCTGCCTGTCCGGGTGGAATAAATCGTAAAAATGCTTCTTGCCGACGACCTCTTCAGGTTTGTATCCAAGCATCTTCTCCACAACCGGACTGGCGTATGTGTAAATCCCCTCGGCGTCCACTTCCCATATCCATTCCTGCTCGTGTTCCGCAACCTCCCGGAAGCGCTCTTCGCTTTCCCGCAGCGTTTTCTCCATCTGCTTGCGCTCGGTGATGTCGCGGGCGACGGCAATCACAAACTGTTTGTTCTCAAGCTTGCCTGCGGAAAGGGATATTTCCATAGGGAATACCTTTCCGTCACTTCGTAAGCCGGGCAGTTCGATGAGCTTGCCGATTGCGCCGTTGGGCTTGCCCGTGGCGAAATAACTATTCACATATTGCCCATGTTTTTCCCTGTACTGCTTGGGCATTAGAGAGTCAAGCGGCTTACCTATCATTTCCATTTTGTTGCGCCCAAACATCTCTTCGGCCGCCGGATTGAACAGTATTATCAATCCATCCTCCCCGATGGATATCATCGCTTCTTTGGTTGAATCCACGACCGTCCGCAACAGCGTATCGCCCTCACGTAACTTCTCCACGGCCCACTCGCGTTCGCCTATTTCATAGTACATACGTTTCCTGGACCTATGAAGAAGAACCAGAACAAATACCAACAAAACCACAACCACTGGAATGACTATATATGCTACAGTTTCCAAAATTTCTATTCCTTTCGAACCAGTTAAATTAACAAATCCGGGCCAAAATTGCAACTGATTCCTAACCTTTTTGTGTAGGTTCTATTCGTGCTCCTCACGTCCAGAGAAATGGCAAATTCACAAGCCCAATCAACAATGCAATTGCTGCTCGGCCTGCCCAACACTAATTAGGTGTGTCCGGCACTAAAAGAGCCTCGGCTCACGCCGTTTTGGTGCCGGACAATTGGTGCGGGACTTCGGTGCAGTAGTTTTGAGAAGGAAACGCTGACAATTTATTGAGAAAAAAAGAAATGAGAAAAGGCATGGCGTTTCTATTTACAGTTCTATTTGCACCTCTTTTTCTTCAAGGTTGTATTACATATCCGGCAGCCATGTTCACAGGGTTTAGTTTAAGCTGGGGTCATCTTCCAACGTATCAAGGCCCATAATGACATCGTGCATAAGTACACGTCTTCCGCCTGGTGTGTCGTGAGCTGCATACGTCATTCCCCTCTCTGGGTCATAGTAGGAATACCAGCTATAGCGGGATAACCATTCGTAATCCTCGTCATCAACTTTTGCGTTTAGGCCGTTACCTAACGGTATCTCTTTCATTTTCTATATCCTCTCTTGGTTTCTCACAGTTAGCTTTCGCTGCCTGCGAGCCTTGTTGGTCGCTTTATTTGCGCATTCCTTGCACCACACATACAAACCATCTTTACTACGGCGTCTTTTGTAATACAGGCTCTCGGCCTTCCACTTCCGGCATCTGTAACATCGCTTCTGTCTGACACCGTCAACAACCCGGTGGTTCTGCTCATAGCGGTAGTATTTTTTCACAGAGCTTTGATTTTTTCCGTACCGCAGCCGGCCATACTTACGCGTGCACTCTTTGCACCAATACGTTAGCCCATCTTTGTGTGTGTGGTGTTTGCTGAACTCGCCCTTGTCTTTTAGCTTGCCGCATTTGGAGCATCGCTTCATTTTCGCCTGTTTTTCTGCTTTTTTCATGGTTTATAAGTCTATCTTATAGAGTATCAATAGGCAATATTTTTTATCTTTTTTCGTTGACTTACATCTTCGGTGGCATACAATTGTGTTACTTCATTGATGGAAAAGCACTGACGGGAGAAAATAGGTTGGAGTCTCTCAAAACAATAAGATCGGGTTTCTTTTGTATTAATAAGGGGCACCGCTCTACGCTCCTTCTGATAGCAACTTATGGGCCTTAAAAAACACAGATAGCGGTGCCCTTTTTGGTACTTATCCCCGAACCGGCCACGCTCTTACTGCTCGGCCTCGGTGCGGTGATGGCGAGAAGAAGTCGGCATAGCTTCTGAAGATTCAATTGTATTTTGTTGTAAAAGAGAGCACCATCTAATAAACTTGTGAGCATGGAACGGCGCCTAACAGCCGAAGAAGTAAAGGCAATCCTGACCAGGCTTAAAGAATCGACCATAAAAGAGGAGTGCTGGTCTTGTGATTGCTTACAGGGGCTTATTACGCAGCTTGAGCTTGACGCGGCTGAGGACGTGACCCACATAACCGCCCCCTTAGTAGTTCCCCGCGAGAAGATGCACGCTTGCCTTGGCTGCGACCCCTGTCCGCCTGGGGCGCTTTTCGCGGACTATATTCGGTGCAGGATGAAGCCACAGCTTGATTAGCCTTAACCGGCCATATTTTCCTGCTCAGTCTTGGTGCGGTGATGGCGAGGAGGAAACGTTAAAAGTCTTCCTCATCCAATGCATCAATCTGCCTCTTACTGGATTCGGCCATATGAAAATCGCGACTATTGAAAGAATGACCACAACCAAAGCAAGCTTGAAAAGTCGGACATGACTTGCTCGATTGGCTGCTTTCAACTCCTTTTTTAGTCCTTTTATTTTATTTTTGGTTTTTTTTCTATTCATGTTACACCATTACCTTTTTTTAGCGGACCAAGTGTAGCAACCATATCAGCTGTATTAGGATGCTCTACTTTGAAGATAGTATTTTCACTTAAGCTTATCGGCCAGGGCTGAGCCAAATTCACGTGCAAGTTTGCTGGCACTGTATCGGTCCTTATTGTCGTAAGATGCCGACAACAAGACTTGCCCGCTGCTGTCTTTAGCCACCACAGATACGCTTTCAATAGCCTGAGTCGATGAAGATGAACTACCGATACCGAAAAAGGATCCATTTGATTTAGCTTTTGCCGTCATAAAAGTCGCTCCGGTGATGAAAACCGTCGCTGTATCAGAGTCACACAGTTCGATTTTTCGCCTAACGAACTCTTTTTCAATAACGTCCCTGATGACTTTTCCTACATGCGGGTCGACGCTTTCGATCGCTTCGAGATAGACACACTTGTGATTAAGCTGTTTCAAACCGCGAGTGGTTACAATATCAGAATTACATCCTGCGGATACACCTATCGCCAATAGTCCAATAAGCCAGCATAGTCTGTTCATTTTTTTGCTCCTTACCTATGTTCCTCATTAATGGTATTACCAACTCTCGTGAAAACCGGCATAGATAATTTCGACCAGTTAAAAGAGGTACTTTGCTTTTTTCAGCTTTTTTCTCCCCGGCTTGGGTGCGGTGATGGCCGGAAAAAACCGAAAAAGTAAAGTCATAGCGTAAAATTCAAAAACAGGAATCCACTAAGAGGGTCTGTGAGGTAGAGATTGCAACGCCTACCAAAAGCAGGTCAGTGCATGTAGTTTGAACAGGAAATCATTACAATCCTGACATGGTTTTCTCGGTAAACTTGATAATCTCGTTCATCATCAAAACAGACTGATAAGGGAAACGGCCAACGGCGGTCTCGCCTGAAAGCATAACAAAGTCGGTGCCGTCAATAATGGCATTGGCGACGTCGGCGACCTCGGCACGCGTAGGCCTGCTGTGCTCGGTCATATGTTCCAGCATCTGAGTGGCGGTAATTACGAACTTTTTAGCGGCATTGCATTTCTTTATTATACGCTTCTGGATTATGGGCACTTCATAGATTGGGATGGCGACACCCATATCGCCGCGGGCTACCATTATCCCATCGGCGGCGTCGATTATTCCGTCTATGTTCTCTATCGCCCGTCTGTTCTCAATTTTCGCCACGAGCCGGCACTCGGGTAAGCGGGGCTTTATCAACGCAGCGGCTCTGCGAATATCGTTTTCATAACGTACGAACGACAGAGCAATGTAGTCAACGCCGTGTTTTATGCCGAATTCAATGTTTTGTTTATCTTTTTCAGTTATCCGGTCAAATTGAAGGTCCACGTCGGGAATGTTTATGCCTTTCCTTTCCTTTAGTATGCCCCCTTCGACAACCACGGCTTTTATGCTGTTGGCGGAGCTGCTCTTTACACGCAGGGCCAGCTTACCGTCATCAATATAGATAAAATGTTCAGGCTTTATCCGGCCCAAATCACCTTTGTAGTCAAGTGGGATAGTTCTGGGCCCATCATCGCCCGTATCATTGGTCAACCACACCACGGTTCGTTGTTTTAACACCTTTGTTTTGGCGCCTTTGAATCTTCCGACTCTGATTCGGAAACCTTCCAGGTCCTGCATTATACGAATGTGTCTTCTGTATTTTTTGTTGAGCCGGCGCACAAGGTCTATGCAGTCCAGATGCCGTTTATGGCTGCCATGCGAAAAATTCAGTCTGATGACATCCAGGCCTGCTGTGAACATTTTCCGCAGGACGGTGTAATTGCTGCTCGCAGGGCCTAACGTGGCTATAATCTTCGTTCTGGGCATCGTATCGAGTTCCTTTGTATAAGAGAGCCGGACCTGAATTTGTTGTATAGGCAAAACTATAGATTGTTGTTTGTCAAGCAACAAGTTTTTTTTCCATTTACAGCCTTTCTTTCTTTCAAGTCCATTGTTCAAAACCAGATACCGATTGCCGCTCGGTTTTTGTGTAGTGAGGGAGAAAAAGTCAAATCGCAAAACCAAAAGCGTAAAACTATGTTGTAAAATTAAATAGCAGAACTTCAAAAAGGGAGCGGTGGAATAGAGATTGCCGCGTCCGCCTACGGCGGACTCGCAATGACGGTATACCGGATTCCTGCTACAAGCTTTCACAGGCACAAGCTGCGTAGGAATGACAAATACATTGTAATTCCGGGGATGGCGACTATAATCTTTTCTGTGTTTAAGAATATCTCTATAATCGGCGACGGAGCGATGGCCACCGTGATGGCTATCCTGCTCTGCGAAAAGAACAAACCCGTGCGGATGTGGGGCTATGACCGCCGGCAGTTGAAGCAGATAGAGTCAGCCGGCGAAAACATCAAATTCTTGCCCGGTTACAAGCTGCCCCAAATCCTCGTATTTGAACCGGATGACGAGCGCATAATGGCCGGTGCCGACCTGATTGTCTCCGCTGTGCCGTGTCAGTTTGTCCGTCAGGTATGGAACCGGCTGAAAGACTATGTCCCGGAGGGTGTCCCCATTGTCTCGACCGCCAAGGGAATTGAAAACGATACGCTGCTGAGTCCCACCCAGATACTGGCCGACGTGTTGGGCGAAAAACGAGATACGAGATACGCAGTACTGTCCGGGCCTACGATTGCCGACGAATTGGCCAGGAAACTTCCAGCGACGGCCTGTGCGGCTGCAAGCGATGAACAGTTGGCTAAAGACGCCCAAAGCACTTTCAATTGTTCCTGGCTGCGCGTTTATAGCAATACCGACATTGTCGGGGTTGAACTTGCAGCCGCCTGCAAGAACATTATTGCTATTGCCGCCGGGATTATAGACGGCGTCGGTGCCGGGGACAACGCAAAGGCGGCACTTTTGTGCAGGGGACTTGCCGAGATTACCCGCCTCGGCGTCGCCTGCGGGGCAAGGCCGCAGACATTTGCAGGATTAACCGGCTTAGGCGATTTGGTGACGACCTGCATTTCGCCAAAGGGAAGGAACCGCTCGTTCGGCGAAAGGATTGGCAAAGGACAAACTGTAGAGGCCGCCCAGCAGGCTACAGAATCGGTGATTGAGGGCATCGCCACCTGCAAATCGGTAATTGCCCTTGCCGAACGATACGATGTTGAGATGCCGATAACACAGGCGGTGTATGAAGTGTTGTTTGAGGATAAGCCCGTCCAAACAGCGATCGCCGATTTGATGAGGCGCCGACTGAAGGCTGAATAAAAGGCGTAAGCGTGATATCTGATGCGCTTATAATGTCCTATAAGGTTTGTTATTTTTCTTTTTGAGAAATTTACCCAAAATTCTATGGGGCGGTGGCAGTTGGTTTTCAAAAGAGCAAGCCTTTGTTTTGTTTGAAATTTTTTCGTTTTCAAAAAGTTTTTTTTCACTTCGACGCTATCCACTCTGTCCATAAGCCGAAATTGTTTATGGATGGATTATCGCTTGGCAGCTAAAACTGCAGTTTTTATAGGGATTAGACTGTCCTGCTGTCTGGCTGCTGCAAGTTTTTGCATCGGTTTGCCGGATAAGGCACCATTATTTGCGGTTGCGGTTGGCTGGTTGGAGGTTGTTTCTTATATTTTAGGTGGCATCTTATCGTATTTAGCGTATATCGGATTGGGTGTTAGGCACAAGGCATTACGCACCAGGGAGGACGAATTTATGTTGCAATTTTTGAAAGACCGCACATGTTCGGCGGTTCCCATTTTGCATAGTATTGCAAAGAGTAGCCCGATTGGTGTGGATATGGGTGATGATGCCGTGACGATGGCACAGCTTGTCAATAACAACGGCAAGGGTATAACTTTAATTGCCGGCGCCTGTGAAAATCGTCCGCCCGATATAAAACCGGGCAGCGTCGATTGGCAAAGATGGGCTATCGAGACTATCCGGCAGGCGAGCAGCCGCGGGCAATTTCGGGGCAGAGACGTGATAGCCGCCATACCGCCGGCGGAGCTGTTTATCGACCATATAAGGATGCCTAAGATAGATTCAAAAAGCGAGACCAAAGAAGCGAAAGACGCTGTTGATAATGCTGTCGTTTCGAAAATAAAACAAAAACTGCCGTTTGAATCCGGTAATGCAATGATAAAGTACATCCCTGCGGAAGAGGATAATGCTCTGGTGATAGCAGCCGAACGAAAAATTATCGACAGACATTTGGCGATATACGAAAAGGCCGACCTGGCGATTAAATCTATCGGCGTTTGGCCGATAGCGATGGCAAAGAGCTATACCAGGTTTTTCGGCAGACGCCAGGCTGATATTGATGCTGTTGTCTACCTGCTTGATATAGAGCCGAACTGCACGAACGTTGTAATTTGTCGGCATGAGAATCTGCTTCTTGCTCGGTCAATATCTTTAGGAGCAAACCAGCTCGATAGCGATGAAATGGTTGCAAGATTTGTATTGGAATTGGATGCCTGCAGACGCCACTTCGCCTCGATGTACAGAAAGGCTCAAATAGAACGTTTGGTTTTCCTTTCGGGAATGGCGGTAGACAAAGGCATATGTGTAACATTAGCAAAGCAGTTGGAAATGCCGGCACAGATGGGAGATTGTTTGGCGGCGGTGGAAGTAGCCGACCCCTCTGAGTCGGGCGTAGATAGAAGAAATTGTCAAGCTCATTGGGCTATCGCCTTTGGGCTTAGCTTGCCATGAGGAAGTTGATAACTAAAAACTGTCGGATTTAAGGTTTGGCACCTGTACTCGCGTTACCACGGGTGCGAGCGGATTTTCGCTTTATGTGTCGGACTTCTTCGACAGGAGGGCTTAAAAAATGCTTAATATAAATTTTGTACCTGATGATTATGTAAAAAGCAGCGAATCCCGCAGAACGAACTGGATGTATCTTTTGTTGTTTGCGGTGGTCATGACAGGTTTGGGCGGTTCGTTTGTAACTATCAAGATACGCCAGCGAGCCATTACTGCGAAGGAAGAATACTTAAGCACAAAAGCGGCCCAGGCGCAGGAGGCTATCGAACAATTTGAAGCGCTTCAGACAAGGCGAAAGGTAATGTTAAAGACGGCCCTTACTATTGCAGAGCTGCTTGAGCCGGTACCGAGAAGTGTTTTGCTGGCGTCGTTGACAAATAATTTGCCGGCAGGCGTCTCGCTTATGCGGCTGAATGTTGTTCAAAAAGAGCCGAAAAGAACGAATCGGGTTGCGGCAACAAATAAGTACAAACAAGCACAAGCTAAAAAGACAGCGGCACAGGCCAAAGAGTCACCGGAGAAATTCCTGGAGACATATATGGATATCGAAGGCATTGCGCCAAGTAATCTTCAAGTTGCAGCCTATATTAAGCAGCTCAGTAGCTCAACTCTGCTGGACAATGTGGCACTTGTCGAATCGAAAGAGCACAAAATAGAAGATACAACATTCAGGCTGTTCAAGCTGACGGCGATGCTTAGAAAAGAGGTTCATCTTAGTAGTGAAGACATTGAGGGAATTAGAGCCAGAGGAAAGACTGCGGCATGGAATTTCTAATACGGATAAGACGTGTAAAGCATAATACGAGAGGCTAAATATCAAATATGAGGTGAGATTATGACAGACGGTTTCAGAAAAGCTGTATTTTTCGTTTTGCTGTTAGGAGTAGCTGTAGCCGGCTACCAGTATATGATTAAGCCGGCTAACAAGCATCTGTTTGAGGCCAAAGAGCGTGTCCAGGCCAAACTGGACAAATTAGACGAATTTGAAAAAGCCACTGCCGCCGCAGAGGGTCTTACAAAGCAGCTTGAGCAATTGCAGGAGGCCATCACATTTTTTGAAAGCAAGCTGCCGCCTACAAGTGAGATTGACAGGGTCCTTCGCGACGTAACCGTAATTGCGCAAAAGCAGGGCCTGAAGTCAAAGACATTTCGAACGCTGAAGAAGAAGGATAATAGCGGCTATATAGAACAGCCGTTAAAAATGGGTTTGGTCGGGAATTTTAATTCGTTTTATTCCTTCCTTTTGGAGCTTGAGAAACTCCCGCGAATAATGAAAATCCGCGAGCTTACATTGGATAAGGAACTTAAGAACGAGGGCCAGATTGAAGCTGTTTTTATAGTGAGTATATTTTTCCAGAATAAAACCGGTTAAATGGTTGATTGGTTAATTGGTTCAATGGTGAGCTGTTACCACTCACCAATTGCCGGTTACCAATAACCAGCTTTAGTGGAGCCTGGCTATGTTATCTTTTATGCGTGAACAAGGTTTTGATGATTCAAAAGTGCAGGAAACGGCGAAATCGTCAAATGGTGAGGCGAAGAAGAGTCAAGATCTCAAATCACCGAAACCATCCGATAAAGCAAAAGAGCAGCAATATCTTACCGTGGCGGCTCAGGGTAAAGATGTTCGCAAGATGACAATGTTGCTTGTTGTTTTGTTTGTTATAGGTCTGTTATGCCTTTGGATTATGATAAAAAAGAGCGCACCACGAGCAGCGACAGCGGCCTCAGCCGGCACGGAAGAGACACAGATTGAAAAGGCCATCGCTCGGCTTACAGGCGTTGGGTCGGAAATGTTTAAGCGAATGGACCAGATAGTGAAGAAATTTTATGAGTTTTCGGACGTAAGGCAGGTCCGGGTCTCCGAACTCGTCAAAAATCCCTTTGAACGACAAATAGTCATGGCCGACACCTCGAAAAGTGCCGATAGTAAAAAGGCCGAATTGTTAAAGGGACTGCAGCTTTTGGCAATTTGGCAAACGGATAAGGTTTATAGCTGTATGATAAATGATAAAATCCTCCATGAAGGAGATACGATAGAAGGTTTCAAAGTGTGCCAAATTAGTGATGCTTTCGTTAAACTTGAATCAGAAGGTGTGGAAAAAGTCTTGAAGTTGTCGCAATGATGGTATCAAACCCGAAGAATGATGTTGGATGTGGACTCAAAGATACGGATATCAGCGGGCTCAGTGACCTTTATTTTCCCCAGGAGGATAAGAGGAAGTTTTTGCCGAAAATGCTGCATAAGAAAGAACATGAACGTGCTTATAACTTATGCACCTGTACCCGCGTTACAACAGGTGTAAGCACTTATGTTCTTAATTAAGGGATTGTGACATGGCAGGTATAGATGTAAAGACTATATTAGTAAGGGCCATTGAACAGAAAGCAAGCGACGTACATATTAACGTTGGCATGCCGCCGGTGTTGCGAAAGAATACTGAGCTGCTCGATACGGATTTTCCCGAAATCAGCAACGAAGATGCAAAAGAAATGGTTCTTTCCATGGTCGGGCCGGACAGATTCAAAAGATTCGTTGAAAACAAAGACCTTGATTTCTCGACAACAATCGAAGATGGCCATCGATTCCGTGTTAACGCTCATTATCAGCGCGAAACTATTGCAATTTCGTTTCGAGTAATTCCGAACCAGATTCCTACGATAGATAGCTTAAACCTGCCGCCGATTGTTCAGGAGCTGGCAGACCTGCCCAGAGGTTTGGTCCTCGTAACAGGTCATACTGGTTCCGGAAAAAGCACCACACTTGCCTCAGTCATTGGACTGATAAATTCAAAGTATGGGAAACACATAATTACTCTGGAAGACCCCATCGAATATGGATTAGAGAACGACAAGAGTATGATTGAGCAGCGGGAAATAGGTTCTGACTGTCCGGATTTTGCATCGGGCCTCAAGCATATATTGCGACAGGATCCCGATATCATCATGGTCGGCGAAATGAGAGACCTTGAAACTACAAGTTTCACAATTACGGCCGCTGAAACAGGCCACCTCGTCTTCAGCACACTGCATACTATCAATGCACCTCAGACAGTTGAGCGTATTATAGATATTTATCCCGCAAATCAGCAGAATCAAATTCGAACGATGCTCTCCAATACACTTCAGGCCGTTATCACCCAGACTCTGTTTAGAAGGATAGATGAGCCGGGAATGGTACCTTGCACCGAAATTTTGCTGTGCACCTCTGCCGTCAGGAACTGTATTCGTGAGAACAGGATCTATGAGATACCGAATGTTATTGAGACCTCTCGAAGAATTGGTATGCAGAGTCTCGACCACAGCATTGCCGAGATGTATTTCAAGGGTCACATAGATAGAGAAGAAGCAATTACACGGTCAAGTAATCCTGGAAAGATGGAAAAGTTGCTTACACCTTTAGAGCAATTTGAAGTTGTACAGACACCTGATGAAATAGAGGTAGAGAAATAGGTCATATCGATATGTTCGAAGAATCCTCCAAAACTGCTGCAGCGCCTGCAGAAGAGGAGCAACAAGCTCAACCGTCCGGACAAGAGGAATGGCGCAGGCGTGCCGGCGTGCCGGTGTCGACCGAAATGTCACAGGCCGGCGAGCAAACAAGCAGGCTCCAGAAAATAAGGAAATTCAGATTTGAGTTCGGGCCCAGCAAGAAGGATGTTCTCAACTTTACGAACCAGCTTTCAGTTATGATCCGCGCCGGTATAAGCCTTCCCGATGCGCTTGAGTCAATAGCCGAGCAACATGATAACCAAAAATTCAAGGTCGTCATAGTCGACTTGAAAAATCAAATCGAAGCCGGTCAGAGTTTTTCTCAGGCGCTTGGTGAGCATCCGCACGTATTCAGCAATCTTTATATAAATATGATAGGAGCAGCAGAAGCGTCAGGGTCCCTCAGTGAAATGTTGCTAAAGTTAGCAGAGTATCTGGACAGGGAAGCTGAGACGAGCTCACAGATTAAAACAGCTTGCGTTTATCCGATTATCATAGCGGTTATGGCGGTATCCGTGACAATTTTCCTGCTTGTGTTTGTTTTGCCGAGGTTTACAGCCGTTTTTGCAGGCAAGGAGCATCTGCTGCCACTGCCGACCAAGGCTTTGATGGCGACCAGTGCATTTCTGCGAAACTACTGGTACCTTGTCATCCCGGCTATTGGCGGTGCCTTTTGGGGATTTTGTCACTTTGTTCGGACAAGTGTCGGCAAGGTATGGTGGGACAAGATGAAATTGGTTTTGCCCCTTATAAAAACGCTGTGCCGATGTCTCTATATAACAAGAAGCCTGCACACAATGGGTGTACTGAGCCGGGCGGGAGTCCCTATTCTAAATACCATTTCAATAACCGCCCAAATATCCGGAAACATCTTTTACAAGGAGATGTGGCTTGAAGTCTATGAAGATGTTCGGCAGGGCAAAAAGATAGCCGATAGTTTGCAGCGAATAACACAAAGCCGAGTTGGCTTGATGCCGAGCAATGTCATACAAATGATTAGAAGTGGCGAGAATTCAGGGACGATGAGTGACGTCCTCAGAGACATTAGCGAATATTACTCAAGAGAGCTCAGAACCATCATCAAAACAGTTACTTCAATGATAGAACCTATAATGATAATCTTGATGGGTTTTTTGGTCGGCTTTATCGCAATGAGTATTATTCTGCCGATATTTAAAATGTCCGCTCTTGTCGCGGGCAGATAAAAAAGTTGGGGGGTGAGATTCCTGATGCGGGGTACAAGATACGAGAATGGCTTTTCTCTTATTGAGGTCTTGGTTGCAATAGTTTTGGTCGGTCTTGCAATTGCATCTTTGGTTGCAGCCAACATCTCGTTCACAAAGGCTAACGCTGCCGGAACCGAATTATCAACCGCAGAGTTTCTCCTTGAGCAGGTAAAAGAGCTTACCGTCATGCTGCCGGTCGTTGACCCTAATACTGGCATGTCTACATTCGGCCCGGAAGCCGATGAAACAGTCCTGGCTGACTATGACGATTTGGATGACTTTCATGGTTTGGCCTTTTCTCCGCCGATTAGTGCCGACAGGGCGACCTTGAACGACTTTGCTGCCTTTACTCAGCAGGTTACAGTTGAAAATGTCAGCGCAGGAGATTTTGAGCAGATTGTCGCCGACCATGGCAGCTTCTTCGTCAGAGTAACTGTAAAGGTCCTTCTGAACTCTGAGGAAGTCATCTCAGCAGACTGGGTTCGAGCCACGTACGAGGAGCAGTAGAGCATATCCTGTGAAGCAAAACGCGAGATACAAAATGAAAAAGTCGAGGAACAAAAATGGTTTTGGCCTTGTGGAATTGCTGATTGCCCTGGCAATAACGGCCCTGCTGCTTGTCGCAGTGGCCGTCGCTTTTAACGCTTCGGTCATGAGTTATAGCCAAAACGAAGATATGTTCAAAGCGGTAAACAGCGCCCGGCAGGCATTGGTTCGGATAACAACTCAGCTTCGCACTGGATATTGGGTTGACCCCAATGCGCCGAGCAATGAATGCAGCTTTTATACCGCCGGCGGAGACGATATTACGTATGAGTACAGAGTCACTGATAACAAGCTTTACCTTATAACCCACAGTGATGGTCAGGAATATGTGCTTTGTGACAATATAACTTCGATGAGTTTCGTTAAGACTCCCACGGATGATGGGTCCGATACTAAGAGTGTTCAGGTTTCAATTACCGTTTCAAGCGGCGATGTCCAGCAGACAGTTACTTCTGCAGCCGTTATTCGAAGAACTCAGAACTGACCACCCAACTTTAGCCCGTTAGAAGTAAACGCCGAAGGCGTTTGTTTACTTTCTAACTGGGCCATCCCGGCCCTTTATAAAAATATCCACCATTCTCGCATCTACGCGTACACTCATCAACGAATTCCCGCATCGAGAATCGAGGCCCTATTTTATTGGCCAGCCACCTCAACTTCTGTCTCGCCATATATGCGTGCTGCGAAGCTGACGATGAGAATTACGAATATTGCAGCCCCTAAGATATACCTCACTTTGCTTGTCGGTTGGCGCGTGATTTCCATCGTTCATTCCTTCTGTAGTTCTTCTTGTCTAACCTGACATTTCCCATTTACACGCTTAAAAACATGATTCTATCGTTTCTTTCTCTTCCTGTCACGTCCATCCAATCTCTTCTTCATCTCTCTACATTCCTTTCTCAAACGCCGTATCTCCGCCTTTTGCAACCTCTGAATCGTCTGGCCCTGCTCCCGGATAGTCTTAAACGCCGTCTTGAATCCGAAAGGATCGAATGAATCACTCATCACCGCATGATTCCTGCTGCTCTCCTCCAGGCCTTCTGAAAGGGTCGAGACAATCCCTTTCAACATCCCCCCAAACCGCTCCAAAGCCTCCGCCGCTTTCCGAAAATCACCCGCAGCCTGCACCATGTCCCCCACTCCGGACATATTGAAGACTTTCCCTGCCGGACCGTCCGACGAAACTTTCTCAGAGGCCCCCTGGGCCGACCCCGCATAACTCAAAAACATTATCACCGCGATACTGACCAACCAACGACAAAACACCCGCATAATACACACCTACCTTTCTGCTACCTGAAACTCACCTCTTTTACTTTCCCCCGTCTAATTCAATCTGATATTTCCCATTTCACCCCGTTAGAGGCTTACAACAAAACATTTTTTGTTTCCTCAAATCAACATATATTTATAAACCATTTCAACTTCACGCAAATACAA
>SDBU01004570.1_pt1 | contig 16941 bp, 13 predicted proteins | sample 2277071 | NCBI WGS metagenome assembly SDBU01 (sample SAMN10397929, study PRJNA504765) | marine sediment metagenome | isolation source: marine sediment core GS08_GC12, 126 cmbsf | place: Arctic Ocean: Gakkel Ridge, Loki's castle | collected 2008 | reverse complement strand
GCTGAACACAAGGTGCCCGGTGAGCGAAGACTGTATCGCGATGCCCGCCGTCTCAGCGTCACGGATTTCGCCGATCAGGATGATGTCAGGATCCTGTCGAACCACCGAGCGCAGCATGGACCCGAACGTCACGTTCTTCTTGGGCAGCACCTGGATCTGGCTGATGCCGGGCAGCTTGTATTCGACAGGGTCCTCTATGGTGATGATGTTGAGTTCCGGCGAGCTGATCTTCATCAGGGCCGCGCATAGCGTGGTGGTCTTTCCGCTCCCGGTAGGCCCTGTGACGAGGATCATGCCGTGCGAGTAACGGATGAGCCGGTCGAAGGAGGCCAGGTTCTTCTCGTCCAGACCCAGATCCTCAAGCGCAAGGAGCTTCTCCTGCTTGTCGAGCAGCCGGAGAGCGGCCCGTTCACCCTCGTTGGTAGGCACGACCGACATCCGCACGTCAATCTCACGATCGGCGTAGCGGAACGACGCGCGGCCGTCCTGGGGAGCGCGACGCTCGGCGATGTCCATCTTGCCGAGGACTTTTACGCGCGACAGGATGGCGTCCTGCGAAGAACGCGGCAGGTCCAGCACGTCGTGAAGGATGCCGTCCGTCCGAAATCGCACACGGAGCCGGTCGCCCATAGGCTGGAAGTGGATGTCGGTTGCTTTGGTGCGCACTGCCTGCGCGATCAGGAGCGAGACAAGCTTCACCACGGGCGTCTTGCGCATGAGTTCGCCGAAATCCGTGACGCGCTCGATCTGTGCGGCGCTCTCGGCAATGTCATTGTCGCCCAGCTCGCCCACTGCGTCCTTCAGGTATTCTGGTCGCTGGCGTACGGACCGATCAATCGCATCCTCGATCTCCCGCCGCAGTGCGAGCACACAGACCACGTCGCGGCCGAACGTATGCGAAAGCTCGGACAAAACGGCGCCAAGATCCTGACCGAGCGCCACGGCGACCTCAAGCCTCTCCTCGTCGATCTCACGCGCCACCACTCCCAGTTGTCGAGCGTAGCCCACAGGCACGCGTTCATAGAACTCATCGGGCACGACGATGTCGCGGAGCGACGTGACGGCCGACACGCCCAGGCGCCCGGCCATGAATTGGAGGAGTTGTTCCTCAGTAACGCCTGATCGGCGCCGCAACACGTCCAGCGGCGTTTGCCATTGCTCAGCCAAGCGGCTGCGGAGCAGGACGGCCCGTTCATCGGCCAACAGACCCGCGCGACGCATCCCGTCAACAATATCGAGACTGCCAAGCGCATCGCCCGCAACAGGATGACTTGCAGCGTCAGCCACTGGTCTCTGTGCCTCACTCATTGCCGTTGGCGCCGGGAATGTCTTTGGTTTTGAGGGCTTGGTCTCCGCCTGTGACCTTTTCCAGGGCCTCCTCGTCAAGGCCGCGCTCGGTATGCCTCGCAATGTCCTTCAACTCATCCTTGCGGCGCTGCGTCTCGGCCGCGAGCGCCTCCGCGCTCCTCAAGATGCGCGGCGTAATGAATACGCACAGGTTGCGCTGCTGGTCGATTACTTCCTTTCTGCGGAAAAAGAAGCCGAGCACGGGAATGCTGCGCAACAGCGGCACGCCCCCGATCCTGGTGATCTGCGTGGTGCCGGTAAGGCCTGCGATGACCACTGTCCGGCCGTCCGGGACGTTTACCTCGGTGTCTGCAATGCGACTGGTCCTGTTCGCGAGGGCGCCGGCCTCGGCCGGCAGGAACTGCTGGGTAGTCTGCTTGATCTTCAGTCGGACCGTTCCCTCTTCGTTGACGTAGGGTGTAATCTCAAGCTTTATGCTCGCCTTGATAAATCCTGCGCTCACCACCTGACTTTCGCGCCCCTCGGGCGAGATGATGCGCTTCTGGACCTCACGTTCATCGGCAATCTCCACGCTAGCCGCGATTCCTTCGCTGGCCGTGAGCCAGGGCGCCGAGATGAGGGAGACCTCCTCGTCGCTCTGGGAAAGTCTGATGAGGGCGGCGATGTTGAAGACCCCGTCCTTGAAGATGCCGGCAATCAGCCCGCCCGCGGCAGGCGGAACGGGAATTCTGCCGTCCGCGCTGAGTGTGGAGAGCCCTGAGGTCGTGGCGGCGAAGCCCCGGGCCCTGTCGCCCGGCCCGTCAAGCGTGGCCAGCTCGACGCCAAGGTCGAGCAGCCTGTTCGTGCTCATCTCCACCAGGGCCGCCTGTATCTCCACCTGTGCTTTCGGACGATCCAATTGCTTCACGAGCGGCAGGATCTCAGCGTATCTGTCTGGAGTGGTGATCACGATAATGGCGTTGTTCGGCTGGTCTGGAATTACCCCGATAGCCGACTCGGCCGCCTCTCCCCGGGCCTTTGCCGCAGACAGGACAGATTGCAGGACTTTGCTCAGTTCGGTCGCGTCGCGATTCAACACCATGTACGTGTGGAAGCTCCGGGCCGCCTCGGTGGGCTTCACGTCAAGCTTCCCAATGAGCTGCTTGACCTCTGCTATGTCTTCCGCGTGACCGAAAAGCAAAAGGGAATTCGTCGGGCGGTGGGCGAGGACCGAGAACGCCTTGAGGCGCTTCTGCACTGCGGGGGCCGCCCCCTGCGCAAGTTTCTGAATATATGTACTGACCACGTTCTGGAGGCTATCGGTTGATGTGTTCTCGAGTTTGTAGCTCTCGGCCACGCTGCCCGCCCACTGTCTGTCCAGATGTCGCACCATGGCGAGCATGGACTGGAAGTTGGATCCGTATTCCGTGATGACCAACTGGTTCGTGTCAGGATACGCCTGTATCTTTCCGGCTCTGGACTTGAGGTTCGACAGCACCTCCATCAAGCTGGTGGCGTCCGCGTTTTGGAGGTTCAGCACCTGTGTGACCAGCCCCTCGGAAGTGGGACCGGTCTCGGCCGGCTGCTCCCGCACCGGCACGTCGTCTGCCATTTTCTCGTCAACGATCTGGATGAAATCTTCGTGCTCCACCATCGTGTACTTCGCGCTGCGGAGCGCCGTGGCGAATATCCTTATTTGCTTCTCAGGCGCCAGACCGGCACGCGGGCTGGAGACGATGTTCACCGGAGTATCGCCGTAAAACGGATCCGGCAGGTGGACCGGCTTGCCCGTGAAGTCGCTGATATACTCAACGACCGACTCAAGCGTCACACCGGAGAAATTGATGTACACCCGTTCCGCCTGCGGACGGTCCGGCTCTGCCGCGAGCGCGCTCCGGCCCAGGAAGGGGCCGAAGCAGAGAAGGACAAGCGTCACACTGAGGAGTCTGTTATTCATCGGTATCCTCCTTCGAAAAAGCGCCTGATGTGCAATATCCGAACGTGGCCCTTCTCCCGCCTCACAAGGGCGGCGAGTTGCTCCGCGGCGGGGCCTCTCGGAGCAACGGATACAGTGAAGAAGTCGCTCCTCACCTGCAGGACCGACGCCGATTCTTTCATCAGAGACGAGGCGTGGACAGACTGCAGGAACGACAGGATATCGCCCTGGCCTTGAAAAGGTTCTCCTCTGCGGCGGTCAAGGGCCTCTTCAGCCACTGCTTGGTCGTCCCACAGCGCCGCCAGCACTTCCTCTGAGGCGGTGTTGATGTTGATGTGTTCCGGATGCGTGCTGAGCAGGGCCTCGAGCCCCGGCCTTCCATATTCAGGTTCCAGTACGCTGCGGTCCAGACCGGGGATCGCCCTCAGGCCGCTGATAAAGGGCAGCGGCCGGTTCGGGGCGAGGTCTTCATGAAACCCAACCGTCTCCGGATCAATCCATGCGCGTATGGCGTCGTAGTCCCCGCCGGCGCCCCCCTGCGAAAGGGTCAGCCGTTTCAGGGCTTCCCGGAGATCAAACTGCTTCTCGGGATCTTGCGGCTCCACCGCCGCTCGGTTCACGTTGAGCTTTCGGCTCTCGTCAATGATCGTGACATAATAGTCGCTCCCTGCGAGGGTCACGGAGAACCCCGGCTCGGCCCACGGCTCGTCGAGAGTATCCAGGTCGTTCTCCTCACCGTCCTTCTTCAGCAAAGCAATCGCGTAGTTCAGGGCCGACTCAGCGGCGCACTCCTGCTGCAGGATGTCCCGGGCGTTCCGCGCTGCGTGAAGGTTCACGCGTGCCGAATAGACGATTGTGTACCCGAGCACGACCAGCACGCCAAGGACCAGTACGGTCATGACGAGCACGATACTGCGTTCACTCTGAGACAGTTGTCGTGGCCTCATAGGCGGAGAACGTTACCGTTGCGTCAATCAGCGTCGAAGCCGTGCGGCTCACGCTCAGCCGCAGCGCTTTGGTCCGGATGGCGCGATCCAAGTCCTCTACAGCGAAAAGGAAGCGGGCCAGGTCCTCGCGCCGGACCGCATCCAAAGAAAGGACGACCACGTGCTCCCTGAGCCGTTCGTCGGGCCGCAGCGTATTCTCGCTCGTGGAGCTGATGCTGTCGGCGACTCCCTTTTCGCGAGCGATCTTCTCAATGGCCGCCGGGCTCAATCCCTCGGCGCCCGCCATTAACAGAGGGGCCTCCTGCAATTCGGCGCGTTCCTTGACGGCAAGATATTCCTGAACGATTTGCCTCATTTCCGCCGCGGTAGTGCGATGTCTGTCTGCGAACTCCTGGGCCGCCCTGAGGCGGCTCCACAGCAGCGCATTCGCCAGGAGGCAGAACCCGAGCGCCACGCACAGGCCGAAAGGCCAGGGATGATTCTTCGCCCATTGGCGCATGGCCTTCACTTGTATCTCAGCTCCATCTCCAGGGTGTAGGCGCGGTCTTTGCTCCCAGGCTTCCTGCGCAAGCTCCGGTCCTCCAGGGAGAATAACCGGGAATTCTCCAACCGACTCCGGAACTCCGAGTCGCTCGATGCCTTCGGGACCTTGGCCGTGACATCGATACGCCTCTGATTGATGTCTATCACGTCGAACTCTATTCCCGAATCCTCGGGAAGGAGATTCATCAGGTCAACCCATCGGCGAAGGCAGGATGTGGCGCCGCCTGGGCCGGTGCGTTTCGCCTCCCGTTTTGCGGTCACCAGCGTCGCCTTCATCGCTTCCAGGGTGGGGGGGATGCCTTCGGCGCTCACCACTTGGCTGAACAGCGTCGCCTCCTTCGTCCGGTAACTCTCGAGATCTTGTCGAGCCGCTGCGATATCACGCCCCGTCTTCACGCCGAGCATGGCGCCCATGCCGATCAAGAGCGCCAGCGCCGCGGCGATCCGGCGCTCCGTCCGTCTGGCGTAACGAGGATAGGCATAGGTGCCCCGCCGCAGATTGACGGCCGCGCGCCTTCCTGCCGCGGCCTCCATCGCAGCGCCGCGGGCCGCGAAGAACGGGCCTTCCTGTGCCGGCGGCGTCTCTACCGCTCGACCCAGTTCACGCTCCAACGTTTCAGCAAGCGCCGGACAAATCAAACCCAGAAGAAAGACCCGATGGTATCCTCCCATGCCCTCGCAAGCCTCGAACGTGCGCATCGTAAATCGGATGCGTTGAGCTATGGCGTCGCTGTCGTCCGCGACGGCCGGATCGAGGCAACCGAGCCGCAGGACCCGACACGCGACTACCTCTCCGTCTCTTACGAGCGCGATCTCGCATTGAGCAGGGCTCAAGCGCAGAGTCAGTGCGGTCCCGGCAGATCCGGGTGAGACCGCCCGGAGCCGCCGCGCCACGGAAGCGACCGCCGGCTGCACGATAGCGGGCTCTGCATGCGCCTTTCGAAAAGCAGCCAGCAGGGTCTTCAGCCGCTCAACCGGACAGGCGGCGACGTTGACTCGGGAGCCGGCCGCACCCGCGGGCATGACACCCGTGAGGGGTTCAACCACGTACGTCTCCACGGCGCCCGGAAGGCGGGTATCCAGGGCATACTGGAGCGTTCCGCCCAAGCGGGACGCTGAACGGTAGGGGAAGGACACAACGCGGTAGAAGCACCACGCCGACGGAACGGCCACGGCAATCGACGCCTTGCCAGGTCTGAGCTGGGCGAGCAGCTCTGCGAGGGGGGCTGCCAGCGCGTCAGCGGCTGCGGCAGGTTCGTTCGGGAGTGTGTCCAGGGGGACCTCGGCGGTCCTAAGCGGTTTGCGGCCCGAGGGAACGGAACGTGCCGTGGCTTCACGTCGGGTCAGACACACTGCGCGAAGTGCGTCTGTGGCGATCTCGATGCCGATATACATCCAGCCAGGCTCCGTCTATATGGACTCCATGCGCGCAGGCTGAAACTGCGCTTAAATAGCGTTCGCCGGCGAATGATGGCGGCTTGTCCCGTCTCCTCCGGAGCGGGCAATCCCTAATTTTATCAGACCCCTCCGGCGCTCACAAGGTCATTATGGACCGAGCGCGAGAACGGCTTGCGGAAGGGATGCCCTCGAGCGCTCAGACGTGGCATTCTCCGCTGGCGCTGCTTCCGCCGTCAAGCCGAGGCGAAGCCAATGCCGAGACCTCGTTTTGGAGCTTGACTTGAAGCCGACGGCGCTGATACGATTTCCTAATCGCCTGGCAAGTCACCGTCGGCCGTCCACGGAGTCAACCCCATGGTTCCTGAGCATATGAGGTACCTTGCGACGCATGAATGGTGCGTCATCGAAGGAGACGTGGTAACCGTGGGCGTTACGCAGTACGCCATCGCTCCCCTCGGCGAACTGGTCTACCTTGAATTGCCCGAGGTTGGCGACGACGTGCTCGTGGAGATCCCTTTTGGGGAGATCGAAGGCCTGGCAGGAGTGAGGGACCTCTTGTCGCCGGTGGACGGGGTGGTGGCGGAGGTCAACGGGCGCGTGGCCCACACACCGGAACTCCTGAAGAAAGACCCTTACGGAGCAGGCTGGCTGATACGCCTGAGGAGTGATTCACCCCCCGTATTGGATCGACTTCTATACGCGGCCGACTACGAGAAGTTCGCGCGCAGCGAGAAACGCAGGTAGTCCGGCCGTCCTGGAACGGCTGTCCGTAACGGACCTTTCTGAGCGTCTTATGAACCCGGTGGGCATAGGGTAACCTGGTATGGCCAAACCGAAGATCGCCATAATTGGACCTGGCGTTGTGGGGTCGGCTCTGGGAAGGCTGTTGAGGCAGAAGCGGTTTCCCGTTGCGGCGGTGGCCGGAAGATCGCCGGAACGCGTCAGGGCAGCGCTGAAGTTCATCGGAAGCCGTCGGCTCGCCAGGAGCGCGGCGAGCGCGGCGCGAGCGGCCGACGTGATTTTCATAACCACGCCGGATCGCATGATTCGGCCGGTCTGCGAGGAGATCGTCGCGGGTCGCGGGTTCAGGCGCGGGTCCGTTGTTTTCCATTGCAGCGGCGCTCACGACGCCGAGTTGCTGGCTCCGGCGCGACAACGGAAGGCCCATATCGCGGCGCTTCATCCGCTGCAGAGCTTCGCTTCTGCGGAGGAGGCCCTGCGGCGCATGAAGGGCACGCACTTCACCTTCGACGGAGACGATGAGGCGGCCACGATCGCGGAGACCCTCGTCGCCGCGCTGGGTGGACGCATGATTCGCGTGCCTGTGGAGAACAGGGCGCTGTATCACGCGGCCTCGTGTGTGCTGTCCAACTACCTGGTCTCGCTGACGGACCTGTCGCTGATCATGCTGACTCTTTCCGGGCTGGACCGGAAAGCGGCGGCTGCCGCGCTTCAGCCGCTTCTGCGAGGCACGGTGCAGAACATCGGGAGATTGGGCGTACCGGCCGCCCTTACTGGTCCTATTGCCCGCGGCGACGCGGAGACGGTCGAGCGACACCTTCGAGCGCTTGCTCCGCTTCCCAGGGAAATCGTGCGGCTCTACCGCGAACTGGGGTTGTACACCGTGCGCGTCGCCCAGCGAAAGGGCACGCTTCACCCGCCTGAGGCGCGTCGGTTGGTGAGGCTCCTGTCAGGCGCACGCGTCCGCCGGAGAGATTGAGGAACGTCGGAGGAGGATATGTACACGTCGCACATCGCCCGAGTCGAAGCCATCGTCCACGAACAGGGGGACTGGCGGAAGTCGTGCATTAATCTCATCGCAAGCGAACAAACCATGAGCCGCCGTGCCCGGGCCGTAATGGGCTCGGACTTCTGCCATCGCTACGCGGAGGGCCATCCGGGCGAACGTTACTACCAGGGCACTGACAAGATAGACACCATCGAGACCGACGTGAAACGCTATCTCAAGACCCTCTTCGGCTGCCTTCACACAGAGGTCCGCCCCATTTCCGGAACCAACGCCAACGAGGCGGTGTTCAGCCGGTACATAAGGCCGGGCGATATCGTGCTGGCAAACTCCACGCCGGGCGGCGGCCATATCAGCCACCAGCGCGCAGGAACCGTGGGGAAATACACCAGGAACGTCATATCGTTCCCGCGCACAAAAGACGGCTACCATATTGATGTGGGGAGAACAAAGAGCCTGATCCGCTCCGTCCGGCCCAAACTGGTGATATTCGGCAAGAGTCTGTTTCTGTTTCCCGAGCCGGTGGACGAGGTTTTCGAGGTGTGCGGACGGATCGGCACGCGGATCGTGTACGACGCGGCCCACGTGCTGGGCCTCATCGCCGGGAAACAGTTTCAGAACCCGCTTGCAGAGGGCGCCCACGTGGTCTGCGCGAGCACGCACAAGACCTTCCCCGGCCCGCAACGCGGGCTGATCCTGAGCAATCTCGATTGGGAGGAATGGCGCAAGATTGACAAGGGCGCCTTCCCCGGATCGAGCAGCAATCATCATCTGGATACTCTACCGCCGCTTCTCATTACCACCTTCGAGATGCTCGCCTTCGCCGAAGAGTATGCCGCGCAGATCATCAAGAACGCCAAAGCCCTGGCGAGCCAACTCGACGCCAACGGCTTCGACGTCCAAGCCAAGGAGTTCGGCTACACGGAGAGCCACCAGATGGCTGTGGACGCGGCACGTCACGGAGGCGGAAGTGCGGTGAGCTCTCTCCTTGAGGAGAACGGCATCATCCTGAATATGAACCTCCTGCCGCACGAGCCCGTGTCGCGCCATGACAACCCGGCCGGCATCCGCATCGGCGTGCAAGAGATGACGCGATTCGGCATGAAGGAACCGGAAATGGAGGAGATCGCCCGGCTCATGCGCGAGTGCGTTGTTGAGGGCAAGCGCGTAGCGGAGGAGGTCAGCCGGTTCCGGGAGCGATTTCAGGCGGTGCACTACAGCTTTGACGATCAAGAGAAGGGGTAAGAGGAGTCGTCCCATCGACAAGTGGGGCAACGGGGACACGAACCGGAAGTCCGGCGCAGGCGGAAGCGGTTCATGTCCCCGGTGCCATCTGTTCTGATCCTTCGCCTCGTCTGCGTTCAAGGACCGTCTCATACACCGCCATGATCTCGCGGAAGTTGCGTTCCAGGGGGCGGGATTCGGCCAACCTGCGGGCGGCCCTGGAGGCTTCCTCCCGCCGCTCGCGATCGAAGAACCCACCGATGCACTCGGCCATCTTTTGCGCGTCATCTGGATCAACGACGTAGCCCTCTTGCCCTTGGGCAAGTATCTCCCCTGAGCCGTTGCTCGTGCTCGTCACGACCGGCAGCCCGCATGCGAGCGCCTCCAGCACCACGTTGGCGCATGGATCGTAATAGCTGGGAAAGCAAAACACGTCAGCGGCCGCGTAATACTTCTCCGGCGCAGCGGTCACGCCCGCATAATGGACGAGGCCACTGACGCCCAGTTCGCGCGCCAGGCGGTCGCACAACAGCCGACGGCCCTTGCCGACCACCACCAGCCTGAATCGGGTTCCTCGCCCGCGCAGAAACGGAAGCGCCCGGATGAGCGCGTGGAGGCCCTTGCGTTTGAAGTTGTGCCCCAGAAAGAGCAGCATTACGTCGTCCGGCTCCAGGCCCAGTTCGCTTCTCACGGGCCCGCGGAATTCCTCCCGCAGCGAGAGGTTGAATTTTGCCAGGTCCACACCGTTATATACCACCGCGATGCGCTCCGGCTCGCAGCCGTAGTACCTGATGATTTCATCGCGGACGAGTCTGGATACGGCGACAATCTGGTGTCTTCCGCCCGGTCCGAACTGAGACCTCTCCAGCCTGAGAACAAGGCGCTGATCCACGCTGAACGCCTGTCGCAGTCGTGCGCCCAGCCGTGCCAGACCGCCGGTCGTGGCGCGGAGTTCGTGGGCCATCCATGCGCGGTGCACGCCTCCTCCGGGCCGAAACACGTCCATGCATATGCTCTTGCCGAACCCGTGAATGATGTCGAACCGCCCTTCGCTCACCAGGTTCCTGGCCCGCGTGGCGAAGAAGTATCTCCTCCACAGGCGCATGGGAGGCGGCGGGATCTGATGAAATATGGGTCCCTTTTCCGACCGATCCCAGCTCAATGCGAAGACGTGGACCTCGTGTCCCTCTTTGAGGAGCAGGCGGGCGAAATTGCGGGCGTAGGTTTCGCCCCCTCCCCGGCCCGGCTCAAAGTGTTCGATGGTAAGGGCAATCTTCATCGTTCTCGACGCAGAGGCGCACGGCTGTGCGCCCCTACAAAGCACCGTCAGATTGACTTCGCTGCAGTTCCCAGAGCTTGGCGTACTTGAGAAACACGTAATAGCTGCCCAAGACCGCCACAAGCAATCCGGCCATGCCGTCCATGAAGCCGAGCTGCAGCAGATACATTTTCAGAAATCGCGCCGGCGGACGAAGGATCATGCTGAAGAACGCGCGGCCCTTGCCGGCCGCCAGAAGCTCTCTGGCGGCAATGGAAGTGAACGTGTCAATCGTCTTCAAGTGGTCGGAGATGTCACGATACGTGCGGTGAATGAGGTCTCCTTTCAACTCCCCAACGGGGCCTTGCGCATAAAGGTGATCATGCGGATCGGTGCCGTCCCACTTGGCCTTGCCGCGCCGGACGAGTCGAAGCTTCCGATCAGGATACCATCCGCCGTGCTTTATCCATCGACTGAGATAGTAGGTCTTGCGCGGTACGGTATATCCGGTCTCGCTCCGGTCGGAATCACGAAGGATGTCCTGGATTTCAGCGGCCAGCTCGGGCGAGACGCGCTCGTCAGCATCCACGCAGAGGATCCAGTCACATCCGGCCTGATCCAGGGCGAAGTTCTTCTGTTCAACGTGGCCCGGCCACTCCCGCTGCATGACCCGATCGGTGAATTCGCGGGCCAGTTCAACCGTCTTGTCGGTGCTGAACGAATCCACCACGATGATTTCATCGGCCCATTGCACCGACTTCAGGCACTCGCTGATATTGTGTTCTTCGTTGAAGGTTATGACGCAGACCGATATCGTGGCTTGGCCCATCCTCTCGTTCCTTCACTCGTCCCTGAGAAGGCGAGAACGTACGAATAGGAGAACGTTTCCGCGCTCGAAACGCCTGCCTCAACGCGGCACTCCAACCCTGTGATAGGTCAGGATCCGCACCTTGCCCACAGGAGGCGACGGCCCGCGGGTTGCCGCGACTGGACTCATCGCCTCGGTCCCAATCGAAGGCTGCTCCTCCTGCCGATACGATCCCCGCGCATATCCCGCCGCGCGCCGACGAAATACCACCAGATTCCATGGCCCTTCCCGGCCGTCGCCAGCTTCCGTGCCCATTCTCTGAGGAGCCTGCGAGAATCGGGGACGCCGCGAAGATAAACATGCAGGAATCGGAGTCTATCCCTGTCGCTCAGGACGGCGTCCGCCACCCTGGTTTTTCTTACGGAGCGGGCCAGGCGCTTCAGGTTTCCGAGGCGTTGATCGACGTCGAGCGGTGGACCAATTGACGCCCGGTCGAAATCGATGACGTAGACCTCCGGCGTGCCTGCGGCTTTGCGCCTCAGGAGCAGGTTCTTGAGGTGCAGGTCCCCGTGGTGGATTCCGATATCGTGCATCCTCCGTATCTGAAGGGCCGCCTCACGTATCGCGCCGCGCTTCTCCTTCGCCGCTGTTTCCTCCGGATAGTCGCCAAGCCGACAGCAATAATGAATCAGGTCCTCCGAATCGACAATCGCGCGACTAAGGAACGCCAGTTGCCAGAGCGGGCCGTGCGCCCGGCGACCAAGCACGCCGATCGCCTCAGGCGTCCGCACGCCCTCGATCCTCGCCTTCTCCGCCACTGAGAGTTCCTTGATCGCCCGGTTCGGACCAAGATACAAGTCCTTGGCGATTCGCGCGAATAGCCCCCCATGGAGATATCGTCTGACCATCATCGGCGGCAGATCGTCGCCCAGGGGAAACGATGCGATACCGGCGCGTCCCCGAGCCGTGAACCGGCGCTGGGCCATTCTCGCCCACGCCTGGTGAAGTGGGGAAAGCACGCGGCGCACCTGTGCGGCCCGTTCCCGACGTACGAGCAGGAGTGTGCCGCCTTCCTGTATCCGTTCGAATCCTGGGGGGACTGCGTATTCAGGCATTTGCTCAACTACTCGGGACTATCGGTGAAAAGTCGCCGGATTATATCACTGCTCGTAATGGATGCAAAGTGTTCAACGGAGCGGGGGCAAGTTCCGGGGACGAGACGCGCTTCCCGCCTCGCGGGACTTCCGCTTCCCGTCCCCGAGCCGCTGCACGCTCATGAAGAAAGCCCTCACGAGACTTGCTTGACCCGGCAAAGTCGTTCCTGTAAGGTTCAATCTATGAACGCGCGGAAGGATCTGTGATTTCGGGGATTCGCAATGGACCGACTCGCGGCGACCCACCGGCGCCTGGCGACACTCATAGAGATTGCATCCGGCAGGAAGGTCACCCAGCGGTCTCTGGCTTCCCGGTTGGGCGTCTCATTGGGCCTGTCCAACGCGTTGCTCCGGCAACTGGAGAACGAGGGGCTTGTGGCGGTCAACCGGGCCGCGGGTTCCCAGATCCTGCGCTACGCGCTGACCCGGGCGGGACAGGTCAGTCTCCGGGCGCTTGGCGTGCGCTTTGCCGGAGAGGCGGGCGAGCTACTCAACGGAGTGCGGGCTGAGCTCCAGCGCCAAACCGGCCGCGCAACAGCCGGCGGCGCGCGACGGGTGCTGTTGTGCGGCCACGGGCCGCTGGCCGACATGGCCGCCTCGGCCGTGCTGAGCGCCGGCATGAAGCTGGCCGGCGCGGTTTCACCGGAGGTGACCGTGGGCGCCGTGGCCGGCGTGCGCGTGAGGCCGCTGGCACACGCCAAACGCATAGCCTGCGACACGGCCCTGGCAGTCACAGAAAAAGACTTCGTCGCGCTGCGGGAGCATTTGGGTAGGTCCGTGCCGATAGTGCAACTTCTGGCAGTCCCAGTAGTTGCGGAGGTCCGCCGTGCCCGATGAGCCTTTGGTCTCGGTGGTGATCCCCACCTACAACAACGCCTCCATGGCGTCCGAGGCGGTGGACAGCGTGCTCGGTCAGACGTACCGCAGGCGAGAGATTATCGTCGTGGATGACGGCTCGGAAGACGACACGGCATCGAGACTGGCGCGGTTCGGCGCAGCGATCACTCTCATAACGCAGGAGCACCTGGGCCCGGCCGTTGCGCGCAACGCGGGGATACGCTCCGGAACCGGAGAGCTGGTGGCGTTCCTGGACTCGGACGATGTCTGGATGCCGGACAAACTGGAGCGATGCGTCGCGGCATTGCAGGCCAGGCCCGAAGCGGGCGTGGCCTACACGGCGCTGCGGATCCACGAGGTCGAAACCGGCCGGCGCTATCGTTTGCCGCAGTACACCAAGAGCGGATGGATGGCCCGAGACCTCTTCATGGAGTGTAGGGGCGTCAATACGTCCACACTCGTGGTGGGGCGAACCTGCCTGGAAAAGGTAGGATTGTTCGACGAGGAACTTTTTCGGGCGCAGGACTGGGATTTGATGATAAGACTGGCGGAGCAATACGAATATGTGCACGTGCCCGAGGTGCTGACGGAAAGAAGGCTGCACGCGAAAAGCCTGTCCGTCACGCACCGGGATCTCTACGCTGAGTATAATCTTCGGGTCATCACAAAGGCCCTCGCGAGGAGACCCGACCTCTATGCCGCCCGGAAAGACACGGCCCTTTCGCGCGCTCACTTTAGATTCGGCATGGACCGTTATCGTGATTTCAAGATGGCGGGCGCACGCAAAGAGTTCGTGCGCTCGCTCTCCCATGAGTGGAACTGGAGCGCCTTCAATTATCTGCTGCGCGCCCGTCTTCCGGTTGGGTTGGTGAGGTCGCTGAGGAAGGTGCGGCTGGGTCTTTCGGAATGGCGACAGGGAGCCGCCGGATAGTCTCTCAGCAAAACAAGGCTGGGGTGGCATGCTTGCGCGCCGCGGCGTGGCCGGTCCCGCCCAAGGCGGGCAAGCTTGCCCGGCCGTGAGCCAGGATCTTAAAAAAGGACACGACGGGACAAGGCCCGCCGTGCCTGCGCGCTGTAGCGCTTTCAGCCTTCGTAGCCGAAGCTACTTCGGCGAAGTAGGCTCGGCGCGCAAGCGTGGCACCCGAGAAGTAGGCAAACCTAGATTCTTGTGAGGCTGTGTTTGGGACGGGCTGTGCCGATGTCTGAAAGCCGCGGAAGAATCCTGCTGGTAGACCTGCCGAGCGTGTCACCGAACGAGTTGAACCTCGGGCTGGCGAGCATGGCGGCCGTGCTGCGCCGGGAGGGACACGAGGTCCGCGTGCTCGACCTGAACAACCTGAACGTGCCGGGCCATCCGCGACGACGCCTGCGAGAGGCCCTCGCGTGGGGGCCGGACGTGCTGGGCGTGAGCATATTCCCTGCCTGCGAAGTGACTTACGACGGCGCGCGCAGACTTCTTCGCGCGGTCCGGGCTGAACGAGGACGCAGGACGCTCCTGGTCGTGGGCGGTGTGGGCATTACCATAGGCGCGACTGAGGCCGCGCGGAGATTCAGCGGCCTGGCCGACCTGTGCGTCTCTGGCGAAGGGGAGATCACTTTCTCCGAAGTCGTCGAGAAACACTTGGGAGGCGGACCGCTCCGAGATATCCCGGGCACTGTGCGGTTCGACGGGGCCGAACCGGTCGAGGAGCCCTGGAGGGATTTCATCCGCGATCTGGACGCGCTGCCCTTTGGAGCGTACGACCTGTTCGACAGCGTTGGCAAAACCATGCCCCAGTATCCCATGATGACGAGCCGGGGCTGTCCGTTCAACTGCATCTTCTGTCTCAACAAGACGCTCACCCGGCGTACGTTTCGACCCCGCTCCGCAGAAAACGTGGTTGAGGAAATTGTCTGGGCCAGGGACCGTTTTCGCTTTGGCGAACTCTACATCTGGGACGACCACTTCAGTCTGATTCGAGAACGGGCCGAGAAGGTCTGCCGCCTGCTGATAGAGAAAGGGCTGAATCTCCGCTACTACCTGCCGGACGGTATTCGCGCCGATTCGGTCACGCCGGAGTTCGCCAAGCTGCTGCGGGAGAGCGGCTGCGCAGGCGTGAGCGTCGGCTTCGAGGACGCGAACCCTGAGACGTTCGTTCATATCAAGAAGGGAGAGCGCTACGAGCAGATTGTGCATGCCATCCAGACGCTGAAGGCGGCGGGCGTGCCCGTGAGGGCGTCCATGGTTATCGGCCTCCCGCACACCACCTATGAATCAACGCGCGTGGCCATGGAAAACATGAAGAAGCTGGGCATCCACACTGAATGGTATCTGGCCAGCCCCTTCCCGGGCACGCAGTTTTACGATTGGGTCATGGAGCACGGCCGCCTGTTGGAGAACCCGCTCAGCCTGCGGGCACTTACGTTCCGGCGGGTAGTGTTCGACACGCCCGAGTTTCCGAAGAAGGAGCGCTATCGCGCATTCTACCAGGCCTTCGCGCACTACTCCTTTCCGGAGCATGCGTTCTACGGCAAGGTCTGCAACCCGCTTACGCAGCAGCGCTATCGGCTGGAGAAGTACGTCCTCTCCATCTTCACGGTCGCGCGTTACATTCCCGAACGTTTGCCTTCCCACATCTGGAACCTCGCGCGGGACGCAATAGGCGCCCTGGGCCGTCGTGGCAAGGCCCTGTTCAAGCGACTCTTCCAACGATGAAGCGCACCTCCGTCATCTTTCTTACCGGCTCCTTGAACCTCGGCGGCACCGAGCGCAACATCCTGCATCTGGCCACGCGCCTTGATCCGCGCCGATTCGACGTCGAGGTGTGGAGCGATTACGAAGGGGAGCCGCTTCAGGCTGAACTCAGGGCCAGGGGAGTGACCTGCCGCTCTCTCAAGGGAAGCGCTTCTCTGGGGAAGCCTTTTCTGATGCGGCTTCTGCAGTACAATTTGCCATATCAGTGGAGGCTCTTTCGCCTGGCGCGGGCGCGGAGGGGCGCGGTCCTGCACGCCTTCGGCTTTCCCAAGGCCTACGATGCTGTGCTCATCGGCCGTCTGGCCGGATGTCGCAAGCTGATCTTCGCCGTGCAGGATTGGGACGTCTGGAAGCGGTCCGGCGTCTATCATCTGCTCGACCGTATCTGCTCGAGGCTGGCCAGGCGCGTTGTGGCCGACGGCCGTGGCGCCGCGCGACTGGCCGCGCAACGACAGGGGATGGACCCCGGCCGGCTCATCACCATCTACGACGGCGTAGACGCGGAAGAACTCACTCCCCGGCGCTCGCGAGCTGAGACGCGACGGTCGCTGGGCCTGGAGCCCGGGCGACTTGCCATCGGAATGATCGCCCGGGTTGATCTGGCCAAGAAGGGGCAGGATCTGTTTCTCGCCGCGCTTCCGGCGGTGTCCGACGCCATTCCTGAAACCCAGTTTCTGATGGTGGGCGGCGGTCCGGATACGGCGCGGCTGAAGCGGCTTGTGGGGCAGTTGCCGCCGCAGACCAGGCCGATGCTGGTCGGCTTCCGGCGCGACTTGGCGGACGTAATAAGTGCTCTTGACGTACTGGTCATTCCGTCTCGGTGGGAGAGCGTGCCCAAGATACTTCTCGAGGCGATGTGGTGCGCAAAGGCCATCGTCGCCAGCAGGGTGGGTGACATTCCGGAGATTGTGGACGACTCGGTGGGCGTACTCGAAAACGGTGTGACACTGGGCATCGAGACCTTTAATGCGTTTAAAAGCGAAATGGCCTGGACCGCCGGCCAGCCGGATAAAATCATATGTCATCAAGTCGGCGCTACGCATCAAAGCAACATCCTGAATGCCATCG
>SDBU01004569.1_pt1 | contig 16942 bp, 15 predicted proteins | sample 2277071 | NCBI WGS metagenome assembly SDBU01 (sample SAMN10397929, study PRJNA504765) | marine sediment metagenome | isolation source: marine sediment core GS08_GC12, 126 cmbsf | place: Arctic Ocean: Gakkel Ridge, Loki's castle | collected 2008 | reverse complement strand
TTCCAAAAAACAACAGAAACAATCTTTTTAGGATGGTAATCAGTCATTCATCATTCTCAGTTTATTACGATTGTATCAATTTTGGTACATTAAATGCAAGAAAAGTTCTTGATGGTGTTTAATTTATTAATAATAAGGCAATTAGGAATGGAGGTGGTTGGACGCATTCAGAACTTTTGATTGGGAAAATATCAACAATTTACTGGATGTAGAAAGTTTTCTTTAAGATTTTTTTGGATTGAAAACATGTATTCAATAACTTCATATCCAAAATCTGTTATTATAATTAATCCTTCTTTTTTGATAACTTTGGTTAATCCTGGTGAAAATCTATCTTTTGCTTTCTGAATTGAAGCATCATCAATTAGTCCCTTTGAAATAAGAGAATTAACGCATGATTTTTTTTGTTCAATAGAATTAAATACAGTAGACGTAATAGACAAAGGTTTAGATTTTTTAGAATGATCATACATGATCCTAAAAAATTTCAATTCATCGTCATTTAGATTCTTTATTATGTCAATAAATGTATCTCTCCAGATTATTTTAGTTTTTAATCGATCAATTAGTATGTTTTCAGTAACTAATGAGGCAAAAAAGCGAACTTTTTCTGAAAAAGAAAAATCCCTGTCTGCGAGAGAAATTTCTCTGGTAATTTTTAAAATTTTAATAATGAAATCTTTAAATTCATCTGATTCTAAATAAGTTTTATCTATTTTGCTTTCATCAAGGTTATGAAGTTTTTCATTTATAATTGACAGGAGGTTGTTAATTTTTTTTTCATCATGTGCTTCAATAAAAGAAGAAACTGTAGCAGAAATGATGTCACCAATAATTGGTATTTTTGAGACTAATGCTAAAGGGATGTTTTTTGATAATTTTTTACCAACTGATTTCAAATTGATTTTAGGTGCATTTTTAGTTATAAGAACAGCTCCTGTTTAAAAAAGTTTAAATTTATCTTAGATTATCTGTAAGTAAAAGGCCAGATCGTTTGATCTAGCCTAAATGGAGGTGGAGAGAATCGAACTCTCGTCCTTATCAAACTCGAATATTAATGACTACATGCTTAGAGTCTCCTTCAGTTAATCGATCTAAACGGAAGACTCCCCGCTATTTAGATCGATAGTCTAATTTGATAATCTCGAATTTTTCTCAAAATTAGAAAAGTAGAAAAACCCATACCAAGATATATGACAGTAGATCCTAAAACTCTCGGTCAAATTTTTAGGCTACCGAGTAGCTAAGACTGTTAGGTCTTAAGCCGCTAACTCCAATTCCATTTCTGGTTTGTCGTTTATGTTTTTGCCGGAATGATTAAAGAGGCCAACCGACGTCCTCTGCATGCCGCTAATACCTTGCTTGTAAGTCGAAGCCTGGCACCCCCATAAATATTTGGGTTATAATTTATATATATATTATAGATTATTTGATTTAAAGAGTCTAGGTTTTTTGTTTACATAAACAGTTGATTTGGTGTAACATAAGGAAATTATAAAGACTTGAGGATAAAATGTTTAACTTAAATAAGGATGAGAGCTTTTCTAAAAGAGAAGAGAGGGTTTTGAAATTTTGGCAAGATGAGAAAATTTTTAAAAAATCTGTTGATAATAGAAAAGATCAAAAACTTTTTTCTTTTTATGATGGACCTCCTTTTGCGACAGGACTTCCTCACTATGGTAATTTACTAGCTAGCATCTTAAAAGATATCATCCCTAGATATAAAACTATGAAGGGGTATTTTGTTCCAAGAAGATTTGGATGGGATTGTCATGGACTTCCTGTAGAGAATGAAATTGAAAAAGCAAAAGAGTTATCTGGTCATTTATTTGTTTCCAAATATGGTATCAAAGCTTTTAACGAAGAGTGTGAAAAAATAGTACTAAGATATACCAAAGAGTGGGAAAAAACTATAAATAGAATGGGTAGATGGGTAGATTTTGAAAATACCTATAAAACAATGGATCTATCATATATGGAATCTACTTGGTGGGTTTTTAAGCAGCTCTATGATTTGGGATTAGTCTATGAGGGATTTAAGGTAATGCCTTTTTCAGCAAAACTAGGAACTCCACTATCTAATTTTGAAGCTAACTTAAATTATCAAGATGTTGACGATCCTTCTTTAGTTGTTAAATTTCAATCTTTAAAAGATAAAGATACTTATTTTTTAGCATGGACAACTACTCCTTGGACTTTGATTTCAAATTTAGCTCTAATAGTTGGTCCTGATATTGAATATGTTAAAGTTAGAGATAAAAATACTAATAAAAATTATATCTTAGCAAAAGAGCGGTTAAATGAGTTTTTCAAAGAAGATTTTGAGATTATCGCGACCTTTAAAGGAATAGATTTAAAAGGGGAAAAATATGTTCCGTTATTTGATTATTTTAAAGATAAAGATGATGCTTTTAGAGTCTTGCTAGATGATTTTGTAACTTTAGATGAGGGAACTGGTATAGTACATGCTGCTCCTGCTTTTGGAGAGGTAGATTTTTTTGTATGTAAAAGAGAAGGGATAGAACTTGTTTGCCCTGTTGATAATTCGGGCAGATTTACAAAAGAGATTAAAGAATATGAAAATATTTTGGTTAAAGATGCGGATAAACCAATAATTAAAAGATTAAAACAAGAAAATAAAGTATTTCACCATAGCACAATAAGACATAGATATCCTTTTTGCTGGAGAACAGATACCCCATTAATATATAAAGTTGTAAAAACTTGGTTTGTAGCGGTTGAAAAGATAAAAGATAAGGTAATCAAATCTAATAAACAGATCCATTGGGTGCCAGAGCATATAAAAGAGGGAAGATTTGGAAAATGGTTAGAAAACGCTAGAGATTGGGCTATTTCTAGAAATAGATTTTGGGGAACTCCAATTCCTATATGGAGAGATGAAAATGATGATATTTTTGTGATGGGTTCGATAAAAGAATTAGAAGAAAAAACAAGTAAAAAAGTTACAAATCTTCATCGTCAATTTATAGATGATTTAACATTTGAAAAAGATGGAAAAACCTATAAAAGAGTAGAAGAAGTCTTTGATTGTTGGTTTGAATCAGGCTCTATGCCGTATGCTCAAAATCATTATCCATTTGAAAATAAAGATCTGACAGAAAAATCCTTTCCAGCAGATTTTATAGCTGAGGGTTTAGATCAAACAAGAGGCTGGTTTTATACATTGAATGTTCTATCTAGCGCAATATTTAATAAACCTGCTTTTAAAAATGTAATAGTAAACGGAATCATTTTAGCTGAAGATGGCAATAAAATGAGTAAAAGGCTAAAAAACTATCCAGAGCCAGATATTTTAATCTCTAAATATGGAGCGGATGCAATCAGGCTTTATATGCTTCATTCTCCAGCTGTAAAAGCAGAAGATCTAAAATTTTCTGAAAAAGGAGTTTCTGTAGTTTTAAGACAAATTCTATTACCTTTTTGGAACTCGTATGTCTTTTTAGCAACGTATGCAAATATCTATAAGTGGAAGCCTGAAAAAACATTTAAAAAACCTACATCTGATATTGATAGATGGATAATTTCTTTATCTAATAAACTTATTGTAGAAGTCGAAGAGGCTTTAGATAAATATGAGCTTAGTAGAGCTGTAGATCCTATCGTTGATTTTATTGAAAATTTAACAAATTGGTATATCAGAAGATCTAGGACGAGGTTTTGGGCAGATGAGGATTCTCAAGATAGAAAAGATGCTTTTTCAACGCTACATTTTGCTCTTCTCAATCTTACAAAAATTACAGCACCCTTTGTTGTTTTTATCTCTGATGCTATTTATAAAGAATTAAAAACAGATGATATGCCAACTTCAGTTCATCTTTTAGATTGGCCAAAATATGAAAAGTCTAATAGAGATGAAAACCTAGAGAATCAAATGAAATATGTTCAAAGAGCTGTAAGTATAGGACACTCACTTAGAAAAGAATATAAATTAAAAGTTCGTCAACCTCTTGCAAAAGCATATATTGAAGCAGATTCAAAAATTCTAAATTATTTAGAGAAACAAAAACATTTAATAAAAGAAGAGTTAAATGTAAAAGAGGTGGTTTTATTAAAAGATGAATCTAGATTTATAAATTTGCAAGCAAAACCAAATTTTAGAGTTTTGGGTAAAAAAATCCAAAAACTAATCTCTCAAGCTCAAAAAATTATTCAAAATTTTGACTTAGATCAAATAAATTTAATCGAGCAGAATAAACCAGTTGTTATAACTATTAATAATCAAAAAATAACACTCACACAAGAAGATGTAATAATTGAGAGAAAAATAAAAGAAAACGTAGCAGCTGCAAGAGACAAAGATATAGCCGTAGCTTTAGATACTACAATCACTGAAGATCTAAAAGAAGAAGCTATCGCAAGAGAAATCGTCAATAAAATAAATCTTTTAAGAAAAGAGAAAAATTTTGATGTCACAGATAGAATACATGTTATTTTTGATACAACAAATGTTGTGAAAAAAAGCTATGAAAAACATAAAAAATATATCGATCATGAAATTTTAGCAACTCTAGTGAAATTTGAAAAATGTGAAGGAGATAGCTTTGATATAAATGGACAAAAAACAATAATCAAGATTTCTCAAGAAAAGAAATAAATGTTAGTTTATTTTAAAAATTAAATATGTGGAAAATTGAATTTTTCAAAAACTGGTAATAACTGTTTTTGTGAAATTGGTTTTTCTAAAATTCGTTGAATACCAGATTCTTTTTTACACTTTTTTTTGAAATCATAAGTGATTTTATTTGATGTATTCAAAATAATAGGAACTCTTCTATTTCTTTTTCTAATTTCTTTAGATGCTTCTAATCCATCCATTTCTGGCATTATATAATCTGTAAAAACCATATCAACTGAACTTTTACGTTCTTCAGAGTTTAATATTGTTAAAGCTTCCTTTCCATTTACAGCTACCTCGCATTTACAACCATTTTGCTTAAATAATCTTACCATTATCATTCTAGTAACAGGATCATCCTCTACTAAAAGAACTGAAGGCGAAACAGGTTTAATTTGTGCACAAAAATATATTTTATCTAAATGTTTAAAAGTGTGTATTAATATTCGTATAGGTTGATTTGAAGATGTTTTTAGAATAGATGAATATAGACTTTCATTAGAATTTTGAAAAAATAATTTAAGTTCTTCTAAATCAAAATCAAAAACGATAGCTTTAATATTTTTTTCTTTTAAAGTATCTTCAGAGCAATCTAAAAATCTTAAAATTTCTAAATTATAATATTGAATCATACCAGATACATCAAAAATTATTGTGGGATCTAAAAAATGTTGATTATAAGAATGAAAGCGGTAAGGATTTGAATGATTTTCATATATTGTTACCATAAAAACCTCTAGTAACTTTTTGGAATATGATAAATATCAGATTAAAAAAATATTGGCAAGAAAAAAAAATAAAAAATTTAGATCTTAAAATTTTAAAGGTCTTTTTGTTCTTCTTCTAATAACGATTAAAGAGACAACGACAACTATAAAAGCAGATGACCATATCATTATTTTTGGAAATGTTATTTTTTCAAAAGATGGTTGGAAGGGCTCTCCCCATCTTTTTGATGGTGGCCAAAATATATAATTCACTCCACCTTTTAAATTATCCTCTGGAACAAATCCAAAATCTCTACTATCTGCACTCATAGCATGATTATCGCCTAATACTAGATACATCTTTTCAGGGATTTTTATTCCAAATCTTCTAATCACGTTTTTATCAAAATGTCCATCTTGATCAAGAGGATCTCCTAAATCTTCAAAAGCTTTGTATTGATTAACCATTGATTGTTGGTTTTTATATTCTCTTTGTAAAAAACTTACCAAAGTCGGATCGTTTTGTTTGAATATAACATGGCCCATTAGATAAAAATCATTATCTCTAAAATAAGCGTATCTAGACGGTACGAGCAATTGATTTTTTCTATGAGGATTAAAAACATTTGAAAATTCGATGCCTAGATTATACAAGGTTTTAGTTCTAGCAATAGAAAATTGATTTAAAGGATGATCATTTTTTAATTTTTTGGTAATACCTAAAAAATTTACAAGGTAAGCTTTTCCATTTTGAATTTCATAACATCCATTTGCAACATCTTCAAGTTTTGGGATTGAGTTATCTTCTCTAAATTTAGAGCCATAACGATATGCAAATCCATTTTTCACACAAAATCTAGCTGTATAAATGCTTTGAAATATCTTTTTTAAACTATCTTCAAAAAGTGGTATCAAAGAAGTAGAGTAGTTTAAAGCAGGCCTAACTCTTCCATATTCATCTCTTATTATTTTAGAGTCTTTTAAAGTTGGATGGTGTGTTAACTCTAGATATAAATCAGCTTCTTCAACATCTTCTACAGAATCATTTGAATATTTTTCAACTTCCTCTTTAGTTAGAATTCTAGACATTGCGAAATTTTTAAAACCCCAAATATCATAGTAATTTTCAATTCCAGAATCTTTTGTGAAAACTCCTGCATGCTCAGTTAGCATCTCAGATTCTATTTGTCCCATAGGATTGATATTGAGCATTGCAATTGGTTCATTCATTTGATAGAAAACTACAGGTGAATAAATTTCTTTAGAAAAATTATCAGGTGTTATTGCTTTTCCATCAAATCTTATAAATGGGATATGCTCAATTTCTTTAAAGTATTTAGTATTATTTAACTCTTTTATTTCATTTCCATGTTTATCTATTCCATATATTCTCCCGCCATAGAAATATAAAATATCTCCAGGTTTACCAATTAGTCTTTTAACTAGCTGTTTTTTTCCAGGAAACAAATAGAAATATAACATGTTTTGATCTGCAATATCTAAATTTTTTGATGTAAAAATAACAATTGATCCTCTCTTTAAAAGATCTGGATCAAAATATAAATGTTTTGTCTGAAGAGGTACATTTATTGCAAAATCCGTTTTAGAGACAAGCAGCATATCTTTTTCTTTTAGAGTAGGTCTCATAGATCCTGTTGGAATGGTATAGAGCTCAAACCACATTTGTCTAACTACTATTGCCACTACAATTGCAAAAATAAGAGCTACAATAACATCAAAAATTTGCTCAAATGCTGATTTTTTAAGATATTGACTAGCTAGACTCTCTAAATTTTTTGCAGCTCTATCAGCTGCTTTTTTATTTTTTTTGAGAATTGATGCCTGAAGAGATGTTAAAATATTTTCAAAACGCTTTTTTTGAATATCAGATAGATGTTTTCTTTTCCTTTTATATCTACTATAGATATGGCGAAGAATCTTTTTACACCTATAAAGACTGTATGTTTTGCTCTTTAACATGCTTTAGTTATGTTTAAAATTTTTATAATTTTACTCTATCTATAATAATATTATCAACGGAAAAGTAATTGTGGAAAATTTGTTAACAACTCAGTGGACTTAAAGATTAATAAAATTTATAAAATTTTACAAAGAAAATCTTTTAAAGATTTTGTAAAGATAGCTTATGTTATTAAAAATAAACTATTTAACGCTAAAGCTCTTCTCTTGCTTAAACCGTATTTTTTTTAATTTCAATAAGTTAGATCTTTAATGTTCATAACTTAGGGTTTTTTGTTAATATTTTAGAAATAAAAAAATGATCTTATTTAATTTATGTAAGGGTTTCTATCTCCAAACAAATAAATCTCTACTTTCAATATAAATATCTTGTGCAGAATCTGGCGCAAGTACAAATCGATATTTATGATTTTTCTCAAAGATTTTATTAAAAATTTTTAAATCTACATTTAAAAAAACTAAATCTTTTTCCTTTTCCATCTCAAATTCTAGTGGATGAATCATTTTATCTTTTCTAGAGGTGTCTATTGCATAAAGACTAAAGTTTTTATACTGATTTGCATTTTTTACAAATATCGTTAGATTATCATCTTTTTTTTTCAGATCAGTTATCTCAGCAGCTCTTTTTGGAAAAAAAGAGATAGATGATTTTAGATTTTTTCCTGAATCCACTCCTTTAATCATATAGCTCATATGCCCATTGTTCACCTCGATAAAATATGGAAAAACAAAATTTTTATCAAAATAGATATCAAATCTTTTTAATGATAGCTCACTTGAATCATCCGGCCAAATAGATCTATAAACGTTGAATTTAGCTCTTTTTATCCTCTTTCCATCAATATACTTCATAGGCTGCCAAAAAGCTCTTCTATCTACTTCTCCCACACTTGGTGGAGGTCCTATTTTTTTTCTATCCCTATCTAAGAGTTTATTTAACTCTAAATCTAACAATTTCGCAGTAATACTTATCTGATTTTTCAGATCTATAAAACAGTTTCTAGAAACTGAATATGTATCGATAATTTTATTCTCACTTAAATCAATTTCATACATAGTCCAAGATGTACTCTCATTTGCTTTTTTCTCTATCCAATCCCTAAAGCTTAATTTTTTATCAAAGCTATCTTTCGGTATTATAATCTCTTCTAAAATAACTCTGTTATTTTCAGTATCTATCTCAAAAACAGATAGGCTAGAGTAGAGTTTATTATACTCAAAAACTACAAAATCACCCTTTTTCGCTTCTTTTAATCTCTTTTTAAATAGGTTATCTTCTGAAAAAACTCTTATAGAAAAGGTTAAAAATAAAAAAAGTAGTAAAATAAAATATTTATGTAAATTTCTCATAAGTTAATCATTTTAGATGATTTTTTTTCTTCTTGCTAGAAAAAAATTGTGTAATTTTCTCAAATAAAATACTTTGAAGGTATAAGATAAATTTTTATAGAGGATGCTTTTCATGCGAAAAATCAAATTTCTCAAAGATTTTAGATCTTTTTATTTATTGATGCTTTTAGGGGCTTTATTATTTAGTTTGATATCTGTAAGAGGTTTTTCTAAAGAGACTGATCAAGGTTTAGCTCAGGATATGTCAGATAAGTCCTATAAAGAAGCTTCTAAAAGCTCTCAGTATCATTCCATAGAAGATATAGATAAAAAGATAAATGAGCTAGAAGAGATGAAAAGAGGCTACGAATCTAAAGCTATAAAACAGGTTAATCAAGCTCAAAGACTTCAATTTATAGAAGGGGAGCTTCAGGCTGCTAAAAGGTATTGGCGGGCTGCAGAGGATAATAGAAAGATCGTTACTAGGATACAGAAAGAAATTGATGAGCTGAAAATTGAGAGGATGAAGCTTCAAAAGAAAAAGGGATAAAAAAAGAGCCTAAAGATAGGCTCTTTTAATTAGATTATTTTTTTAATATTAAGCTTCAATCGGGTTTTCTATTCGAGCTATACTCCATTGTTTTAGAGCTTCTTGAATTATTGGGCGTTTAATTCCCGATAATTGTAAAGTTAAAGCTTTTAGAAGTCGAACCTGAGTAATTTCATTTTCTGTAGTTATTATTTGATTAATTATTTTTTCTATATTTCTCAAAATAGCTTTTTCTTCACTTGTTAAGTACTTATGGATATTTTCCCTATCAAATTGACTTTCAGGTTTTTCTAAACGTTCTATAGGTAAATCTTTTGCTTCACCTCTTCCAGCAGCTGGCTGTCTCGCAGGAAAATCTGAAGACAATCTATTTAATGAAGTTGCTACAGGATCTCGGCTTAATTGACCTAGTGGTCTAATAAATGCAGGTGTAGGTGAAGCAGATGCAAGTGTTGTAGGAGAAAGTTTATTAGCTGTTCGTTTTTTTGTAACTGGTTTTGGAAAAAGTTGTGCAATTTCTAATGCAGTTTTTGCATAGTCATCTGAGAGATTAAAAATCGAATAAAAGTTAACTTTAACTTTATATATAAGTTTACTAAGAAAACTTAATTTTTTATTGTTATCGATTAATCCTTTTACTATACCAAAATATCTTTCATCTTTTAGGAATTCTTTTTGTGCGGACTTGTCCAATCTTAAATTAGCGCTTTTTCGAGCGTCATCTAATGCTAGAATTTCCTGTGCCTGTGAATAATTTACTTTCGGTGTTCTCATCATTTACTCCTTATTTATTATTATATGTTATTTAATTAACTATTATTTAAATTATAGCAAATTATAGTTTAATTTGCAAGTAATATATATTATTTTAATAATTAACTCACAAAAACTTAAAACAAATTATTCAAATTATTTATTTACAATGACTTGCGTAAAGTCTTTTTTTGAAATACCCCCAATTTGGAGCTTTTTGAGCCTTGATGTATGGCCTGATACAATAGATATCCTGTTTTGAGCTATAGATAAACTCTTGGCTATAAAGCGGATAAGTTCTTTATTGGCTTTTCCCTTCTCAGGAGAAGCTTTTATTCTGATCTTAAGAGTATCTTCTTCAAAACTGATTATTTGATTTACCTTGGATTTAGGGATTATTTTAACTTTTATGATCATAATATCTCTTTAAGAGGTTTTTGAATCCCTCCATTGCGTAAGCTATTTATAATTAGGCGTTTAGTTATGGTAAACTTAAATGTTTTAGCTAAATTCTAACCAATTATTATCATAACCATATAAAAAACAGTAGCTTAAAAAAAGCTAAAAAAGTAATATTTTGAATTATGAAAAATTATAAGTTCGCTAATTCATTTCTTCATATTTTCCATCGTAGCTAAAAGCTGCATGCAATCAAGTTGTTTTATTTAATTTCAGAATAATATTTAATGTTTAGGAGAAAATATGAAAATTAAAGAATTTATATCAGTTACTTTGCTAATAGCTGGCACTACTATAGGAGCTGGAATGTTAGCTATCCCTCTCGTTACCTCTGCTGCTGGTTTTTTGCCTGCTTTTGTTATCACCTTTTTTGTCTGGATTTTTATGTTTTTAACAGGACTTTTGTTTTTAGAAGCAACTCTTTGGATGCCAAAAGATGCAAATGTTCTATCCATGACAGAGCGGTTTTTGGGTAAAAGATTTAAAATCATATCAGGCGGTACTTTTATATTCTTGTATTACTGTTTGATGATAGCTTACTTTGCTGCTGGAGCTCCACTTTTTGCTTCTTTTATAGATGCTATCTTTCAAATAACTCTGAAAGGCTGGATAGTATATGCTATTTTTGGGCTTATTTTTGGGGTGATTGTTGGAGTCGGGATAAAACTCATAGATAGGGTCAACTATATTTTGATGACAGCTTTATTTATCTCATTTTTTGTGCTAGTCGGGGTCGGAAATAAAAATGTAGATTTTGAAAGGTTTGTTTTTCAAAATTGGAAAAGTGTTTTTTTTGCAGCTCCTGTTTTATTTAGTTCGTTTGGATACCACAATGTAATTCCATCACTCACTTTTCACTTTAATCGAAAACCTAAACTTATGAGATATTCGATTTTAGTTGGAACTATCATTCCTTTTATTATCTATCTATTATGGCAATATCTAATAATTGGAGCTGTCGATAAAGAAATAATCGATCAAACTCTAAAAGCTGGAAAGCCAATTACAGAAGCTTTGCAATCAATTACTGGAATTGGCTGGGTAAAAGCTTTGGGTAGAATCTTTGCTCTTTTTGCTATTATTACATCTATGTTAGGGGTATCTTTTTCTGTTGTAGATTTTCTAGGTGATGGTCTTAAAATGAAAAGATATGGAAAAGATAGATTTTTCTTATGTCTTTTAACTTTTGTGCCCCCTTTTATCTTAACCGCTTTAGATCCATCAATTTTTGTTTTAGCAATTGGAGTTGCAGGCGGGTTTGGAGAGGCTTTTTTAAATGGGATATTGCCTGCTATGCTTGTTTGGAAGGGTAGATATAAAGATAAACTTAAATCTAGTTTTTCTCTTTTCGGAGGAAAAATTACCCTCTCAGTTATTTTGGTTATTGGTTTTTTAGTAATGGTTTTAGAAAGCATTCATTTAATTAAACAATATTTAAAATAATTTTTACGTATTGTGATAAATTGTAAATAATTTTATAGTCTTCCTCTTAATTTAAATTTAAAGAGGAAGTTTATGCCAGTAAGTAGATTACAAATGTTTAGAACAGGTGTCTCGAATAGAATATCTGATGCAACTACAAGTATATCAAATGGTGCAACAAATGTATCAAATAAAGTTAAAAGTACTGCAACAGGCGTTTTAAGTAGTGTAAGTAGAGCAAAAAGCTATGTTGTAACTAGCCTGACGATTTCAGAAAAAAATAAAGCAAAAATTAAAAATATACCTAGAAAAATTATGGATTTTATTAAAAAAATTATGAATTTTATTAAAGAAAATAACTCGCTTATATTTTTTGGGTTAACCGTTTTATTTTCTTACCATATGGCGTCTGTATCTGCTTTTGAATATTTAGCTAAAGCAGGTCTTTCTTTAACAAGCACTTTTGTGTCAGGGATGACTCTAGGAACAGGTCTTTTAGCTCTAAAAAATATACTATTTTCTTATCCAAGAAGAAATACTAAAGAAAATAAAGATAAAACTACTCAAGATGATAAAATAAATTACTTGCTGGGTATTGCGAATCTTTGTCAAATATATATAAATCCAGCTCAATCTTTAGCGACAGCTATTGGAGTCGCTGGTTTAGTGGCGGTAAAGACAGCATATAAATGTTTTCTTCCAGCAGATGAGATAAAAAAAGGTCCTGAAATAACTTTTTTAGTACCAACAGAGCTTTCTCAAAGTGTAGATGTTGAGGGTGCTGGAGTTGCTCAAGCTTAGAGTAATTAATTTATTTCACTAGCACTTGATTATATTGCAAACTTTTTGAGAACCTTTGTCTTCAGAAAAATAACATTTGATCTTTATTTTTAAAGCCGAATGAATCCTGTAATCTCTTCTGCTTCCCTGAAGTGTTCTGTCTCTATTATAGCCCTTTTGAATAATCTCTTCTTGATAGAGATTTTGAGGGAAATCCCATGCAGATGGCCAGTTTTGTTTGCCAAGTATCACTTCAGCTTGATCTTCAGATTCTATATCAAAAGATTTGTAGCCATACTTTTTAGCAAGCTCAGCTCCTTTCTCTAAAGCTTTTCTCTTCGCCGTTTTATACATCGTATGATCTCTTATAACGATAATAGTAAATTCATCTTTTTGATTTCTATGTTCAAGTAGCTTGTTATTAGAGCTTTGAGGATAAACGCTTGATGTTGCTAGTAATAAAACAGCCATTATAACTGTTAGAAATCTATATTTCATATTTATCCTCTGTAATTAAAACATCTATCTAATCATTATAATTACAGTTTTTGTAATTAAAATTAAACTAATATTTAATTACTGAAAATTAAATTAAATAAACTGCGGCTTTAACATTAGTAAGGGATCTATTATCAGTGATTTAAGTAAAGACCAATAAAAAAGCCCTAGTACTTATTAGCAATAGGGCAAAACATTAAAATAGAAAATTTTTAGAAATTACATTCCGCAAATTTCACATTTAGATTTTTTAGATTTTCTTCCTTTTCTTCTAGCTGGTTTTTTAGTAGCTTTTTTAGCAGTTTTTCTTTTTGTAGTTTTTCTTTTAGCTGTTTTTCTTCTAGCCGGTTTTTTAGCAGTTTTTCTTTTTTTCGCAGGCATATTTTCTCCCTCCTATAACATAGGTTTTGTATATACTCTCTACTTTGCGGATATAATATAACTATTATTTATGCAATGGTTTTTTTTATTTTTTTATAAATTAAGATTATAGAATTCTTTAATGAAAGATATGTTACCAAGCTATAATGCATTAAGGATTTTCCTTAGTTGATGTATTGCAAGTTTGCGTAACTTATTACAATATGTATAAATATTACTCTGAAAGAGTCTATGAGATAACAGATCATAACTTTTCAGACTATAACTCTGCTTTAAACAAAATTAGAGAATGGAACTATAACGACGATGGTAAAGAAGAGGATCTTACTTATTTTGAAATTGTTCTTTTAGGAGATTGGAATAAAGTAGCTGAGCTTACGAAAAATTTTTCTCTTTGGAGATAGCATCTTAAAAAAAATATTGATTTTATATGCTTTTTAAGGTTTTTTCTAAATTAGAAGAGATTTAAAATTTATATAAAAAAATGAAAAAATATATTTTTATATTCTTATCAATTTTCTTTGCCCTTCAAACATATAGTTTTGCAAAAGAAAAAAATAAAGAGGTTATAGTTTATTTTTTCTGGGGCAGGGGGTGCAAACATTGTGATAGAGAAAAAATCTTTTTATCTAAACTGCAAAACAAATACCCAAGTGTAAAAATATATCGATTAGAAGCTTGGAAAAATCAAGAAAATAGAGATCTATTAATAAAACTCTCTAAAGAGCTAGATATCGATATATCTGGTCTTCCTATCACCATAGTTGGAGATAAGGCCTTTATAGGTTATTTAGATGAAAATACGACAGGAAAAAACATTGAAAATGCAGTTCAAGACGCTCTAAAAAATGGATCTAAAGATGTAGTTGAAGATCTAAAAAAACCTAAAGATGACAGAGGGCCAAAACGGACTATCCCTGAAAAAATTAAAATTCCAATTTTTGGTGAAATCGAAATAAAAAATTTATCTCTTCCTCTATTAACTATTTTGTTTGGAGCGATAGATGGTTTTAATCCATGCGCTATGTGGGCTCTTTTAATGCTACTCTCTTTTTTAATAACTCTTAAAAGCAGAAAAAAAATGCTTTTTCTCGGCTCTATATTTATTTTTGTGTCAGCTGTAGTCTATTTCATGTTTATGGTAGCTTGGTTAAATTTCATGCTGTTTTTTAGCTATATTAATTGGGTGAAAATATTAGTTGGATCAATTGCAGTTTTAGGCGGAGGCTACTACTTAAAAGAATATTTTTTTAATAAAGATAGCGCATGCAAAGTAACTAGTAGTAAATATAAGAAAAAAATCACAACTACAATGTCTTTGTTAACAGAAAAAGAGGGGATTTTTTTAGCTATTGTCGGTATTTCTGCGTTAGCTTTTTTAGTGAATTTAATAGAGCTTATTTGCTCTTTTGGATTGCCTGTTATCTATACTCAAATACTTAGCCTCTCTTCTTTATCCACAGCTAGTTATTACCTCTATGTTCTTTTGTATATATTTGTTTTTATGCTAGATGATCTACTAGTTTTTTTCATCGCAGTCTTTTCTTTACATCTTCTAAAACTTACTACAAAATATAGCCGTTTTTCTCATCTAATAGGAGGCGTAGTTTTATTAGTTTTGGGAAGCTTACTTATTTTTAAGCCCGAGTGGCTCATGTTTTAGAAAATATTTTTTTTTTTAAGTTTGAATATCTCAAAAACAACCTTAGAGGTGATCTTATGACAGATCAAATTAATCAAGTATTTACATTTTTATGTTCTATTGATAAAAGAAAGGAAAATACTTAAAATAGGTAAATTATGCATGCAAAAAGAATTTCAGGAATAATCATAGTGATCATAGGAGTCTCTTTGATACTCTCATCTTTTTATATTAAAAGTCGTGTTAGATCAGGAAGGCAAGAAATTTCTGAAGCGCAGAGTACAGTCAGTAAAGGAAAGGAACTTTTTTCTTTTACCAAGGAAACTAAAGAAGTCGGCGAAGTACTTACGGGTTCGGTGCAAAAAAAAATCGATGAAGCTTCTAGTAAGGCAGATAGTTACGATTTACTAGCTACTTGGTTTCAGATTGGAGGAACAGTTTTCATTGTTTTAGGTGCTGTTCTTATATATATCGGTAGAAAAAAATAATTAGATTGTTTTAGAGAATTTGTAGAAATTTTTAATTCATTTTTCTCGTTAGGAAATCATATTGATTTATATGTGGTTGGCTGTGTTGCATAAGTCAAAGATATTATTGATTATCAATGACTTATGTTTTTGATTTTTCAATCAACTTTTTCGCAATTTATTTGAAAATATTTTCAAAAAAATATTGCATAATATCTCTTTGTAAATCGCTCACTTAAAAATACATACCGTTTTACATGATATATTTAAATATATCATTTTAACTACTTTTGATTCATTATTTGCATATTTTTCTTGATTTTTGATGTATTTAAAGCTATTAATTAACTCAATAAACTAATAGGTTTTGATATGAAAAAATCAAAGAAATCTGAAAAACTTTTATTGATAGATATTTTGGAAAACTACTTAACTACTACTCTCACCTTTACGAATTTGATAGACTATATTTCTAAAAAACATTCATGTCTAAAGGGAAGTTCTCTTAGATCTATTTGAAATAGCATTGCAGGTAGCTGTAGCGCTACCAATTAAATAAACACAAATTTGCATCTAAATCATTTTTCATCTTGGCTTTCCTTATCCTGAAATTAGGCAACAGCTTGTTTCCCAAATTCCAGAGGGCTTAATATTATTCTTATGGAAATAAAAAATGGGGCAAACAGGACTTGAACCTGTGACCGACGGATTATGAGTCCGTGGTTATCCTTAACTTCTCAACAGCTATCAACTGCTCTCATATCTAGCATAGAATAGGTTATGTGTTTTTATCAAATGATATATGATGAAAAGAGATGGTGAAAATAAGTCTCAACTGTGCCGCTAGCGTGCCATACAATTTATTTTAGATCTACTTGCTTACATAGCCATTCATATAATTGAACCATCAGCAGGGTATCTTGTTTGCAGTATTCAAGCATTGATTTTTTGAGGGTGTTTTTTTCTTTTGAATTAGGAGGCAGTTCAATTAACTTTTTATAAGCTAACATAGCTTCAATACCATTTCCTACTTCTAAATTTTTATAACTTGCTGTTTCTCCTAAAATTGTAGGTGCTACTTTTTTAATACTGAAGCTTCCTAAAAATTCAGGATAAAATATGCCTTTTATAAAAATGTCTTCCAAATCTATCAAACGATCGATCAAATTAAGGAGTTGATCTTTATACTCAGGAAATGCTTCAGCTAATTCTTTGAGGCGACTTTTTTCGTATGTTTTATGGTAAACTACAATAGATCCTTTTTCAGGCACAGTTTTGATTAATTCTTCAGTAAAATTTTTTCTAGGATCATCTTTTGAGTCAGATATAAATTCATGA
>SDBU01004568.1_pt1 | contig 16943 bp, 15 predicted proteins | sample 2277071 | NCBI WGS metagenome assembly SDBU01 (sample SAMN10397929, study PRJNA504765) | marine sediment metagenome | isolation source: marine sediment core GS08_GC12, 126 cmbsf | place: Arctic Ocean: Gakkel Ridge, Loki's castle | collected 2008 | reverse complement strand
CTTTTTCCGAAGTAGTTTCAGAACAGGGCTACGGTTGGACAGACGAATTGACCTGTCGAACCAAGTCTGGATTCACATTACCAGCGGAGATATCAGCTTCCATGGTTGATATTGAAGATCGATCTTGCATGATCGCCATGGTGCGGGACACAACGGAACGCAAGAAAGCCGAGGAACGAATTCGCGGGGAAGCTGCTCGTGCGGATGCGTTGGCGCGGGCCGCGGCCCGGCTTAACACCCATCTCAAGGTTACAGGGGTCGCTAAAGCAGTCTGCGAAGAGATTTTGCGAGCTCTCAAACCATCCGCCGTGATGGTTCTATTGTATGATGAAGGTCAGAAAACCTTTACCCCAGTCGCAAGTCTGGGTTTGCCCGATAAATATCTCAATCGATTTATGCCGGTCTCAAGATCGGTTTATGAGCGCTTTGCTAAGGGCCCGGATAAACTTATCTTCTTGCCTGATGTACAGACCGAACCAGATCTCCCAAATGCCGAACTCAACGCCAAATACGACGTTCGCACTGTGTTGGCAGCGGGCTTAATCCGTGAAGACCAACTGGTCGGCGCCATCAGTTTATATTCGATTGGAATACTCCGCGAGTTCGACGTTAACGAACTCTCCCTATTGAAAGGATTGGCTGACCTAGCCACACAAGCGATCGATAACGCCCAACTTCGTCAAAAGGCGGAGCAGGCTGCCATCGCCGAGGAAAGAGGCAGACTGGCACGTGAGCTACACGACTCGATCACCCAGTCTTTGTATAGCTTAACCCTGCTCGCCGAAGGATGGCGTCGCCAGGTTAAAGCTGGGAAACTGAGCGATATTGAAGAGCCCCTGGGTGAATTGGGTGAAATCTCCCAACAAGCCCTTAAAGAAATGCGGCTTCTGGTATACGAGCTCCGTCCACCGGAGCTAGAGCAGATAGGATTGATTGGTGCCTTGCAGCAGCGCCTGAGCACAGTCGAAAAACGCGCGGGTATTGATGCCAACTTCTTTGTAGATGATCTCATCGAATTACCCCCTTCTGTTGAAGATGACTTATATCGAATAACTCAGGAAGCATTAAACAATGCTATCAAGCACGCAGCAGCCACATCTATAAATGTGCGCCTGAGCACCGACCGCAATTGCCTGATATTAGAGATCACAGACAATGGTAAAGGTTTTGATCCAGATACTGCCAGTGAATTGGGTGGGATGGGCTTGGTTAGTATTCAAGATCGAGTTAAGCAATTAGGCGGCTCTTTACAAATATTTTCAGAAAAAAATAGGGGAACATCTGTTAAGGTTAAAGTAGACTTGGAATTGCTCTCAGATGAGTGAGACTATTAAAATTCTGATCACTGATGATCACGCCATTGTCCGCAAAGGGCTGCGCACCTTGATTGAGAGTGAACCTGGAATGGAAGTGATCGGCGAAGCGGTAGATGGTGTTGATGCAGTTCTAAAATCGCACACATTGAATCCAGATATTTACCTGATGGATATAGTGATGCCCCGCAAAGATGGTTTGGAGGCCATCAACGAGATCATGGATGAAAATCCCGAAGCGCGCATATTGGTTATTACCAGTTTTGCTGAAGATGACAAAGTCTTTCCGGCCATCAAGGCCGGCGCTCTGGGATATTTACTCAAAGACTCCTCACCAGAAGAACTTATCCAGGCGATTTATGCCGTCTATCGTGGTGAGCCGTCCCTGGAACCATCCGTTGCACTCAGAGTCATTCGCGAGTTGAACCACCCATCCGAATTACCCCCTACGGAGAATCCCCTCACTCCACGTGAAGGGGAGATCTTAAAACTGGTCGCCAGAGGTCTAACAAACCGGGAAATATCCGAGACATTGGTAATCAGTGATCGTACTGTAGGCAACCATATCGGTAATATTTTTGGAAAACTCCACCTGGCAAATCGCACCCAGGTGGCCTTATATGCCTTACGAGAGGGTTTAGTGGATTTAGAATAATTGTCTCATGGTATCCTATTTATTTAGATCGTTTTAAAATTACTCCCTTAGGTATTTTTACCTACGGAACATTGCACAGACTACTCAATTGGTAGTTTGTTTTTTTATGTAATTTTCACCCCTTAAAATGAGTGATCTCTACGATGACCAATGGACCGAATTTCGTTATGATGTTGGTGACAATATCAATTCTATCTGGGCACCTGAAAATGACTACTGTGACAGGAATCAGCTTTAACCCTAAACAAAACGGATTTGTTTTAGCCAAAGGAGACCGGCAGGAGGGGCAGACATTTCAGTCACCGAAATGGCGAGATAATGAGGCCTGGTTGAAGGACATACGTGGACCAAACCCTTCGCAGGCGCTGGCCGATCTTCACCAAATTCTCCTCGAGAATTTGCGCTATAATTTCGCTTCGTCGCGGGTCCTCAGAGAAGAAAATCTTGAGGATTTTGTTCAGGATGCCATGATTCGAATATTAAGCGCCTTAGATACATTCCGTGGAGAAAGCCTGTTCACAACCTGGTCGACAAAAATCGCCGTAAGAATTGCATACACAGAGCTGCGCAGACTACGTTGGAAGGATGTCTCTCTCAATGAACTGATCGGAGAGGATTCACCGGAAGATACCATATCTCGTCTTATACCTGTCGAATCCACAGATACGGAGCAGTTGGCTACCCAACGCCTAATGTTGGAAAAACTGCACCGCATCATCACAGAAGAGCTGACTGAAAAGCAAAGTCGCGCCCTCTTAGCTACCTGTGTTTACGGTATGCCCTTAGAAGAAACAGCGCGTCAAATGGGCACGAACCGTAACGCTCTATATAAGCTTATTCATGATGCACGCTTGCGGCTTAAGAAACAAATGAATAATCATGGAATTACAGCACAGGACTTTCTTGCCTATTTTGAACAAACCCATACCAGCACCCCCGTTTCTTGAATTAGAGGTCAGACAAATAATGGGAAAACGTCACTCGGCTCTCATCGTCGCCAATCCAGGTCACCTGCGAGAAAGTATAGGAGTTCTACTGAAATCCAACTTTCAATTCAAATATATTTTCCAAGCCCAAGATAGCGAGACTGCCTTGCATATCGCAAAGAATTACCATCCAGATTTAGTCGTAATAGATTTCAACTTGTCTCAAGATGAAGCGCTTAATTCGCTTCAGGTATTCAAAGAAGATGGTTCAAATGTTCCTTGTCTCGTTTTAGTCGATACTGAGGTGGAAAAGCTCATGGCAGAATCTGGTGGAGCGGAAATTACGTTGATCAAAGGAGCTCCAGCCACAACTTTTTTATCATCTATGGAAGAACTTTTAGGAAAACAAGGTACCAGCTAGTAGAATAGTATTTGATAAACCAGAACCAGAAGTCTGCTCCTTAATGTGATCAACCGAAAAATATGATGAAGAAAATTACTAAGCCAGGATCATGCATAAATACCCGGGTACCATTAATACGGCTTTTGCTATTCTCATTGCTTTTATTGGCAGCCTGTGATGTTACTGCTGTTTCTGTTGACCAGACCGAGGCCACCGTTGAGGTGTTTGAAACTTTCAATGAGCCTAAATTTTTAATTGCAGATGAACAAAATACCGTTGACGTAGTGAACGCTTTTGGCCCTGGTGTGGTGGCAGTTAACGTCACTGTGCAGGGTAAAGCGATGCGGCCTTTCGCGGATCTCCCAGTGGATCAGATTCCGCCGGAGTTTAGGGATCTGCTGCCGTTTCTAGACGAAGAGATCCCAAGACAGCAAAGTGCCGGAAGCGGGTTTCTAATCAATGCCAAGGCATCTGGGACGAGCTACCTGGTAACCAACTACCATGTCGTACAAGAAAGTTTAGAGCCAGGCACCACAAATTTCCTGGATGGTGCCTCGATTACGGCCGCCTTTCCCAATCAAAGCGATGAGCCCATTCCTCTGAAGGTTGTTGGCGCCAACCCATCGTTCGACCTGGCGTTGTTATCCGAGCTAAATCCAACGGATTCGTTTCCTGATGTAACAGAACTGGCGATTGCAGATTCAGACGCGGTGCAGGTTGGACAGAAGGTGATTGCGATTGGTAATCCTTTCGGCCTCGAATTTACTGTGACAACTGGCATTGTTTCTGCTATCGGGCGGTTCGTCCCCTCTATCGGCCAAATCACGATTCCCATGATTCAAACGGATGCCGCGATCAACCCTGGTAATTCCGGGGGACCCTTATTGAATTCGCGGGGCGAACTTATCGGCGTCAATACATCCATCATAAATCCAGAAGGACGCTCCTCCGCCGGGGTGGGTTTTGCAGTCCCCAGTAATCTCTTGATCGAGGCCTTAGCTAACTTGGAACTCGGTGGTCTCAGCGACATTCGTGCTACGCGTCCATCCCTTGGAGCAAGAATTCGGACTGTTAGCCTGCTGCCCGGGGGTATTCGAGAGTTGCTCGAGCTCCCGGATGAGGGTGTGGTCGTGGTTGAAGTATTACCAGGGAGCCCAGCCGACAAAGCTGGTCTGCGTGGCAGTCAGCGAACATTGAATTTGGGTTCATTCGAATTCCCTGCTGGGGGCGATGTCATTACAGCAGTCGATGGAGTTCGGCTTACGAATGCTGAACAGCTGAATTTACTCATCACTTATGAGGGGGAAGCAGGAGATCAGCTTGAGTTTACTCTGTTGCGTGATGGTGGCGAGATGAACGTGATTGTGACGCTTGAGATCCTCGACTAGGTTCTGTTGACATTTCATCTTCACCGTTTGAGAATGGCGAAGAAAGACCCCACCAAACCCAACCTGCGCCAGGTATTGCTCATCGATACGACAATCCTGGCCGAGCTTGACATTTATTTCGAACCAGGGAGGATGGGTGAGAATATCATCGTGGATGACATTGATGTGATGACTCTACCGATTAGGACACAGATCGAGTTTGGCGAGGCAGTGCTGGATATAACCGAAGTTCGCAATCCTAGTTACCAGTTAAATGAGATGCACCCTCGCCTGCTCAAGGCAGCAGAAACTTCAGGCACCAAGCCTGATCCCCACAATGCGGGTATGTTGGCCCGCATCCTCAAGCGTGGTTGGGTGCGCCCAGGCGACACTGTGACCGTGAGATCCCATCCAGGGGCGCATTAGCGCTTTGACTCAGCTTTTCGTTCGAGCTCAAATCGTACCCCTCCATATACTTGTCGCGCGGATATCTCTTCAATCCTTTTCGATCAGCAGATGGGATTAGCTGGCATTTGACCTGCCCACAAAAAATTAATGGTAACATCTTAATTAGGATCAATGTTATTTCTGGAAAAGCAGCATTCGGATAAATTCACTGAGCATAAGCTGGAACCAGTAGAAATTTGAAGAATGAGATACTCCGGTTTCCAGGTTTTATGCCTATAGCTAACATAGGAGAAAACCACAATGCCAGATCGACCGAATATTTTATTAATCGTCACAGATCAGGAATACGCCCACCAGGCGCTGCCGGCAGGTGTGGCTCTACCAAACAGAGATCGCCTGCATTCGCGAGGGGTGACTTTTAACAACCACCAGGTAACCACCACGGTCTGTACACCTTCCCGGTCGGTGATGTGGACCGGCCAGCATACACCCCTGACCCGCATGATCGACAATACAAACTTCGCCTGGATGGAGGACATGCGTGCCGACCCGGAGGCCTTGCCCACCATCGGTCACATGCTGCGCGATCAAGGTTACTACACGGCCTACAAGGGCAAGTGGCACGAATCTGAGTTTCCCGAAGGGGATGCAACAGATGCCATGGAGCCATACGGTTTCTCCGATTTCCAGGAGTGGGGTGATGCCATCGGCCTACCTCTGGATGGTCTCAACAAAGATCCTTTGACCGCTGCCGAAGCTGCAGGCTGGCTGCAGGACCGCGCCCCGAAAATCATCAAATCCCAACCCTGGTTCCTGGCTGTGAACTTCATCAACCCGCACGACATCATGTATTTCGACACCGACGATGAAGAAATGGTCCAGGTGCGCGGTATGATGCCCATCTTTGGCGAACCTGACATCCCCCTTTACCAGCAGAAATGGCAGACCACACTGCCAGCCTCCTTCTCCGATGATCTTTCCAGCCACCCGCCAGCCATCCGAAGTTACAAAGCTACCTGTGATGCCTGGTTTGGTCGCATCCCCAAGGAACGGCAGGATATGTGGCATAACCACATAAATTACTATATCAACTGCCTGATCGATGTCGACCGGCATATCGGCTCTGTGCTTGATGCGTTGGAAGAGAGCGGCCAGGCCGAGAACACGATCATTATTTTCACCTCGGACCACGGCGAGATGTGCGGCTCCCATCACCTGCGCCAGAAGGGCAGCGTGGCTTTCAAAGAAACCGTCAATGTTCCCCTGGTGATCGTAGATCCACACCAATCAGGCGGTACCAGGACAGAAGCGGTGGGCTCGCACCTCGATCTGGTGCCGACAATACTGGCTTATTCAGGCCTTACCGTTACAGAGCGTCAGCAGCGCTACCCCTCTCTGAAAGGGCAAGATCTATCCGGTGTAGTGGCCAATCCCGAATCTGCTGGCCCCCGCGGCAGCACAAAACACCCCGGCAAGGGGGCCTTGTACACCTATGACATGATCGGCACGATCGACTCCGAATGGCTGCAGCGCAATGTACCCATATTGATGGATGTGGCCGCCGCTGAGGCTGGAGTCGAGTTCGTACGCGGAAAGGAGTTCCTGGCGAAGGTTAAGGATCTCGAAAAACCCAATATGGATAACCGGGAGGTGTTCAGGGGCATTTTTGACGGGCGATACAAGTTAGTGCGCTATTTTGGACTCGCGCATTACAATCAACCTGATTCGGTTGCTGAGTTGTTGTCAAACAACGATGTGGCTCTTTATGACCTGCACATGGATCCGGAAGAAATGAACAACCTGGCCAACCCGGAAGATCCATCCTATGACGGTGAATTGCTTGCATCGCTGAACGCCAAGCTGAATGCGCTGATCGAGGCTGAAATTGGTGTGGACGAACAGATCTTCAAACCTGCCGGTTGAACGAGTATTATCGCTCCCATTCGATCCAATAATTATGCAGTCGTGATGCGAGTCTGATCAAATTCAGAATACGATAAGGACCGCATGGCTGATGAAGTGCACCCGCGCCTGCTCAATGCGGAATATCCTCAGGCAAAGTACAGATCCCGTAACGCCGGTTTGCTGGCGCGCACCCTCAAATATAGTTGAGTGCGTCCGGTTGAGCTCGTCATCGTGATGTCCCAAGCAGAACTGGGTAAATGAGCGAAGATTTTAGCTGTTCAGATTAGCATACTAATAAATAATGCTGCATTGACATATTTCCCCATTCGCAGAGTTCGGAGCAGATCACTGAAGAGGTATCCGAGCCAAAGGGACTGTGTGATAAGGGGCTTTTTTATTAGCTTCATCTCCGCACTAGAAAAGATGAGTGTCTCCTGAATTGTATTTTGGGCAAACAACAATAACAGAGATCTCATGGACGAAAACCAGCAGCTTGGGTTGGAACAACAATCCAATATAATATATTGGTAATCCGTAATAACCAGGTGAAAGATAAAATAAGCAATCTTTAGGATCAACCAAAATAATCCAAGGAGATCGATTGTGAGAGCAGCAGTCTACGAAGAATTCGAAAAACCATTGACGATCCAAAATGTACTCGACCCAACTCCAGAAGAGCTGGGCGTTGTGATAAAAGTGAAGGCGACCGGATTATGCCGGAGCGATTGGCACGGCTGGATGGGCCACGACTCTTCTGTTTCCGTACCTCACGTGCCTGGGCATGAACTGGCCGGAGAGATCGAGGCTGTTGGAAAAGAAGTATCCAAGTGGAATATTGGCGACCGGGTAACCCTGCCCTTTGTTTGCGGATGTGGCACATGCCCGCAATGTGCTTCCGGAAACCACCAGGTGTGTGATAACCAATTCCAACCGGGATTCACACATTGGGGCTCATTTGCCGAATACGTCGCCATCCAGCGTGCAGATATCAATTTAGTTCACTTGCCTGATGAACTAACTTTTGAATCAGCCGCCAGCCTCGGCTGTCGCTTTGCGACTTCTTTCCGGGCAATTGTTGACCAGGGTCGGGTCACTGGTGGGCAATGGGTTTCCGTGCATGGCTGCGGTGGTGTCGGTTTGTCAGCCATCATGATCGCTCACGCATTAGGTGCAAGTGTGATCGCGATTGATATCACAGATGAGAAGCTTGATTTCGCCCGCACGATCGGCGCAGTGGCAGCGATCAACGCGACAAAAACAGAAGATGTGGTCGCTAGCGTGTTAGAGATCACCCAGGGCGGGGCCCATGTCTCAATCGATGCACTTGGCAACCCGACCACTTGTTTTAACTCGATTTCCAATTTGAGAAAGCGCGGTAAGCATGTCCAAGTTGGCCTGATGGCCGGGGACCATCAGCATCCGGCCGTCCCGATGGATAAAGTTATCGCCAATGAATTAGAGATCCTTGGCAGCCATGGAATGCAAGCCTTCAGGTATCCGCAGATGCTGGAAATGATCCGCAGCGGAAAATTATCCCCGGGTAAACTGGTTGGGAAAACGATCAACCTGGAAGAATCGTTAGAGGAACTTGTAAATATGAATAATTTTGAGGGGACAGGTGTAACGGTAATCAATGAATTTTAGAAACTATTGTTAAGCTTTGGCAGCTGCCAGTGGTAAATCCTGTATACCTCCTGGATGTGGTTCCCGACAAGTTCAAGAAAGCGCTCTATCTCAAAGTGATACTGCGTGCGTTATGACTCTTTATCTTTTATTTGAGCGGAGCTACTCCTTGAGCACATGGAGCGGATCCGCAATTCAGCCACAGAGATCCTCAAAGCTCTTGGGTATGAGTAATTATAAAAATCCCACAGTAGGTTTTGTATGCAGAAGCCAATGACTTGACTGACATACTGAATGGGAAAGTACTTACCACTCGGGTCGTAAGACAAGCCCAAGGAGATTGAGAAATATGAAAATAAATAAGTAAGAGGATAACGCTGGGTCAAACTTGGTGATGTTGAACTTCAACATTATTGGTTTGGGGATTTTGAACATAATGATGTAATTATTTCCTTACAAAATCGTTAATATATATAGCTACTACCCTGGTAATCTTAATATCTGATATTGATATACTGATCGAACGTTACTGTGAGACACTCGCGCCAATGCATCCGGGTGAGGCGTGAAAGCAATTAATAGGGTCTTCCCGGTATTAGACTCATCTCCTTTTCCTAATCACAGGATTTCGTCTATCGATTAAAGGGGCTTATTAAGATCAATGTCGAAAACAATAGCGCTCGTTGCCTGTGTAAGTAAAAAATACTATTCTCGTTTACCTGCCAGAGAGTTATATATCTCCCCCTGGTTTAGAAAAGCTTCAACTTACGGGGAATCTATCGCGGATGAATGGTACATTCTCTCAGCGAAGTATGGATTGTTGTCACCTACCACGATAATCGAACCATACGACGAAACATTGAACAATATGCCAGTGAATGAGCGTCGTTCCTGGGCTGAGAAAGTGCTAGTCGATTTACGCCAGAAGGTAAATCCCGGCGATAAATTGGTGATCCTCGCCGGTGTCAAGTACCGAGAAAACTTGATCGGTCCTTTACACAATATGGGTTGTGATGTGAAAATACCCATGGAAGGACTGGGAATAGGGAAACAATTGCAATGGCTCTCCAGACATAATCGAGAAGGGGGTGACTGACATGCAAGACGACCTCCGGCTCCATGACATCATCAAGTTCTACGAAATCCTTGATAGTATAGAAAAGAAAGTTGGAGGTACGCGTGTTCTTGAAGATTGTCATGGAAGAATGGAATGGCCAAGACGAGGCGTATATTTCTTCTTTGAACCCGGAGAAACACGCTCGACATCGGGTGAAGGACTTCGGATGGTTCGTGTTGGCACTCATGCCCTCAAGAAAGGAAGTAAAGCAACCCTTTGGAAACGTCTTCGCCAACATCGAGGCACATTAACAAGTGGTGGGGGCAATCACCGCGGTTCAGTCTTCCGATGGCATGTAGGAACTGCCCTCATTAAGCGCGATAATTGGCACGGATCAGTGCGAAATTCTTGGACCGTCCGTCGAGGCTTACCTAAGAGGGAAAGACAAAAGGAAATAGATTTGGAGGTAGCAGTCAGCGAATATATCAGCAAGATGCCTTTCTTGTGGTTAGAAGTAGATGAAGTCCCACGGCCGCACAGTATGCGTGGCTATATTGAACGAAACGCTATCGCTTTGCTCAGCAACTATAACCATCGCAACAATACAGTCGATCCACCTTCCTCAAATTGGTTGGGACATGACGCATTCAACCAGGTTATTCATAAATCTGTTTTGTGGAATGTAAATCATGTTGATGATTCTTATGATCCAACATTTCTATCGCAATTCAACCATTTTGTTGAAAGAATGTGAGGGGTAGATGGACGATAACAATTTTCAGCCAACGTTTTCATTTGAGTTATTCCTCGATCATCTATTCGACGTAGAACTTGCCAATCCCACACGATATGATCAAGAAATCAGCATATTGCTGCGGGATGATTTTGACCGATGAAGGTTTCACAGACTAGCTTCTCAGCACCACAACCGCTTGTTATCATCAAGAAGGATTCTCTAATATCTCCCATAATATAGGCATTGATTCAATTCAGTTGCGTATATTTTGTTCAAAAGTAGAGGACAGGATAAATGCATATAAAGGAAATCTCGATACGAAATTTCAAATCTTTTGGTGATGAACCAGTTGCGATTCCGATATCCGATCTCACCGCATTGGTTGGTGCGAACAGTAGTGGAAAAACCAATGTATTTAAAGCTCTCGACATCTTCTTTGACTACTCCAAAAAGAAGATAACTAGTGAAACATTCTACGATCGAGATATCCGCAAACCGATAGAAATATCAATAGTATTTCACCGATTAGATGACATCGAAAAAACTAATTTCCGTCGAAATTTAAATCCTGATGGATCTCTTCTTATTAAGCAGCGGATCTGGATACCGAAATTGAAAGATCAAGAGGATTCAAATGCCCAACAAGGGAGAGATACTTCTTATGAGGACATCGAAGGATCATTAGAGGATGTTACTCAGGAGAAACGTGGTGTCCATTTGATAGCTGTATCTGATATCATCGATTGGCTAAATGTTGAATATATACCGACTGTTAATCAAGTTCAAGATTGGTGGCAAAGCGATTTAATAGTCGGGGATATAGAATTTAAAGATTATTTTGAAGGAGAGGATCCTCCATCCCCTGAAGAATTCAAGGCTAAGGTAAATCAATTTTGGGAAGAAAGCATAGATGAAATTCCTCAAATTGATTGGTTGAATGATACTAATCCAAATAAAACTAAACTCAAAGTTTGGTGGAAAGAAGATTTAAAAATAGGCGATCATGACTTTAAGTCCTTATTTGATGATATAGAGACTGTCCCTGATCTAGTAACATTTAAAAATCTTGTGGAGAGATTTTGGATTGATCATGCTGATGAGATAATGGTCATGCACCACGAGTCTCCCGAAAAAATTCTGGGATGGGCAAACAAGCTTAAAGGAAATCTGCCTAAATTAATTTACATGCCTGCTATCCGCCATGTTCATGAAGAAGTCAAGGTCGCGAAAACTAATCCATTTGGAATGCTATTCAACTGGCTATTGGGGGATATTCCTAAGACCCATATGGATGAGTTGCAAAAACAAATCGATCAAGCAATTGACGATGTTTTCTCGCAATCAACCGAAGGAGCAGCAGGGGAACATCGGATTGATATGGTCCGAGACACTCTAAATCAATTCATCCAGGAACAATTCGATATCAATATTGATTTTGAATTCTCACCTCCTAAGATAGATGACCTACTTGGCGGAACCGTGAATATTATCGGTGATGACGGTTTCCGTTCACCGATCCAAGAAAAAGGTCAAGGTGTTCAGCGATCAATTATGTTTTCAATTTTACGTACATATTGTGAACATCGTGAAGAATTAGAAAAAACTGGAAAACGAAATAATATCTTCGCAATTGAAGAACCCGAAATTTGTCTACATCCAGCAATCAAACGCGCCACATATCGCCTACTTCGTAATTTATCAGAAGGTGATGATCAAGTTGTTTATTCCACGCATGATGGTTATTTTGTGGATGTGAGATTCTTCGATGAAGTGAGAGTTTTACGTCGAACCGAACAGGCAACCGGTAAATGGGAGACTCGCGTTTGGCATTTCCCAATTGAGCATCTCATCTTGGATGCGAAGAACAGGTACAATGTGGAAACAACTCCAGATAGTCTTCGAGAAAACTTTGCTCGTTTCTATGATCCCGCAAAAAACGAAGGTTTTTTTGCCAAGAAAGTAATACTTGTTGAAGGCCCCACTGAAGAGAACGCTCTTCCGATTTACTTTCGAGCATTAGGATACGATGTGGATCAAGAGCAAGTGGCAATTATCAATGCAGGTTCTGTCCAACACATTGATTTCTTATTTATCATGCTAAATGAGCTTGGAATACCATGTTATGTTATTTTTGATGGAGACAAACCAATGCTCGATCCTTTTGACCTATCAGATCTTACGAAAGAAAAGCGTCGTGAGCTCAAAGAAAAATCAAGACGCAATAAGGATCTCTTGAAGTTATTTGGTTTATCCGATCTCGTCGATGAATCAGCAGAATATTTCTTCCCTCCCACAACTATAACTGATCGATTAACTATTTTTGAGCACAAATACGAGGTTGAAATACATCAAGTTATACCAGGATATGAGGAATATAAATCAGAGGCAATCTCTTTTTTCGGAAATGAATCCAAGCCCCTAATTGCCCGGTACATTGCGAACAAAGTTGTTGATAAACCTGACAGCATACCACCACTATTAATTGATACACTCAATCAGATTCGAGCATGCACACACCATGGTTCTTGCCTCATTTTAGAAAAACAATCCATGTAGAGTTTGGAAATCTCAACATCACAAGTCCCATCCATTAGTGATTACATCAGAATTTTCAATCTTCTGGGAAAGAATTAAAAGGGACAAAAGTTTCATAGTTGAGTGAGTGATTACTGAACAACATGACGACAAAAAGGAGGTAGGCTAAAATCTGATAGTCTTCCAGTCAGCAATCATTCTCAATCCAATCATATGAACAAGGAAAACCATCGTTGTCAACTACCTTAGACCTCTCCACCCTCGAATCCCACCTATGGGAAGCAGCCAATATTCTTCGTGGCAGCCCCGTAGACCGTACTGATTGGAAAAGCTATATCCTAACCCTGCTTTTCTTCAAACGCATCTGTGATGTCTGGGATGAGGAATATCAAGAAGCAGTTGAGACCTATGGTGAGGACTTTGCTGACGAACATCGTTTCCACATACCTGAAGGATGTCACTGGAAGAATGTGCGCGAAACCCCGCAGAACGTTGGAAATGCCTTACAAAACGCCATGCGGGGAATTGAGGCAGCTAATCAGAAACACCTGTACGGTGTGTTTGGTGATGCGCAATGGACCAACAAAGACCGCTTACCCGATGCCTTGCTCAAAGACCTCATTGAGCACTTCTCCGCGTTGCCTCTCGGAAATAGCCAAGTAAGCAGCGACATCATCGGGGATGGGTATGAATATCTGATAAAGAAGTTTGCCGATGCTACCAATAAGAAAGCAGGCGAGTTCTATACCCCACGCAGCGTGGTACGTCTGATGGTAGAAATCCTCAACCCGATTGAAGGTGAAACCATTTACGACCCAGCTTGCGGTACTGGAGGTATGCTTTTGGGAGCCGTTGCCCATGTGCGCGCCAAAGGAGGAGACCCCCGCACATTCTATGGCAAACTATTCGGTCAGGAAAAGAACCTAACGACTGCCTCTGTGGCACGGATGAACTTACTCCTGCATGGGATTGAAGACTTTGCGATTGAGCGTGGCGATACCTTACGCAATCCCATCTTTACCGACCCAAGTACAGGCGGTTTGGCGACCTTTGATTGTGTGATTGCCAATCCTCCCTTTTCCTTGAAGCAATGGGGGCGTGAGATTTGGGAAAATGACCCTTGGGGCCGGGCGTTCGCTGGACTGCCAACTGACAGCAGCGGCGACTTTGCCTGGGTGCAGCACATGGTCAAATCAATGGCCTTTGGCAGTGGACGCTTGGCGGTCGTCTTACCACAGGGCGCGCTTTTCCGAGGTGGTGTCGAAGGGAATATCCGTAAGTTTCTTCTAGAGCAGGACTTCATAGAAGCCGTTATCGGCCTGGCCCCCAACCTGTTCTACGGTACAGGCCTGGCAGCTTGTATCTTGTTCTTACGATGTCGTAAACCAGCAGAGAGGGAGAAGAAAGTGTTGATTGTAGATGCCTCTGAACTGTACCGTAAAGGTAGGGCACAAAACTTCCTCGACCCTGAGCATGCCCAGGAAATATTGGCCTGGGTACAGAATTTTGAGGATGTCAAAGACCTTGCACGGGTGGTCCCCTTAGAAGAAATCAAAGAAGAAGATTGGACGCTGAACATCTCTCGCTACGTGCTTCCACCGATCGGAGAGGATATACCCCCATTGGACGAAGCTATTGCTGACTTCAAAGGAGCACTGTCAAGCGTGCGTGAGGCTGAGGACAAGCTACGCAGGGTGATAAAGGACGGGGGCTGGTTAAATGAGGAATACTATTTGAGAAGTTTGGCTTCATATTAATTGCAAAACGAAAGAGCTTTTTTGATTGAGGAGCGAAAATCATGACCAAAAGTAGTTTAGCAATCCCCACCTCACTTACAACTCCCCGTTGTTTTGTGTTAGAGCCTGTTATAAACGAATCTCAAGCTTATACTCAGGCAGGAGAGCATAAGAGCAAAGTGTTTGGTTTTGATATTAAGCGAGTATTTACTTCTATTGGACGCAGAAGTGAGATTAAAATTGAATCGAAACTTCTTCATTGTCGCCTGGTTCCTTTCTGGCAAGTCAAGTGCCGCTCTCACTTTGACTACACCCGGCTCAACGAGTACAGTATTACGGCACATGACCCAGAGGCGGCACTGGTCACTATTCAGGGGTCCGATAAAGACGGACGTTATACAGAAATTGATTACCGTGTCGATCGAACCGGAAGGTCTGAAGGCAGGGTTAAGCTGACCGGAATTGAGCGTTGTGTGAAAGATCGAGAGAGCAATGAGTGGATTGACTCTTATATGCACACCGATGATTGGGCGCCAAAGGATCTTGAGACCCACCAGAAACAACTACAAGAATCGACTTTACAACATCCCCGACCAGTCAAGGATTTAGAAGATTTCGCTGATACCTTGACACTAGATGGGAAACCTCTTTTCGATAACAATGTCGAAATGATCATTGTACCTCCATTAGAAACGGCTGACAATGTGGTCAGGCGCACGCTACGCAAGGTTATGGTTCCAATCGAAGCTGCCTTAATCTACGATTGGATGCTTGAAGTTTCAATAATTGATTTGTATTTTCGCCCCTTGTTTGTCTTCGAATTTCTCCGCCTTGACAAAGAAGGCAATCCAATCGCCCGCAAATTGGAAGAATTGGATGCCCTCAAAAAAGATCGCTGGGTAAATCTGGAAACTACTGAGTTTCAGATGTCCACCATCCCCTGGGCGAAAATCCTTAAACTATCAGCCGACATTGGTGCGATCGTATTGAAAGACATCCCCATTGTTGGAACGACGATGAAAGTAGTCAGCGCAGTCGCTACTCAAGGACCAGACATCATTGAAGATATGAAGACGTAGGGAGTTGTCTTGCCGGATCGATTATTTCAATCCGAACTTGAATCTTATCTCTGGGGGGCAGCCAATATTCTGCGTGGGCTGGTCGACGCTGGTGATTACAAGCAGTATATATTTCCCCTGCTGTTCTACAAGCGGCTCTCCGATGTCTGGGACGAGGAATTTGCCGACGCTCTTGCGGATACTGAAAATGTTGAATATGCTCAGTCGATGGCAAATGAGCGTTTCGTCATTCCAACAGGTGCCCACTGGCAGGAAGTCCGTGAAACCCCGAAAGATGTCGGTCAGGCCATCCGTAATGCCATGCGGGCGATTGAGGTCGCCAACCCTGACCGCCTGGATGGTATCTTCGGTGATGCTCCCTGGACGAACAAGGAACGGCTCCCCGACCACACCCTCAAAAACTTACTGGAGCATTTTTCCAAGCACTCCCTCTCGCTGGCAAACGTACCTGAAGATAAACTCGGCAATGCCTATGAGTACCTCATCAAGCAGTTTGCCGATGATAGCGGGCACACCGCTCAGGAGTTTTACACCAACCGCACCGTGGTGCACCTGATGGTGCAGATTCTTGATCCCCAGGCAGGTGAGCGTATCTATGACCCGACCTGCGGCACGGGTGGGATGTTGATTTCCGCTCTCGACCAGGTCAAACGCAGCGGCGGCGAACATCGCACATTAGGCTTGTATGGGCAGGAACGTAACCATATGACTACTTCGATTGCCCGTATGAATTTAGCCCTCCATGGAGTAGATGGTTTTGCCATTGCCCGTGGAGATACCCTGGAACGCCCTGCATTCACTGAGCAAGACCGCTTGGCTGTCTTCGATGTTGTACTGGCTAATCCCCCTTACTCCATCAAGCAGTGGAATCGTGAAGCCTGGGCTAGTGACCCCTGGGGTCGCAATTTCCTCGGTACACCTCCACAGGGACGCGCCGATTATGCCTTCTTCCAGCATATTCTCAAGAGCATGGATAGCCAGACAGGTCGCTGTGCCATCCTGTTCCCGCATGGTGTGCTGTTCCGCAAGGAGAAAGCTAAGATGCGTCAGAAGCTGATCGAGGCTGAAATTGGTGTGGACGAACAAATCTTCAAACCTGCTGATTGAACAAATATTGTCGCTGATGTTCGATCGAAAAATTATCCAGGCGTGATGCGAGTCTGATCAACTTCAAGACACAATAAGTACCACATAGCTAAT
>SDBU01004567.1_pt1 | contig 16947 bp, 14 predicted proteins | sample 2277071 | NCBI WGS metagenome assembly SDBU01 (sample SAMN10397929, study PRJNA504765) | marine sediment metagenome | isolation source: marine sediment core GS08_GC12, 126 cmbsf | place: Arctic Ocean: Gakkel Ridge, Loki's castle | collected 2008 | reverse complement strand
AATACTTTAAAATTTATTATTGCAACGTTAACATTTGCATTAGTTTTTCTAATTACATCAGATTCAATAATAATATATGAGCAAAGCATTTACAAATTTCTACCATTAGTATTTCTTCAATTAATTATTTGCATAGGAATCTATTTTGGAATCACTTACTCTATAGACAAAGAAACCAGATCACTTTTCAAATCAGTGATAAAAGAAATCAAAAAAAGATAAACATATAATGCTTTGATCAAATTACTAATTTTTTTAAATTATGAAAACTTGGAAGGCTTCATATCCTACCAACTTATTATCTTAATCTAATTCAATTCCAATATTGATTTTACCGTTAATTCAATTGCTTTCTTCGAATTATATCTAGGCTTCCATCCTAATTTTCTAATCTTACTAATACTATAATGAATTTTATTAACATCACCAATCCATCCAACATTTCCAGCAGTATGAGTTATTTTACAGCTTTTTAGTCTCATTATTCTAATTATGATTTTAGCAATTTCATTGACAGAAATAGTTGTACCTGAACTTACATTAAATAGATTGATCTTATCATTTGCTTTATTAAAAACAAACAGAATCGCATCTATACAATCATCAACATAAATTACATCCCTTTTTTGTAATCCATTTCCTAATATTTCCAGCTTACTTGAATCTCGTTTTAACTTTGAGATAAAATCAACGATAACACCTTTCGTCATATCTTTTCCAACCACATTTCCAAATCTTAAAATCCATCCTTGTAATCCAAACAAATTACAATAAGCACTTATCAAACCTTCACTTGCAAGTTTGGATGCTCCATAAAGTGAAACAGGAAGTAGCATTCCAGAATCTTCTCGCATAGGAAATTTTGTTGTTTGACCATAAACAGCTGGTCCTGAAGCAAAGATAATTTTTTTAATTCTATTTACTCTCATGGCTTCTAAAATATTGTATGTAGAAATAATCCCTCTTTTTAGATCTAAATCAGTTCTATTTGTTACAGGTGCAGTATTAGCCCTCGCAGCAAAATGAGCTACAACATCAAAATCTCTTAAATTATGTTTTACCTCTTTCAGATTTTGTAAGTTAACTTTCTTATATTCAATTGAATCAAAAATTTTTTTTAATCTAAATGCTTGGGTTTTAGGTTTCTCACTTAACACAGTAACTTCATGTTTATCAATTAGTTTTTTAGTAAAATTACTACCAATAAAACCAGAACCACCAGTTACAGCAAATTTCATCAAATATTCTTCTATTATTTATTATAAAAAAGAATTGAATAATTTAAATTATTTTTTAACGTCAGTATAATGTCTGCTGCCCAAAGAATTTGTCAATCACTTTGAAACCTTTCTAATGTTATTTCATTTTGACCAAAAGATTAAACTAACCACAAAATACCTTTTGTGATTATCATATGGATATTAATGAAATAAAACAAGTGGATGACGATCAAGAATTACTAGAGTTAATGCTAGAAGATAGTAGTAAAGTATCCCCTCTGTATAGGCCTACTAATTATTGGACGCTTATTGATAATAGTTTAATTCCTGAATTACGATCCAGAGGGTTACATGATTTTAGGCGACGAAAAGGATCTTTAATTAATTTTTTTAGCATTACTGATCAATTACCAATCTCACGAGCATTACAAAAAACCCCCGGCAAAAAACCATCTTCCATTTTAATTAATTTATTATTTCGACTTTCCTTTAAAGTAAAAAAATTACAGAGCATCTTTAATTCTATTGCCAATAAATGTTCAGGAGCATCATTACAAGATATAGATTTACTATGTTTTGAGATTGCTACCCTTTACGGGGAAAAAACCGGAGCAAGGCCAATTGGTAATATTGAAGCGTCCCATGCAGGAAATCCTGAACATGTTTTTTTTGTAGGAAAAAAAATGTATAATATTTCTTTATTATTTCATTACATACATTATGCATATTGTTGTCAATTTATGAATTTTAATTCTATAAATGTGGTAACTGAAATTGGAAGTGGTTTTGGCAAACAAATTGAAGTAATTAAAAAACTTCACCCTCAACTAACTTTCTATGTTTTTGATCTTGCTCCACAACTTTATGTCTGTCATCAATACTTATCAAAAGTATTTCCAAATTCAGTTGTTTCATATAGAGAAACACGAAAAATGAACAAAATACCAGAAGATAATAAAGGAAAAATTTTCTTCTTTGGAAATTGGAAAATTTCGGAGCTTTCTAATTTGTCATATGATCTTTTTTGGAATAGTGCCAGTTTTCAAGAAATGGAACCTGATGTGGTATTAAATTACTTGAACTTTGTAAATAAACAAACCCAAAAGTATGTGTTTTTACAGGAACGTTTGGAAGGCTCACCAAAAGCTCCAGAAATGGGGAAAGAGGGAGTCTTAGAACAAACCAAATTAGAACATTATAAAAAAGGTCTTCCAGACTTTCATTTGAAAAACATGTCTAGACCCCTTCATATACCCAAAATGTCTGAACCATCATACACCTATACATTTTGGTCTAAAGAATAACTTGAGAAAAAATTTGAAAAATTTTCTATTTTCCTATATTGATATCAACTTTAACTAGTTTGTTTCTTGCTCAATTATTTGAAAACTTGGTAAAGGAACAATAAATTTACCACCAGTTTTCAAGAATTTTCCCTCTCTTGGTATAAACTCATCAATGAAATACCAAGGTAAAACTAGAAAGTAATCTGGTTTTCTCTCTCTTGCCTCTTGTTCAGAAATGATTGGAATACCTGTTCCTACAATGGTTTTTCCAAATTTATTCGGATTTCTATCTGCTGCCGCATTAATGTACTTATTATCTAGGTTGAAAAACTGTAAAAGTGTACTTCCTCTGGTTGATGCTCCATAAACAAAGATATTTTTTCCATTTTCACATTCATTTTTTATGAAATTGAACGTTTTTTTCCTGATGTTATTGATTCGTTTCACAAATTCTCTGTAGGGTTTTTTACCTTCAAGCCCAAAATCATCTTCTTCATTCCTTAATTTTGAAACTCGTTCATTTATTGAATATTTTTCACAATTTTTATGTTTAATATAGGTGCGGATACTTCCTCCGTTAATATCATTTAACTCTACATCAAATATGACAAGGTCATGTTTTTTGAGTAAATTTTCTAAGGATTTTAAAGAATAATATTCTAAATGTTCATGAACAATGTTGTCAAAAGCATTATTTTCTAACATTGTTAAAAGATAATTCATCTGAATAATACAAATTCCCTCATCATCAAGCATTTTCACAAGATCATTAACGAATTTGTTTGGTTCTTCTAAATCATAAAACATAGAAATACTAGTTATCACTTTGGCTTTTTTTTCACTAAATTCTTTTTTAAAAATAGGATAATTAAAAAAATCGTTAAAAATTTTTGTTGTTCCTTTTCTAGCCTCATCCATCAAATTTGTTGCTGGTTCGAAACCTACCAGTGTTAAATCCTTAATTAAGAAAAATCGAAGTAGTGTACTATCATTAGAACCAATGTCTATAACTATATCATCTGGTCCAAGTTTAACTAATTTTTTCGCTTTGGTTACTACATCTTGTAAAGCATCACGCATGGATTGATTTACTCCACTTCTGTACCAGAACTGTTTATAGAGTAGATCAGCTGGTACTGTGTGTCTTAGTTGAACGAGGCCACACCCACCTTTGATTTTATTACACATTACAAGATCTAGAGGAGCAGAATAAATTTCATCAGACGGAGAGTCTATAAAATTGATCAGAGACTGTCTTCCTAACGATATAATGTCTTCAAGTGGTTCATGATTACAAACTCTACAATTATTCCTAGTCTTGAGATTTGGAGGATCTGAAAAATTTTCCATGATTAAGACCTTTGAAGTTTTTTAAACCAGCTTTTTAAATTTTCCACTAGAGTAATAGAATCAAAATGAAGTTTCAATTTCAAATTTAGTTATGCTGTGTTTCTATTGATAAATGATTTTATTTCTTTTTTTTGTTTTTAATTCTAAAATTAGAACCAATGTTCTCTTTACTTGTTCTTGTAATAATTGATGATTCGCTAGGATATAATGGTGCATCCCATGGGAAAGATTTTCCATCTAAGAACATTTTCCATCTTTTCAAATCTTCCTCAAGCATCAATTCAATTAGTTTCTCAAATGTTACTTTAGGTCTCCAGCCAAGTTTTTTTCTTGCCTTCCTGTTATCACCACACAAATAATTAACCTCTAAAGGCCTGAAAAATCTTTTATCAATTTTTACATATTTTTTCCAATTCAAACCGACAAATTCGAATGCTGTTTTTGCTAATTCCCTCACACTGTGTGTTTCTCCTGTTGCAATAACAAATTCATCAGGTTTATCCTCCTGAAGAATTAAATGAATTGCTTTCATGTATTCTGGAGCATATCCCCAATCCCTTTTTGCCTCAAGATTACCCAGTGTCAAATCCTTCTTTAATCCATAAAAAATTTCAGCTACGCCATTAGTAATTTTTCTTGAAACAAACTCTAAACCTCGAAGAGGAGACTCATGATTGAATAAGATACCTGTTGCTGCAAACATTTGGTAAGCTCCTTTATAGATTTGAGTTATCCAGTGAGCATAAAGTTTAGATGCTGCATACGGACTTGCTGGCAAAAAAGGAGTTTTTTCACTTTGAATTTTTGTTTTATAGTTTCCATACATTTCGCTAGTTGATGCTTGATAGAAACGAATATTGGGGTTAAGAACCCTTATTCCTTCTAATAATTTTGTAACTGCCACACCGGTGATTTCTGCATTGCTTACAGGTTGTTCAAATGCAGAACTTACAAAACTTGCTGCACCTAAATTATATATCTCATCCGGATCAGAAATTTTTATAGCTTCCATTAAAGATCCCATATCGAGTAAATCAGCTGGAATAAGATGAATTTTTGAAAATGTTTCTAAACTTTGTAATCTCCAAAAGTTAGGAGTTGATGTACGCCGATAAGTACCAAAAACTTTGTAACCTTTTTCAAGAAGTAATTTAGTAAGATATGCTCCATCTTGTCCTGTTACTCCAGTAATCAAAGCCTTTTTCATATTCAGTTTTTTAAAGTATCATTATGAATAAAGTTCTTGATTTAGAATAATTTACAATAATTATATACACCTGTAATTTAGTTTGAATTATTTTTTTAGAATTTTGATAATGAACCTTCGTATTTTTAACTTTGTTAAAGAGGTATTATCGTACACGTTCAACCATTTTGGACCATTCTCCTTTACCCAATTCCTTTCTAAAACACGAATTAAATAACCCATACCTTTATTGTGTCGAACTGCAGGATTCTCTGGATCCAAGTATTTTACAACCGCTTTGGCATGTTTAATATCATATAATCTAGCTTTTTCTTTGTCGGTTATGATTACTTTAGGTTCATTAAATACGATCTTTGAGAAGTTTTTTTCACTGTCAGAAGAATATGGCGTTCTCTCAGTTTCATGATGAATATGGTTGGTCGTACTAGCTTTACCATATTTATAACCTGCACTTTCTGATACTTGTCTTATTAAATAATCTGTAAATCTCCACATATAATCATCATCACATTGATAATTTTTCATGGCTTCTTTTTTTATCAAATGACATTGGTCTTGTGCCCTAGAATTTTCTTCAAGTTTTTTAGTGGCTTCTCGATAAAAATGATATCCTAAGAGAGATTTACTATTTTCAATAACATCATATTTGGATTGATATTTTTTCATTTCATCATACCAACCCTTACCTAATTCAATATCCGAATCAACTAATACAAACCATACAGTTTGTGTTAAGGAGATTAAGTATTCTAATGCCTTTCCAGTTGTTCTTATGTCAGGTTTAACATGAAGTTCAACTCTCGGAAATTTTTTCAAAATTTCCAAAGTTTTGTCTTTTGAACCCCCATCACATATGATAAGCCTATTTACTGGTATCTCTCTAAAGACAGTGTATAGTGATTTTTCAAGGAAATTTTCCGCGTCTAAAGTTAGCATAATTACATCAATAGATTCTAACCGTGAATCCTCTTTTGCTCTATCAAGAAAACATCCTAACGGTTCATCTATATGATTCAAATCGCTAATATTGAATTTGTAAGATTATTATATTTTTTATTAATATGAAAATATGGTAAGTCAAAACTGATAGTTTTTATTTGATAGAATTATTAATTTAAGAAAATTTTTGTGAATTTTATCTCTTCAGTATAAATATTAGAACTTTTTTCCTTTTCTAATTTTATTAAATTTTCCCCTGGTAATAGTTCTAAAGTCAAAACTGGACTTTGTATATCTGATATTATTTTCATAGTCGAAATTTTTTCACCATTAAATTGTACTATTAAACTAATTGGATTAACGGACAGAGTTTGGAAGTTCATTATTACATCGATTGATTTATCCTGAGGATTGATTAATTTTATAATTCCAGATTCATCGAAAGTTCTATAATCACCTATTAAAGGACTCCATCCCTCTCCTAATAATATAAAAGGTGTAGTTGAATTAGATTTTGGAACCTTGTAGGCAAAAAGTTCTTCATCTTCATAATCAGGTGGTTTTGAAAAAATTTCAAAAAGAGTTGTTTCTGTCTGCGGAATCCATTTTTTGGTCATATGATCTTGAATGCATAGGTTTTTTCCATATTCACAGTTCCTAGCAATTAGATAATCATTCAACTGTTGGTCAGCGTGATAATGAACAACAACATATCCTATATCAAAATAATTTAATATAGAAACTCCAACTTCGCCAAGATTTTGATCTATTATATCATGTGATGGTTGATTCCAAATAAATTGATTAAGAAAATATGTTTGAACATAACTTTGTGTTTCATTTGGTACTCTTACATATCCACCTGAGTAGATAGGTTTTTCATGAACTGTTTGATAAAACAAATATTCATAATTTGATTCTAGACCAATAGAAATATTATCCGGAATTCGTCCTATTGGCGATTCAAGAACTACAAAATCTCTTTTATCCGTTGCAATTTTCTCATAAATTTCTGGGACTTCAAGTTTTTCTGCTGAGGGAAAACTCACAAGCAATTCCAACCCTATGAGAAAAACTAGAAGAGAAAAAACGAGAATTTGTTTGTTGTCAGGAAATTGTTTTAATTTAAATATTTCATTTGCACCGTAAGCAACTAAAATTGAGAAAGATAATGTAACAAATATCGAGGCCCGAGACATAACTCTAAAAAGTTCAAAGTATGGTAGATCATATACAAGAAGATAAGGTAAAGGAATACCTGTATTATAAATAAAAATTTTAAAAAAAGGACCAAAAGAAATTATGGCTAAAACAACTCCAGATATAATCCAAAATTCTTTTCTTAACCTGTCAGTCTTAATGATACAAATTAATGCTAAAATTATTGCAGTATAACCGAGAAAAGCAGACTTTTCACCCAGTTCTGGTATCCATTCAGAACCACTTACATTTTGGTACAATAAGGAACTTTTTGTGGGAAGAAAATAATCTGTGGGGGAAGATGACCAACCAATAAACTGGGAAAGTGGATGACTGAAAGGAGAGGGATTTTCTTTTGATGCAACGTAATGACCATAATAAAGAGGCATACTTAAAAAAATTCCAATTATTAGAATAATTACTAATTTGGAATGCACTTGAAATTTTTCTTTTTTAAAAATAAGATAAATAATATAAGAAAATAAAAAAATTAGCATAAACAAACCAGTATTAAAAGACATTATTAGAACAAAAAATAGAAAAATACCTGCTATTATAGGATTTTTTTTGTCTTTTTGTTCTCTCGTTTTAATTAAATATAAGATGGTAAACGGAATAAATTGTGTGGATAGTAAAGCTAAGTGACCAAGAGAATAATGAGCTGCATGGTAGGCACCAAACGCAAAAACTAAACCCGCAATTATAGATGCAAAATAATTATTTGTTACACGTTTGGCTAACAAAAAAGTTCCGTAACCACTAAAGACAAACCCAAAAAATATTAAACTATTATAAACTTTAACGTAACTTTCTACAATGGGTGATAGTATAAGCGATAAAAATGAACTTAACGACCCCACACCACCAGTAAAAGCACCTATAGGATAGAACTGATAATCGTTCCAGAAGATCCACCATAAATCAAGTGATTCAAAATTTTCGATACTGTGATTATACCAAAAAAAAGTACTTAAAAATATATAAAAATCCGTATAATACGTATTCACCTTTTCAAAATCTAAAAAATTTGGAAATGTGAAAATTATAGTAAAAACAGAATAAAAAAATATTATTATTAAATGATTTTTTAAGAGATTTTTTAAAAACTTTGTTCTTGAATTTTCTGTTAATAATTTTTTCATAATTCTATGTGAAATTCAAAACAATATTAATAATTATTTCTTGGTAATTTCAATTTGCTGATATCAAGTGTATTCATTTTTTATGAATAATATAAGCTGAAATAAATCCCACTCCGGTTACAATCCATATTGTTGTCAGACGTATGAATATAATCAAAGAGGCTGCAATAGCGAGGGAAATATCTAGCCTTGTCAATAAGACAGTAAAGCCTCCTTCAACAACTCCAACTCCACCTGGAATGAATGAAAGAACTCCAAAAATAATAGCTGTATAAAAGAGTTGTACTGATTGAAAATATCCAAGATTTACATCAAATGAAAGAAAACCCATGTAAACTATGAGTCCTTCAAGAATAGTAACGGCCAAAGTAAACGCAGCCACTTTAATAATCACACTTTTTTTGAATAATAATTGTAGGGAATTATTAAACTGAGAATCATCAGGAAGTATACTCTGAAGAAATTTTATTTTATTTAACAAAGATATTAATTTTTTAAAAAATCCCCTGTTTTTTGAAATCAAAATGAGTACAACTACAAGACTAAATGAAATTAAACAAGCAATCAATGATTCGATTGAAAATATGCTAAAAAATGTAATTACAACGAGAATAGAAACTGCAAGCAAGTCATGAAATCTCTCAGCATAAACTAGTGGCAAAGATTTTGAAATTGGATATCCATGTTGTTCCTTTAGAAAATAGGATTTAATCATTTGACCTGAACCCCCTGGGGTTACTATCATAGATAATCCAGCCAAAAAGAGAAGAAAACTTTGTTTTATTGAAATCTCGATTCCAATTTGTTTCAATAGAAATTTCTGAATTAAACCACGAAAGAATAAGGTACAGGAAAGGATTAAGATAATTGGAAAAAGATACACTAAGTTAATTTGTTGATAATTTTCTTTTAATTTTTCAATATCAGAATAAATTGCAAATAAAACATAAAACATTATGATTCCAAATATTACAATAATAATCTTTTTCAAAGTAAAATTAGAATTCATAATTGCTGACCGCGTTTTATTCTATATATTAACAGTGATCAATTTAGTGAACTAAGAGAAATAACATGATTTTTACCCCGTACTTTTACAAATTAAGATAAAATTTTCTCACTTGCAAAATAGATAAAATCAATAACGGTTTTAGTCATAAATGGCTATTTGTTTGGAATGTTTTTCTTTGTGAAGAAAGAAAAAATTTGTCTCAACAGTATTTTCGTCAATTTTTTTAATTTCTACTAATTTTTGATCCTTTATAATAAAACAAAGATATCCCTTGTCTTTTAAAAATTCAATTATTTCATTAGGATGATAGTCAAATTTCGCAGACCATTTTCTTAGCATTTCTGCAAAAATTATGGGTTTCCATTTTTCTATTGAAGCATTTCCTCCTTTTAATGCAAATAATTCAGCTCCTTCTACATCACATTTAATAAAATCAATTTTTTCAATCTTATTTTTGTTCGTAAAGGCATCTAGTGTTGTAACTTTACATTTGATCGTTTGTGGATCTCTTTCCATAACCAGATTCTTACTAGAGGCATTACCAGAACCTTCTGGATAGTAATAAAAAGTAAGTTCAGTTTCTTTGTCGTATAAACCTAAATTGAATGGTTTGATAGTTTGTGATTGATTTAATTCAATGTTTAGTAAAAGATTTGTAAAAGTTTTTTTGATTGGTTCAAATGCATAAACTATAGTATTATTTCTAATTTTGGCAAAATGTAACGAATGCCAACCAATATTTGCTCCAATGTCAAAAATAGAAAAATTATCATCAATTAAATTATAAATCATTGAAACTTCATTCTCTTCATAAGTACCAAAATTTAAAATTTCAATAGGTGGTATGCGTTCATCGTTTTTTTCACATTTAATTTTAATATCATATTTTCTAGACGTCAAAATTACATTATCATCACTAATTTCGATTTTTTTAATGTCAGAAGTTTTTATTAATTCAGAATAAAAGAAGAATAGTTTATGGTATTGGTACATTTTTTGAATATAATCAGCTTTTGAAATTTTATTATTTTGAAAATCTTGTTGAATTTTCTTAATTTCTAATGATAACTCGTTATGGTTCGTGAAAAACCCTCCTCTATTGAAAATTTTGGTTTCCATCCCAACTTCAGTAGTTTTGAAATGTCCGGATTTTGTGACTTTATTTTACTTTGCATGTAATCTTTTTGTGCTGGTTTTTTTCCTTTTTCAATTTTTAATCCTTTTTCAGGAAAAAGACGAGAAATTATTTTAGCTAGCTCCATGACACTTACCATACAATTAGGATTTGACACATTGTATGCATTTCCATTTTTTCCTTTTAATAGAATTGTAAAGAATGCTGCAGTAGCATCAGCAATATAGCAGAATGGTCTAATTGCTGTTCCAGCACTTTTTATTTTGATATTTCGATTTTTTACTGCATCTGATACAAAATCAGCAAAAACTCTTCCGTCATCCAAATTCATTCCTGGACCATAAGTATGAAAAATACGAGCTATCTTAACGGGGGTTTTATTTTGTTTAAACCATGCCATACACAAACTTTCTCCAGTTCTCTTACTTTCAGCGTAGCAAGATCGTAAATCTAGAGGATCTAAGAAGCTATAATTTAGCTCATTGATTTTGTTAATCCCAGTTTGGCCATAAACTTCACCAGATGAGAAAAAAAGGAAAGATTCAACAGAATTTTTTGTCGCAATATCAAGTAAATTTTTTGTGCCAATAATATTTGGCAACATAGTTCCAATTGGATCGGAGTAATAGTACTTTGGACTTGCTTGACTTGCTGCATGGATTATAAAGTCTATGTGTTTGTTAAAATTTAATTTTTGACTAATATCTTGTTCTATTATTTCTAAAAAACCATTTTTGATGTACTGATTAAAGATCTTCTTTGTTTTTGTTTTATTACGTACCAAAGCGTAAACTTTTGTATTAATTTTTGTTTTATTTAATTGAAATAGAGTGTGAACCATGTAGGATGGTAAAAAACCGCTTGCACCAGAAATTAAAATTGTTTTACCAGAGAATTTTTTCCAAGGAATATTAGAATTTATTATAAAATCAACATCTTCTGAAAGTATCTTGTTAAATGTTTTCATCATAAATTAAAAAATCTTAACATTAAATTTATTTAATTCTATAGATTTAGGCCATTTTCCTGATTTTTTATTAGCTTCTAAGTATAAACCAAAGATATTCGATGCCATATCTTAATCCTTTTAATTTTGTATCAGTATATTTTGAAAGTCCAACACGTTTTTTGAAGGTTATAGGGACTTCAACTACTTTTAAATTATTTTTTATTGCTATAGATGTAGTAAAAAGGGCAATTCTGCTTCCATTAGCACCAGGTACTAATTTTTTAGTTTCAGGAATTATAAATTTATCAATAATCTTTTCTAGTGCTTCACGTCTAATGCAACGGTATGAACATCCTATGTCTGATAAATTTACAACTCCTATGTGTAATAAACTAAAAAATTTCAATTGGAATAACTTAGCAAGTATTGTATTTCCCCAAACATAAAACATACTTAATTGATTTCCTTGTTCGTTTAAAACTTGCATAAGGCGGGAACCAACTACCATGTCACTATTGTCCAAATAAGGAACCATTTTCAAAATATCATAAGCATTAAAGGTTCCATCTGCATCTGTTATAACTATGATATCAGAATTAGTTTTTAGTGATTCCCGTAAACCCCGATACCAAGAATCAGCATATCCTTTGTTTGATTCTTTGGTAATGACCTGAGCTCCACTTTTTTCAGCTAGTTCAACCGTATGATCAGAGCTATGATTATCAATGACCAAAACATGTTCAACATTTTTTTGGTTAAGAAAGTCTTTAACAGTTTTTTCAATAATTTGTTGTTCATTATACGCATGAATGCTTACACAAATTTTAGGATTAGTAATTGGTTTGTGTGATAAATAATGTAATTCTGGATCAGTTTTGTAGTGTTTTCTTTTAATTAAAAATGCTAATAAAAATCCCAACCATAGAACATCAGCTAAAAGTATCCATCTTAGAAAAATAGATGCGTAAATTCTTTCAGCAAAATTCATTCCTTGTAGGAGAAACTGTAAACCATTTACTGCCCACAAATACAAATTTAGACCTAACCAAGTCACATTCACAAGAAAAAGGATCACAAAGGAAAATGCTAGTACAACATACAGTAATCCCATTAAACTATCTCCGTCTAGAAGTAAAATAACTCTATTATAGGTTATTAACTAAACTTCATCAACAAACAAATTATTTTTGTACTCATCTCTGTCTAAAAATGGATACATATCTTCCAATGGTCTTGATGACATTGTACCGTCTTCATTCACTTTTGAGGCTACGGTTGGTATAATTTCCTGGTCTCTAGGCACAATTACATCACATATGACAGGACCATCATAATTCAATACTTCATCAATGACTTTTTCTAATTTATCATAATCACTAACTCTAACTGCTTTTATTCCATATGCAGATGCAATTTTTAGTGTATCTGGAAATGAAACTCCTGACTGAGAGCTTTCGCCAATAAATCGATTATTAAAATAATTCTTTTGTGAAACTCTAATAGATTCATAACCATCATTATTTAATACAAATAATTTAACTGGCAAGTTGTATTCAATGAGCGTTTGGAGTTCCTGAATATTTTGTTGAAACGAACCATCACCGGTTATTGCCAGAACTCTTTTACCATCTGTTGCAACTGATGCACCTATTGCAGCTGGTAAACTAAAACCCATGGTGGCCATAGCACCCGAGGGAATATAGCGCTGACCAGATTTTGTTAATTGAATTCCTTGAGATATGGAATAAAAAGTACCTCCAGCATCAGAAATGAAAATATCATTTTCTGAAGATTGTTTGGATAATTGATCAATGAAGGCATAAGAGTTTATTGCATTTTTAATTTTTCTGTATTCTGGAAGGCATACAGGATATTTTTTTTTCCATTGAATGCATTGTTCTAACCAATCGGCGTAATTATTAAGTCCGATTTTTTTAGATGTTTGTATTAATGCTAGTAGTGCTTCTTTTGCATCTGCTTTTATAAAATGATCTATAGTAATAGTTTTTTTCTTATGTGATGTTTCATCTATATCAATAACAATTTTTTTTGCTTCTCTAGCAAATTGTTTGTAATCATATCCAATTACTGTTACATGTAAACTAGTTCCAATTGCTAAAATTAAATCAGAATTTTGCATCGCGAAATTGGCTGGCCTGTCTCCTTTTACACCAGTTTTTCCGATATAATTACCGTTATCGCTTCTCACATTATCTATAGCAAGAAATGGAGTTACTACTGGTATTCCAAAATCTTCAACAAACTTAGAAAGAATTTCTGTGGCATGTGCTATTCTGATTCCACGACCTGCAATTATTACAGGTCGTTTGGATTCTTTCAAAAGTTTAACGGCTAATTCAATTTGTTTTGGATTAGGTTCAATATTCTGTTTTTCTGGAGTAAATTTTTCTAATGAATCAGGTTCAATTTTTGAAGATTGAACGTCCATAGGAATTTCAATCCAAACTGGTCCAGGCCGGCCAGATTTTGCAATATGAACAGCTTTATCTAATTCATATCGAATTTTTTTAGGATCATTTAATGTTACAGCATATTTACATAATGATTCTACTACCGGTATGATGTTTAATTCCTGTACACCAAATTGTCGTAATTTCGGAATTCCAGCATTTGCTGATGTTTCTACCTTTTTTACATTTCCTGATACAAAAAGGCATGGAACAGAATCTTGCCAAGCTCCTACTAATCCAGTGATTGCATTTGTAGTACCAGGCCCAGTTGTAAAATATCCCACAGCGAAATTTTCAGTTACGCGTGAATATGTATCCATTGCCATGGATGAAGTTTGTTCATGATGAGGACATATTGCTTTAAGTTTTTTATGAGATGCAACACCATCGGTTAGGTGCATTATTCCTGCACCAGTCAACAAAAAAACATGTTTTATTTCAAGTTCTTCATAAATATAATTTGCAAGATAATCAGCTACTCGCATAAGAACTCAAAATTGTAACTTACTTATGGATATTTTGATTTGTTCAATTGCCTTGATAATTGAATCTTTATCAGTTGCATAACATAATCTAATATATCCCTCACCAAATTTTCCAAAATTTGTTCCAGGCAAAACAGCAACCCCAGCATCTGTTAACAAATAATTTGCCATTTCTTCACTTGACATGCCTGTTTTTTTGATATTTGCAAAAACATAGAAAGCTCCACCTGGTTGTATACAACTTATTCCATCTATTGAATTTAGTCCATCTAGTAACATATCTCTTCTTGATTGATATTCAGAAAGCATTTTTTTTACCGCTGTCTGATCACCTGATATTGCTTCTATCCCAGCTTTTTGTATAAAGGGTGAAACACATGAGGAAGTAGTTTGTAATAAAATTCCCATTCTTTCTATTACATCAGTAGGACCAATTACAGCCCCTAACCTCCATCCTGTCATTGCAAAAGATTTGCTAAAACCATTAGAAATTATGGTTCTTTCAAGACATTTATCATTAATCGAAGGAGAATAGAATTCTGCATTATCATAAATCATTCTGGCGTATATTTCATCACTATACAAATAGACATCATTTTTTTCAGCAATCTCATACACCGCATTTTGTTCATCTTTTGTCATTACAGAACCAGTTGGATTTTGTGGAGAATTAATAATTATTAATTTAGTTTTTTCGGTTATTGCCTTCTCAATATCATTTGGATTCATTCTAAATCCATTTTCTTCTTTAAGAGGAACTCGAATGGGATGGGTTCCACACATTTTGATTATTGAATAGTAAGTTGGAAAGCCAGGATCTGGAACTATTACTTCATATCCAGGATCAACTAGACATAAAACAGCATAATAAATTGCAATATTTGCTCCTGGAGTTACTAAAACTTGATTGATGTCTGGTTCAAAACCTCGTGACTTTGCTGTCGCTTCACAAATTTTTTGTCTAAAATCAATTAAACCAAAAGAGCTTGTATAGTGAGTAAATCCATTTTTCATTGCATTATGTGCAGCATTAATAATATTTTCTGGAGTTTGAAAATCAGGATCACCAATTTCAAAATGTAAAATTTTCTTTCCTTCATTCTCAAGTTTTTTTATTGAATCTAAAATCTGAAACATTGGCTGACCGTCAATATTTGATGCCGTTTTTGATAATTTCTTCACAGCAATCAGTATTAGTTTTGAGATAAAAATTGTATCTTTTTGGTTTTAATTTTTTATTATAACTAATAGATGAAAAAACTAAAGTTGTAAATTGGTAGATATTTTCATATTTTATCATATTTGAGCTTTCGTAAAAAGCCACAATAACGACATTTTTGGATTTCGAATGTTTTTCCAGCTTTGTTTAATTCAAAAAGATGTTTACATTTTTTTAAACCTTTAATAGTTTTCATCATTAATTTTTATATTATCTCATATTAGAAATTTTTTCACAATATTATAAATTCAATGAAAATTAAGTTATTTACACAAATAACCTCGAGCGAGTTGTAACTTAATCTATGAATAGCAAATGACTCTTCATAGGGAACGAATTAAAAAGTACACCCAGCGATACTACAAATATGGAGGGTCTCTTTGCCTATTCGCATTTATACTTTTAGTGGCAAAAATGATTCATGGTAAAAGATACCAAAAACATGAACAGAATTCCGTATGGATTGGCTGTTCATGATAAAGAAGAGGAAGAAGCGGTTCTTGATGTTCTAAGGAATCATAAAACAATCATGGGAAAGAAAACGGAGGAGTTTGAAAGGAACGTAGCTGCTCTCTTTGGCAAAAAATATGGAATAATGGTCAATTCCGGTTCATCAGCCAACCTTTTGGCTTTTGAATTATTGAATCTACCTAAAGGATCAGAAGTGGTAACACCGGTGGTTACGTTTTCAACCACACTATCACCTATAATACAGAAACAATTGATTCCAGTCTTTATTGACATTGAACCTGGAAGTTATCTTATAAACATAAGTGAGATGGAAGATGCCATTACTGAAAAAACCAAGGCTCTGATGATTCCCTCTCTTCTCGGTAACGTTCCGGATATGAAAAGAATCAAAAAAATAGCCGACGAAAATTCTCTTAAATTTATCGAAGATTCATGTGATACTCTTGGTGCAACTTTTGAAGGAGTTAGCACTGGAACACACTCAGACATATCAACTACAAGCTTCTATGGCTCACATATTATTACTGCCGCTGGTGGGGGTGGCATGATATGCGTCAATGACGCTGAGCAGTATAGAAAATGCAAAATGTTAAGGGGATGGGGAAGGTCATCAGCCGTAGACGAATCTGAAGACGTCAAACAGCGGTTTGGTCTAAAATTAGAAGGGATACCATATGATTCTAAGTACGTTTTCGAAGAAGTAGGATACAACTTCTTGCCATTAGAAATAAGTGCTGCTTTTGGTCTTGTGCAGCTGAAAAAGTTGGGGGGTTTTATAGAGAAAAGATACGAAAACTTTTTGAAACTTATGGAATTTTTTTCAAAATATGACTATTTTGATTTGCCCAAGCAATTATCTAA
>SDBU01004566.1_pt1 | contig 16957 bp, 15 predicted proteins | sample 2277071 | NCBI WGS metagenome assembly SDBU01 (sample SAMN10397929, study PRJNA504765) | marine sediment metagenome | isolation source: marine sediment core GS08_GC12, 126 cmbsf | place: Arctic Ocean: Gakkel Ridge, Loki's castle | collected 2008 | reverse complement strand
TTACCCCCTTGCCAATCAAGGCTATATCAACCTCAGTAGAACTACCTCCTCTATAGCTTAGAACAATTAACTTGGGTGGTTGCTGACTCCCCTGAGCCACACCTAGCAGTGCCCCCATTCCCAACTCCTGCATTTGTTCTCGCTCAAGAACATTGATTTCAAGCCCATAAGTTTCAGCCAGCCTCACTGCCGTCTCCGCCATATGACTGGGTGTCATGTAGTTAGCTGGCTCGTTAACCATATCGCGAGCCAGGTTAGTTGCTTCAGCCAGGACCCTGCCCTTATCACTGCCTCGCTCTAATATGGGAAGATTAGCTCCATCCCTGTCCACTATCAACAACCGTTGAATCTCACTATGCTCAGCCTTCTTGGTTATATGCTTGCGAAATGAATAAATACCAAGCAAGGCGCCCTCAGTTACGGCTTGAGCCGCATCTTCCAGACTTATATCACCTATTCCTGCTCCCTGAGCAATAGTAGCGATATTATCCATACCCTTCTGCCGTAATAGCCGACAAGTTTCAGCCACTACCCCCCGAACCCTATCCATAGTTAGCTCTGGTTGCTTACCCAGGCCGGCAACCACTGCTCGGTCTGCCGGGAGCCTACCCAGACTATGAATAATAGTAACCTCACCCAGCTTACCCTTAATCTCACCCTGGCTAATAAGCTGAGAGATAGCTCCATCCAGAGCTTTATCTATGGTGGCTATATCGCCATCGAGGCATTCCATCCCCTCAAAAAAGTTCACAATGATAGCGCCAGCTTTAATCTTAACAATATCAGCAACTACAACTTTAATCTCCATCTTAACTCTCCTTTCACCTGCCTAAAAATCTAACGTCTCACCTCACGAATAATTTTGTCCAGGACAGGGGTGATATCTCTGGAAGTATCCACTGCATAGTGGTTACGCCGGATTTTCTGAACTGAAGACCGCATCTTCTGGTATACTTCCCAGTCGGCATCTGACTTATTCCCCGGATTTTCTCGCCTAGCTTTAAGTCTCTCCCGCACTACCTGAGGGGGCGCCTCAACTTTCACCAGTATTAACTTGGCATCTAAGCGGTCAGCAATACTATAAATATGTTCACGATACGGCTCAGATAGATTGGTAGCATCTAAAATAAGGGGAATCCCCTTTTCCAGTAATCTCTTAGCGAGAAGGTGAATCGCTCGGAAAAGGCGTGAACTCTCCGGCAAGCTATAGCTTGGTGCTGGGAAAAGAGTCTTGCGCAAGGCATCACTTTCTAGAATTACAAAGGGTAGCCTCTCGGTCAGTTTACTACAGAAGTAAGATTTCCCCGTTCCCGGTAAACCGCTAACCGCAATAAAAGCAGGCTTCACTACTGGTTCAGGAAGCTGCCCCAAGCTCTTGGTCAGTATCTGCACATCGGAAACAGATTGGACATCTTCCACATCCTTAATTATAGAATGTTTTCTTCTATTTCGCTAGGTAGTCCGGAAGAAATAATCGGCTTCTCTGCTAAAAGAGAAGTCCAAGTGAATGAAGCTGGTTTCTGGGGAAACCAAGATTTTTCCGGGGGCTTAAAGGAGTAAGGTTGAAAAATACCCTCTAATCCCCGCTATAAAAAGCAACGCCAATTACTCCCGGTCCAGTGTGCACCCCCATTACCGGGGTGAATTCAGTGATAAATAACTCAGTGCAGTCAAACCGGTGAGAAATCTCCTTGCTGAGTGCCATTGCCTTGTCCAGAGAATCAGCGTGCATCACGGCTACATGGAGCGGTTGCCCCTTAACTGTTTTCTGTTCCATTATCTTTAATATGCGTTTTATGGCACTGGAGATGGTTCTGACATTCACCACTGGAAGAGCCTCACCACTGTTAATGGTAAATATAGGCTTAATTTGAAGTAGCGAGCTTGCCAGGCCGGCGGCTTTAGGCACACGTCCCCCCTTAACTAAATAGCGAAGGGTATCTAGCGTGGCAAACAGGTTCACCCGCGGCATCACCCTTCGGGCAGTTGCCACTACCTCAGCCAGGTTTTTCCCTAGAGCAGCTGCCCTGGCGGCTGACAGAACCACAAGTCCTTGCCCTGCTGCCGCCGTGCTACAATCAAGGAGCTCGATAACTACATTGGGAAGAGCCTCCTTCGCCTTCTTCGCCGCTAGCTGGGATGAGTTGAACATCCCGCTTAATTTAGATGGGGCAGTAATGCAGAGAATACTACCTGCTCTCTGACTGGCTCGGCGATATGCCTCAAGAAAGGGGCCGGGTAAAGAACCGGAAGTGGTGGGTAGCTTCTTTGCCTGCCTGAGCCGGGCATAAAACTCGGCAGGACTCATATCTATCCCATCCCGATAGACCTCATCTCCAAAGATAAAGTCCACCGGCACCAGCTCAATACCATACTTTGACACCATTTCCTGGGGGATACAGGCAGTAGTATCAGTAACGATAGCCACCTTAGTCGCCATAAAAGTCTAGGTTCCCCTTAGTCTTCGGAGTAAAAAGCAAAACCCACCGTTCCAATGCCACAGGCATAGCCCATTACCGGGCTGAACTCAGTAAGCCAGAGTTCGGCACAATTGAATTCAGCTAAGACCCGTTCCTTTAGCTTTTCGGCTTCATCTGGGGCATAGGCATGCATTATGGCAACATGCACCGGGTTCCGCCCCACCTTGTCTCTCATCATCTGAAGGATGCGGTCTATGCCACGCTCCCTGTTTCTCACTGCACCCGCAAAACGCACCAACCCGGCAGAACTGGTAAGTATTGGTTTAATACTGAGCATAGAGCCTATCTGGGCGGCTACCTTGGGGATGCGACCAGTGCGGTAAACATGACGGATAGTATCCAAAAGGATAAGAAAGGTAGTCTTATCTCTTATCTCCTTAGCTACTTTAACAACCTCGGTCAAGTCCTTACCCTCGGTGGCGGCTCGAGCCGCTGCCAGAGCGACGAAACCTTCAGCAGCGGTAACATTCTGAGAATCTAAGACCTCTATCGTGGTCTGGGGAAGCTCAGTCTTGGCCTGTTCTTTGGCGACACAAGCCATCTCATATCCCGTGCTTAGCTTAGACGAGAGAGTAGCGCAAAAGATGTTTTTTGCTTGATTGCTTGCCTCACGGTAAGCTTCCAGATAGTGTCCCGGTGCCGCTGGCGATGTGGTAAAAGCTTCTGGGTCCTGCAAGAATAGCTCATATGCCTCAGAGGGGGTTATGTCTATCCAATCCCGATAGACCTTGCCCCGAAAGTAAAGGCTAATGGGCACAATCCCAATCTTATACTGTTCCACCAGCTCCCTGTTGAGGGAAGCTATGCTGTCGGTTACAACAGCTACCTCTGGCATCATAGAACTCCTTACCAGGTACTAACCTAAGCTACTGGTCGGTTGCCTAGCACGTCTTACCTTACGCTCCAGCAATGCCGGAGTTAAGAAAACCCCCAGCATTATCAAAGCCAGAGACACGAAAGCAGGTAAACCAAGCCTACCACCAGCATGATAGGCGACCAAAGTTAGAGTCAGAAATCCCGATACAAATAGTACTGACACCTTTAACCAACGCTGCCTCAAACGAATGAACGTAGCCACACTCGCACCCAAGACTAAAAAGCTCAGACCTATCTAGGGAGCAAGATCATAAAGGCGTTCAAGGCTGAACTCTGGAAATCGCTTCTCCAATCCTACAGCTATGAACCAGCCAATGATAACAGGCACTGGAAGCAGCATTAGCGAGCTATATAACCAATCTCTCTTTATAGTTTGAACGGTAACGGAGTATAGCAGCCATAAAGCCAATGGGATATAGACGAGTATGGCTACCCATGACCATCCTTGAGGTAGATAAAGTAAAAAGATACCAGCCGTCACTACTGGCAGCAAAGAGTACCCCATCCAGGGGAAGAGCCAGGCTGGCTTACCATGCCACCAGCCATAGATGGCTGTGCTAAGCACCAGGCTAAGCATAATCAACAACCAGCTTATACCGTGCCACCAATTTAGAGCGAATATTAGACCGAAAAGCAGGTGCGGCATTGAAGCGAGTAGCGCCTGCCGCCAGGTGCCCTGGCTATGAGTTTCATATATCTGGCGAGTAACCAGCTTGGCTGAGCCCAAAAGCCTGACGCAGGTATTAGCCGCTTCCTCTTCAGATAGCCCGGTTTCTTTCAACTCCTGGAGTTCATCCTCAATGTGGGTCTCCAGCTCACTCATGACTTCCCTCTCAACTGAGAGGTCAAGTCTGAGATTATCTCTAACACTATCTAGGTAAAGACTTAGTGCCGTCGCCATTTCCGTCCCCCGTATTATAGGCGCGCCGGTTGAATAACCAGGTTCATGGCAGCCGAAAAGTCTTGCCATTGGCTCATCTTTTCTGCCAACACCCGTTGTCCTTTAATGGTAATATGATAGTATCTCCGCTGTCGACCACTAGGTAGCATCTGCCATTTACCCATGATTAACCCCGTCTTTTCCAAACGGTGAAGAGCCGGATAAAGGGTGCCCTCCTTAAATTTGAAGTAGCCCTGGCTCTTTTTCTCAAGCTCCTTAATAATTTGATAGCCATACATCGGCTGCTGACCTACGAGATAAAGAAGCAAGGACTCAGAACTACCTTTCATTAACTCAGGTTTTCGCGCCATTTGCGTTGCCTCGCTTTCCATCATACTTAGATATACTACGTATCACAATAATAGCAAAGCACTTATCAGTTTGGCAACCCTTCTCATACTCGCTATTAATGTAAATTGAGCCAAGGCAGCAGCTCCCTGCGATTATTACCAGTTTTTACTGAACTTTATTGGGGCAGTTGCTAGTCAATAAGATTATTCTTTCTTTGTCAAGGGGTCTAAGCGGGATTTATTGACCTTGCTTCTTTAATTTCCGTTCCTCATCAGCAGGGAGAGGAAAAATGATAGGAGAGGGATGTCATCCTTCTCCTAATCTTAAGGGGTAGGAGTTAAAGGGGTGGGTTCTGAGGGGAACTGACCAAGAATCAGAGTGGCATTACTCAACTAGTCCTGCTTATCGAAGGGGGATAGGGTTTAAGTTGACAATGATTCCCCAAGCTCTTCCTTGCGAATTTTCCCAGCGGCAGTCTTAGGTAGGGAATCCATAAAAATAATCTGCTTAGGTACTTTGTAATCAGCTATATATTCGCGACAAAACCGTATAATTTCTTGTTCCGTAGTTGATTCTCCATTCTTCAAGCTAATGACAGCCCTAACAACCTCTCCCCGCATCTCATCAGGCATCCCGACTACCGCCGCCTCAGCTACTTTGGGGTGGGTATGCAGCACCTCTTCAATATCACCGGGATGGATATTTTGACCCTTGGTAATAATTAATTCCTTCTTTCTGCCCAGGAGAAACAGGTAGCCATTCTCATTGACCTTACCAACATCACCGGTATAAAGCCAGCCATCCCTTATTGCCGCTGCGGTAGCTTGAGGATTATTATAATAGCCCTTCATTATTGGCCCTTTAACAATTACTTCACCCACTTGATTGGGAGGTAGTTCCTTGCCATTGTCAGCCACTATCTTCATCTCCCACCCGGGCAGAGTTTTCCCTACCGAACCAAACTCTCCACTGCCATCAATGGGTGGGCAGGTAATATGGCATGCCGCTTCGGTTAAACCCCAAAAATCAACAATATTAAAGCCGTAGTGTTGCTTAAACCGCTGTATAGTAGTAACCGGCAGAGGTGCACCAGCACTAGCACACAGGCGGAGGGAACTCAAATCATCCTTTACCCCCTCCTTCTCGGCTATATCAACCGCTAGGGCAAAGATGTAGGGCACCCCAATAAACATTGTGCCCCTCTCTCTTTCAATAGCTGCCATAAAACTACTAAGGGATAACCCTGTTCCCGGTACTATTATCACGGTATTACCTTTGTAAATAGAAGCCAGTAATACTACGACTAAGCCAAGCACGTGGTGCATGGGCAAAGCAAATAGCATCATTATGTCTTTATCAGTTTGTTGAAATCCGTCACCTGATATAGCTGCCTCTGTCATTAAGCACTGGTGGGACAACATAACCCCTCTAGGACGAAAGGCAGGTCCTGAAGTATAGGCAATATGGGCTAAATCTTCAGGTTTAATCTCCACCTCAACCCTCTGTACCAGGCCTGTAGCCATAATCTTGCTAAAGCTGACGAACTGGTCCTCATAATTAGGACTCAGATTGATAACCTGCTTAATGGATTTGAACCGGGGTAAAACGGAAACCAATGGCTCAAGAAAAGGGCTTTCAGTTACCAGGACTTTGGGCTGACAGTCATCAAACAGAGAAGCTAACTCACTAATCTTATACTTTGTATCCAGGAGAACCGCTATGCCGCCAGTCTTGACCACTCCAAAGTAGATAACAACGAACTCCGGACTATTAGACAATAGTATTGCTACCCGGTCACCTTTATTTAGCCCTAATTTTATTAGGGCATTGGCTACCTTATTTGAGGATTCCTCCAACTCGGCATAGGATAATCTGCGTTCACCTAAAGCAATAGCTGTCTTTTGCCCATAGCGCTCTGCTATCTTCCCCAGCATTTGTTTCAGGTTCATTACCTTCTCCTGAGTAATTTATTCTAATTTGAGATAAGCCAGTATAACAGGGTTTTATCCCCCTTGCCAAGAGCTAAAATCAGCCCATATGAGCGCCGGGTTTGGCACTTACCGGTATGCTGTGCCTCACATCATTGCTTTGAAAAAACCCTGTAAACTATTGCATCTTAAACTTGATTATGTTATACTTTAACCGAGGAAGATTGACTAGTTGAGTGGGTTTTATTCCCACTTTTTTGTTGTAGGGGAAATAATAAGATTGGAGGTCTTAATCCGAGATGAAGAGCGATTTTCTGCTCGCTATCACCCAACTCTCGGCTGAGAAGAACCTGTCCAAGGAGATAGTCATTGCTACCGTAGAGGCGGCACTGGTATCAGCTTACAAGAAAGATAACTTTACGGCTACCCAGAATATTTCGGTTAAGATTAATCCGACTACTGGTAAGGTTGCAGTGTGGGCTGAGAAGACTGTAGTTGAGCAATCTTCAGACATTTCCCGTGAGATATCATTAGATGAGGCACGTCGGGTTAAGCCAGAGGCGCAGATTGGTGAGACTATTGTGGCGGAGGCTACTCCGCGCAATGCCGGGCGCATTGCGGCTCAAACGGCAAAGCAGGTTATTTTGCAGCGTCTGCATGAAGCTGAGTATAGCGCCATATTGGAGGAATATACTGGTAAGGAAGGCGATATTGTCACCGGGCTGGTGCAGCGCATTGAGGCCAAACAGGTATTTATTGATTTGGGTAGAACAGAGGCAGTGCTACCAGTAAATGAACAGGTGCCCAATGAGAGGTATCGAGTAGGCCAAAGGCTTAAAGTTTATCTTCTGGGTATAACTCGGACTAACAAAGGGCCTAGAGTGGTGGTATCACGTTCTCACCCAGATTTGCTACGCCGGCTTCTTGAAATAGAGGTTCCCGAGATTCTCAATGGAACAGTGGAAATAAAATCAATCGCTCGTGAAGCCGGCTATCGGGGTAAGATAGCGGTAGCCGCGCGCCAAGAAGGTATTGACCCTATTGGTTGCTGTGTTGGACTGCGTGGCATCAGGATACAAAATATTGTGAACGAGTTGAATGGTGAAAGGATAGACGTCGTGATGTGGGACCCGGCTCCCGCTATCTTTATTGCTAATGCTCTTAGTCCGGCGCACGCATTAAGTGTTGGACTGAATGATAACGAGGAGACAGCTACCGTAGTCGTCCCTGATAAGCAGCTTTCCTTAGCCATCGGTAGAGAGGGACAAAATGTTAGACTGGCGGCCAAAGTCACCGGGTGGCGCATTGACATTAAGAGTGCCTCAGTAGCTGAGGCAGAAAGGGCAGAGGTAGCTGAGCCTTTAACCGAAATAGAAGAAGAGGCTATAGTTGGTGAGGAGCTTCCGGCTGAAATACCACCCATTGAGGAGCCGGCTTTAGTGTCTACAGAGGCAATGGCTGAGCCATTACCGGCTCTTGATACTGAGTTTATTCCTCCTCAGGTTTCCTTTGAACCAAAAGTAACTGCAGAGAAGCCTAAGGTTCGGTTTGCTGAGGATATTTTACCATCTAAGCCTGTACCTAAATCAAGGAAAAAGAAAAGGAAGGGCACTCAGGGCAAGGAAGAGGTTGGTGGTGGCATCAGGCGCAGAAAGCAGCGCCATGAGATAGAAATTCCTGCGGAGGAAGATGAGTATTAACCCACACCCCGTCTCGATTAAGCATATACCACAGCGGACTTGTGTGGCTTGTCGTAAGGTAAAAGCCAAACGGGAGCTGGTGCGTTTAGTGCGCAATGCCGATGAAATTGTGGAAGTTGATACTAGTGGCAAGAAGGCAGGGCGTGGTGCTTATTTATGCCCGATGCGGGAGTGTTGGGAGGTCGGGCTCAAGGGTGGTCGGCTAGAGCATACTTTACGAACCACTCTCACTCAGAATAATCGAGAGCAGCTTGTGCAATATGGAAAGAGCTTGGTAGGTGTTGATTAATGACAGAGGCAACAAACCCGGCTAAAGCTAAAAGTGTGAGTAAACCACGATTGATTGAGATTCCCCGTTCCATAGGGGTGAGACAACTGGCTGACCTGTTGCAGGTTACTGCCATAGACATTATTAAACAGCTGCTGAGAAATAGCGTTATAGCTAACATTAACCAGGTCATTGACTATGAATCCGCCGCCACTGTGGTAGTCGCCTTTGGATGTGAAGCACGCCTGAGGCCCCGGGCGGCTCAAGAAGCAGCCAGTACTGTTAGCGAGATTAGGAAGCGCCGGCAGCTCCAAGTCGAGGAATCTGGTGCTCTGCAGCCACGCCCACCTATAGTTACTGTTATGGGACACGTTGATCACGGCAAGACTAGACTACTTGATGCCATCCGACAGACTAATGTAATGGCTACTGAAGCCGGGGGCATTACTCAGCATATAGGCGCCTATCAAGTAATGGTCAATGAGCAAAAGATTACCTTCCTGGATACTCCTGGTCATGAAGCTTTTACGGCTATACGAGCTCGTGGCGCCCAGGTAACCGATATCACTATCCTGGTGGTAGCTGCTGATGATGGTGTCATGCCGCAAACATTAGAAGCTATAGACCATGCCCGTGCTGCCGGGGTTCCTATTGTGGTAGCGATTAATAAGATTGATAAAGCCAACGCTAACCCGGAGCTTGTTAAGCAGCAGCTGGCTGATGCTGGTTTGCTTATTGAGGAGTGGGGAGGCGATATAGTGTGTGTTCCGATTTCAGCTAAAGAAAAGAAGGGTATCCCGGAACTATTAGAAAACCTTCTGGTTGTGGCTGAAATGGAGGACCTTAAAGCAGACCCATCCCGACCGGCGATGGGGGTAGTCATTGAAGCTGAAATGGATAAGTCTAAAGGACCGCTAGCTACCGTGTTAGTTCATAACGGAACCCTGAGGTTAGGTAACATTATAGCGGTTGGCACTACATGGGGCAGGGTAAAGGCTATGTTTAATGATGTGGGTAAACGGGTGAGAAAGGCTGGGCCAGCTACCCCTGTTGAAATCCTTGGCTTAAGTAGTGTCCCCCAAGTTGGGGATACCCTAACGGCTACGACTGGTGAACGCCAAGCACAGGCTTTAGTGGAAAAGACTAAGCTGGAGATGCAACGGGAGTCTTCACTGGTGTCAAAATCAGTGAGCCTTAGTAACCTCTTTGACCAAATAAGTGCCGGCCAAGTAAAAGGGCTTAATGTTATTCTCAAGACTGATGTTCAAGGTAGCCTAGAACCGATAAGAAGCTCCGTGGAACGGCTGGGAATGGAGGAGGTTCAGGTCAGAATTATTCGCAGCGCCACTGGCAACATTACTGAAAGTGATGTTATGTTAGCTATTGCTTCTAAAGGGCTCGTTATTGGTTTTGGGGTTAGCTCTGAGCCAGGAGCACGGCGATTAGCTGAAGCGGAAGGTGTAGACATCCGTCATTATGACGTGATTTATAATCTTGTGGACGATGTGGAAAAGGCACTAAAGGGTATGTTGGAGCCTACTTATGTTGAGGTTATCGAAGGGCGTGCCGAGGTAAAGGCTATCTTTTCTGCCGGGAAAACAGGTAAGGTAGCCGGCGTCTATGTTACCGAGGGTAAAGTAAGCCGGGATATTGCGGTTAGAGTGCGGCGTGGAGAGCAGGTGATGTGTGAATCTACTGTTGACAGTCTGAAACGATTTAGGGATGATGTTAAGGAGGCGACGGCTGGCTATGAGTGCGGTGTAGGTGTCGAGGGTTTTAATGAGTTTCAAGTCGGTGATATATTAGAGTTCTTCAGAATGGATAAAGCGGCTAGATAGGGAAAATTATGACACATCGCATTCAGCGAATAAATACTCTTCTTCGCCACGAAATTAGTGAATTACTCCAACGCCAAGTGAAAGACCCACGACTTGGCACCTTTATTGTCGTCACCGAAGTTTCTACGTCTCCTGACTTGAAGTATGCTAAGATATTTATCAGTCATATAGCTAGCGAGGAGGAAAAGCAGGAAACACTAGGTGTCTTGGCCGCCGCTGCAAGCTTTTTCCGCAGAGAGCTGGCTAAGCGTCTGGATTTACCACGTATCCCTGAACTAAGCTTTCAGTGGGATGATTCTATTGAGCGTGGGAATCGCCTATTGCAGCTAATTGACAAGGTTAGTAAGGAGAGCACTCCTGACCAGAACCAGGGTTGATTATGGATGGCATACTAAACATCAACAAGCCTCAGGGTAAGACCTCTTTTAGCATCGTGTCACTGGTAAAAAGGTTGAGTGGCGAGCGGCGTGTGGGGCATGCCGGCACCCTCGACCCGGCGGCTACCGGCGTTTTACCTATTTGTCTTGGTCAGGGAACACGGGTTGTCGAGTTTCTGATGGAGGCTACCAAGTCTTATCAGGCTCAGATTGAGTTGGGGGTGACTACAGATACCTATGACGCCATGGGCGAAATTACACAGAGGGGGGACTATTCCGGCATTAGCCAGGAACGATTGGAGTCGGTACTTGCTTCCTTCTGTGGCCTGATACAGCAGACTCCCCCAATGTATAGCGCGGTGAAGCATCGTGGGCAGCGACTTTATAAACTGGCGCGAGCTGGCATCACTGTTGACCGGAAAAGCCGGCCGACTAAGATTTATCACCTGGAGCTTATAGATTGGCAGTCACCTATAGCCACTGTAGACGTAGAATGTGGTAGGGGAACCTACATCCGCTCTCTAGCTCATGACTTAGGGCAATCCCTGGGTTGCGGCGCTAGTTTGAAGAGCCTAATCCGCGTGAAGTATGGCCTTTTTGATATAAAGGATGCGGTTTCTGTTTCCCAGCTTGAGGACGCCTTCCGCTATCAGTACTGGCAGCACTTTGTTTATCCCGTAGATATTGTGCTTTTACATTGGTCAGCCGTGGTGGTTGATGATGACACTTCTCAAGCTATAAGGAATGGACACCCCTTGACTTTGAAAAACCTTAATGGCGGTGAGAAAGCTGGTTATTCTAAACAGCACCCCTCAGGCTCTCCTAATCACTGCCGTGTCTATACCCCTGACGGCGGATTCCTAGGTATACTACGCTTCAATCCAGAAAGAGAACAGTGGCAACCAGAGAAGGTTTTTGAAGTTGCCGCCTATAGCTGATAGGCAACTGGATTCCAGCTTTTGGTAAATAAAGTGTTCCAAAGGTCTTGACAGTCGACATATAATAGGAATATAGTTCAAACGATATTAGAAAGGGGAAGTTAAGAATGCAGGCATACTGTTTTAAGTGTAGAACAAAAAAAGAGATCAAGGACCCACAGAAGGTTACCCTGAAAAACGGGAGACCAGCTACCCGGGGAGTTTGCCCATCGTGTGGGACTAAATTATTTAGAATTGGTTAAGGCTGATTAGTAGCTGAAACCAGAAGTAGGGTAAGTAAAGCTTGTTCGCTGTGGGCGTCAGGATTGAGGAGAAACTCAACCCCACCATTATTGAGCGAGAGAGATAGCGTGTCCAACAGTCGGAGATTGCCCTTTCCCCAATTTATAAAGCTGGGGATTGATAATAGGCTACTCTCAGTCAGTGAGGTATAATGGTATAAAAGTCATCTTAATTTGTGATATTGATGACTAAGGATAATTTAGGCAAACCTTTTTACAGGTTTCTCTCATTGTCAAGAAGGGAAGGATTTAATCATGGGTAAGATAAATGTAGCCATAGTAGGCGTAGGTAATTGCGCCTCATCACTAATTCAGGGTGTTCACTATTATAGGAAGGCGAAGGAAACTGAATTTGTGCCCGGACTTATGCATGTTAATCTGGGAGGGTACCACGTAAGCGATATCAATTTCGTCGCCGCCTTTGATATTGATAAGAATAAGGTCGGTAAAGACCTAGCCGAAGCCATTTTCACCCCACCTAATAATACCTTTAAGTTTTGCGAGGTGCCTACTACCGGCGTTACTGTCCAGCGGGGTATGACCCATGATGGTTTGGGTAAATATCTATCCCAAATAATAGAGAAAGCACCGGGACAAACAGTTGATATAGTTAAAATCCTTAAGGAAACCAAAACCGACCTCGTGATTAACTATTTACCCGTTGGTAGTGAGGAGGCAACCAAATGGTATATCGAGCAAGTGCTGGCGGCTGGCTGTAGCTTTATCAACTGTATTCCGGTTTTTATCGCTCGGGAGAGTTACTGGCAAGAGCGCTTTATCGAAAAAGGACTCGTCGTTATTGGCGATGATGTAAAATCTCAAGTTGGCGCAACTATTGTCCACCGTGTTCTTACTCGGCTGTTTAGAGACCGTGGTGTCAGGATGGAGCGAACCTATCAATTGAACTTTGGCGGCAACACCGACTTCTTAAATATGTTAGAACGGGAACGCCTTGAGTCTAAGAAAATATCTAAAACTATGGCGGTTACCTCTCAGCTGGACTATGAGCTTGCCCCCGGTAATATACATGTCGGTCCCAGCGATTATGTCCCCTGGCTGGCTGACCGCAAGTTTTGCCATATCAGGATGGAAGGGCAGACCTTTGGCGATGTCCCCCTGAACCTGGAGCTAAAACTTGAGGTATGGGATAGTCCTAACTCGGCAGGGGTGGTTATTGATGCTATAAGGTGCGGTAAACTTGCCTTAGACCGTGGACTCAAGGGGGCGCTGGTGGCTCCCGCTGCCTACTTTATGAAATCACCACCTATTCAATATACAGATGATGAAGCCCACCGGATGGTAGAAGAGTTCATTGCTAATGTTCAGCAAGTAGAAGGGGAACCATCCGGGCCGGTCAGCATGGAGGTCTCAGCCAGCCAGTAATGAAGATAGCACTAGTTTCCCCTTATGATTTTGCCTACCCGGGTGGGGTTACCAATCATATTTCCCATCTTGAGTGTCAGCTTACCCGAATGGGTCATGAGGTCAAGGTCATTGCCCCGGCATCTAAGGCGGTCTCCATTTTCGGTGATAGATTTATACCCATAGGTAAACCTCGCTCTATTCCTACCAGTGGTTCCATTGCTCGCATTACCATATCCCTAAGGTTGGCCTCTACGATAAAGGCTGTCCTTAGCCAAGAGAAGTTTGATATTATCCACCTTCATGAGCCCTTTATGCCTATGCTATGTAGCGCTGTACTTCGGTTTTCAAATACAACAAATATAGGCACCTTTCATGCCTTTCACGGCACATTTCTGGGCATACCTGGGTATAACTTTGGTAGACCTATTAGCACCATAATGTTGAATAGGCGGGCTCGCAAACTTGACGGCAAGATTGCCGTGTCAAAACCAGCTATGGAGTTTGCCAGTAAATATATCCCCGGATACTACAATATTATTCCCAACGGTATTGATTTAGAGCACTTTTCTCCCGATGTATCACCAATTGACGAATTTTGTGATGGGAGATTAAATATCCTGTTTGTCGGTCGCTTGGAAAAACGAAAAGGCTTGAATTATTTGCTTAAAGCCTACCAGCAGGTTAAGCAACAAATTCCCGATTCCCGGCTTATCGTCGTTGGTCCTGGTATCAGGTTGAGACATAAGTATGAGAAACAGGTCAGGCGGAGCCGATTGAAGGAAGTTTTTTTTATTGGTCATGTAGCCTACGATGAATTACCCAGATATTATAAGACAGCCGATATTTTTTGTGCGCCAGCCACCGGGCGGGAAAGCTTCGGTATTGTTTTGCTAGAGGCTATGGCGGTAGGTAAACCAATTGTTGCCACCAATATAGATGGTTATGCTAGCCTAATAACCCATGGTGTCGAGGGATGGCTAGTGCCACCCAGAGATGATAAAGCGTTAGCTCAATCTCTAATTTCTCTCATGGGGGATGAATTACTTCGGCAGAAGATGGGAGCCAATGGGAGGCTTAAAGCAAGGGATTATGTCTGGGAACACATTGCCCAAAGGGTTTTGGATTATTATGTTAGGGTGCTTAGCGAGTCCTCGGGGAAGGAACACTCTTTAAAATCTGAAACTATATTAGTCTGAGTAAGAGGCAGACAACCGATTAGCAGGATTGTTGCGGAAGAGCAGTGGTTAATGGCAAAGTTATCCGAAGGTCGTAAACTTATAGCTTATCACCTCACGCAACCAGCGGCAGAGCTTTTAGCCAGGACAGCTATAACCCCCAATATTATAACCTGGTTTGGTTTCTTGATTACTCTTGGGGCGGCGGTGCTTATTGCTACCGGACATCTTTTTGCCGCCGGCTGGGTGGTGCTTATTGCTGGTTTCTTTGATATTCTAGACGGAGCACTGGCTCGCCACACTAATCGGACCACCCGCTTTGGTGCTCTCCTTGACTCTACGCTTGACCGTTTATCTGAGGCAGTACTACTCCTCGGTATTTTAGTATTTTATCTGCTTAAAGACCAGGTAAGTGCTGAGGTATTGCTTGTGTGCCTTGCCTTAATTGGCTCGTTGCTGGTGAGCTATATCAGAGCCAAGGCGGAGGCACTGAGCCTAGAATGTCAGGTGGGATTATTTACTCGAACGGAAAGGGTGATGGTGCTGGCACTAGGTCTTTTGCTGAGCCAGATTGATTATGCCTTGATTACTGCCTTAGCTATTATCGTTTTATTTAGCTTTATCACCGCCGGCCAAAGGGTGGTTTACGTATGGCAACAGACCAAGATTAGGTAGTTTAGAGGAGAGTAATGCCGGTTATCGCTGTTATTGGCGCCCAGTGGGGAGATGAGGGGAAGGGCAAGGTGGTTGACCTACTTGCTCAGAAAGCAAGGGTAGTAGTGCGTTTTTCTGGTGGTGATAATGCCGGGCATACTGTAGTTAATCCCTACGGTGAATTTGGGTTGCACCTTGTCCCGGCTGGCATTTTCTCTCCCCAGGCGGTTTGTATTATTGGTAATGGGGTGGCGATTAATCCCGCCGTGCTCATTGGTGAGATGGACCTGCTTAACCAGCGTGGCGTAGATACTACACGTCTGCTTATCAGTGACCGCGCTCACCTTATTATGCCATATCATATCCTTCTTGACGGTTTAGAGGAGGAAGCGCGAGGCAGCAGGGCATTGGGCACAACGCGCAAAGGCATAGGCCCTGCTTTTGCTGATAAAGCTGCCAGGTTAGGCATTAGGGCTGGCGACCTCTTAGATAAAGAGGTATTACTGGAACGGATTCGTTCTGTGCTCGACTACAAGAACACTATTTTGACTAAAATTTATGGGGTCAGCCTCCTATCACTGGACGAAATATATCGCCAGTATTGCCAGTATGGGGAGCGTCTGTCTCCTCATATTTGTGAGACAACTATAATACTTGAGGAAGCCGTGGACAGGGATGAGTCAGTTCTATTGGAGGGTGCTCAGGGAGCTTTACTTGACCCTGATTTTGGCACCTATCCTTATACCACCTCTTCTTCACCACTGGCGGCGGGAGGCTGCCTGGGTGCCGGGTTGGGCCCTACCCGAATTACCCGTGTTTTAGGTGTTTTTAAGGCTTACTGTACCAGGGTTGGTGAAGGTCCATTGCCTACTGAGCTTAAGGATGAGATTGGAGACCTGATTCGGAAGCGGGCTCACGAGTATGGGACTACTACCGGTAGGCCTCGTCGCTGTGGCTGGTTTGACGCTGTGGCGGCTCGCTTTAGCACCCGAATTAATGGCTTTACCGAGGCAGTGATTACCCGTCTCGACATTCTTGATACCTTGCCTCGCTTGAAGATATGTGTCGGCTATAAACTAGATGGAAAGAACATTGATTACTTTCCAGCTAGTGTAGCTACTCTGGAAAAGTGCCTGCCTGTCTATGAGGAGTTACCCGGGTGGCAAGCTCCCACCGAGCATATTCGAGAGTATGAGCATTTACCTCTTGCAGCCCGCCAATATATAGCTAGACTGGAAGAGCTCATTTCTTGCCCGGTGAACCTCATCTGTGTGGGGCCAAAGCGGGAGCAAATCATCTATTCCCACAAGTCGTCTATCCTTTAGTTAATTTTAGCCAGGAACCGATTCTCTCTTATAAAGGCAGGTCAATCTTATAATTCTTCAGTGTTTCTTTGATGAAGGTGGCAGATTTCTCATCTGGCTCGGTGAGGGGCAAGCGTGGCTTGCCTACATTAAAGCCAACATGGTTAAGGGCATATTTAACCGGAATAGGGTTGGAAATAATAAACAGGGCATTAACTAGGGGCAAGAGATGGCGATGTATCTCGGCGGCTTTATCTGCTTTGCCACTAATAAAACTATGAATCATTTCCCCTATTTGGTTGCCAACCAGGTGTGAGGCAACGCTGATGACCCCATAGCCACCCAAAGCTAGTATGGGTAGGGTATCACTGTCATTGCCACTCCAGACAAGGAAATCATCTCTTGTGTCGCCGATTATCTTAGTAATTTGGTCTAAGTTACCGCTGGCTTCCTTTACCCCGATAATGTTGTCTATGTGGCTTAGTTTAATAACTGTGTCGGCGGATAGGTTAGTAACGGTGCGTGAAGGCACATTGTAAAGG
>SDBU01004565.1_pt1 | contig 16957 bp, 13 predicted proteins | sample 2277071 | NCBI WGS metagenome assembly SDBU01 (sample SAMN10397929, study PRJNA504765) | marine sediment metagenome | isolation source: marine sediment core GS08_GC12, 126 cmbsf | place: Arctic Ocean: Gakkel Ridge, Loki's castle | collected 2008 | reverse complement strand
AACAAAAAAAATATGTTTTTGGAATTTTTTTTTGAAATTGTTTACAAGTTTAAATTGAAATTGTTAGTATTTGTGGAAGATGGTGGGAAAATAAATGGATCAATTCTTTTTTAGCGGAAGCAATACAAGTAAATTAGATGTGAAGAACAGATTTGTTCTTCCTCAACATATGAGATATGGACTCGTTGAAGAAGGACGGTTAGAGTTTTTTATTGGCCTAGGACTCGGTGGTTGCTTAGCTATATACAGAAGATCTGAAATACAAAAGATTGTTGAAAAGTTTCATAAAAAACAACACATAGCCCAGTATCAAAAGTTTTTCACGCTGTTTTTTTCAACTCTGCATGAATCTACTTGCGATAAAATTGGAAGAGTAACTCTGCCGAATCACTTAAAACAGGTTATGAATATTAAAAAAGAGATAGTAATTGCAGGAGTATTAAATAAAATAGAGCTTTGGTCGAAAGAAGAATATGATAAAAATCTATCAAATCTTCTACTTGGAAAAGATACAGAAATAGATTTAGCTAAAATGACAGAAGATGCTTTTGCACTTTTAGATGAACCCCAAGAGAGCTATGCTAGAACAGAAAATTAAACATTTCCCAGTTCTTTTAAAAGAATACATAAAAATTTTTGATGGAAAAGAAATTGATTTTTTTTTAGATGGGACCTTGGGCGCTGCTGGCCATGCAAGAGCTATATTAGAAGCACATCCCGAGATTAAGACTTTTATAGGGTTAGATAAGGATCAAGTAGCTTTAGATCTAGCTAATGAAAATTTAAAACCATGGATGGGTAAAGCTAACCTTTTTCATGAAAACTTTAAGAATTTAGATAAAGTTTTAGATGAAATGAACATTGAATTTTGTGATGGAATGTTTTTTGATATAGGACTCTCTTCTATGCAAGTAGACGAGCCAGAGAGAGGCTTTAGTTTTAGATATGATGCAGAGTTAGATATGAGAATGGATCAAAATACTGAAATTACAGCTAAAGATATAATAAATACTTGGCCAGAGAAAAAACTAGAAGAAATTTTTAGAGAGTATGGAGAAGAGAGAAATTCTAAAAAAGCAGCTAAAGAAATTGTTGAAAAAAGAAGAAGAAACAAAATTAATACAACCTTTGAGTTAATAAAAGTTTTAGAGCCAGTTCTCGGTAAAAGAAGAAAAATTCATCCGGTTACTAAAATTTTTCAAGCCTTGAGGATTTGTGTAAACGATGAATTAAACTCTTTGAAAGAGGGATTAAACAAAGCAATTCTACGCCTCAGAGAAGATGGAATCATAGGAGTGATCTCTTTTCATAGTTTAGAAGATAGAATTGTAAAACATACATTTAAAGATGATGAGACTTTAGAGGTAATAACAAAAAAACCGATTAGAGCATCTTTTGGAGAAAAAAATAAACGCGCAAGATCAGCAAAAATGAGATTTGCAAAAAAAAGAAAAAAAAATGAATAAAAATATAATTATTAAAATATTAATATGTCTGTTCACTTTTGGAATATCTCTATATTCATATATTGAAAAACAAAATGAGCTAACCTCTTTAAAAATTGAAGTACCTAAAATTGTTAAACAAGTTCAAAATTTAGATGAAGAGATTAGAAAATTTCAATATGAAGTAGAAACGTTTGAAAATCCAGCTTATCTTATGCAGCTAGTTAGAAAACCAGAATTTGGTCACTTAAAACATCCATTTGTTGAAGATGTTTTAACTGTTCCGGAAGGTTTGGTGCTTTTCGATGAAAAAGTTAAAGATTTGTATACTCAATAATTTTTATACTCAATAAATAGATGAGATTTCGTAATAAAATTGATGGTAGTGATAAAAAACGTTTGGTAATCGTTGCTTGTTTTTTATTTGTTTTATTTTGTTCTATAGTCGTTAGATTTTTCCATCTTCAGATAACAGAGGGCGATAAATGGCAAAAAATTGCAAGCGCTCAACATCAAATCGATGTCACTGAATATTTTCAAAGAGGTGGATTTTATTCGAATACAGATGTAAAAAAAGATAATCCTAAAGAAAAAGTTCCTTTTGTAGTAGAAGTATCAAAATTTCATTTATTTATCGATCCATACTCTATTGATGAAAAATATAAATTAGTTATTGCAAAAAAGCTCTTTGAGTTTTTTGAATTTAGTGTAAATGAAAAAGAGAAAATATTTTGTGATTTTTTTAAAAAAAGTAGATCTAGAAAAATAATATCTTGGATAGATAGAGAAAAAAAAGAGGATATTTTAAGGTGGTGGCAAGGTTTTTCTAGAGAAAATAAAATTGTTAGAAATGCAATTTTTTTTGTCTCAGATTATAAAAGATGTTACCCATTTGGTCATCTTCTAGGTCAGCTTCTCCATACTGTACGAGATCAAAAAGATCCAATAACTTTTCAATCTCAACCAACCGGTGGGCTAGAGCTATATTTTAATGATTATTTAAAAGGAAAGTTAGGTAGAAGAACTATAACAAGATCACTTAGACATCCTTTAGATGTTGGAGATGTCATTGAAAAACCTCAAAATGGATCAGATATCTATCTTACTATTAACCATTATCTTCAAGCAATTGCTGAAGAAGAGCTTGAAAAGGGAATTAAAACTGTTAATGCTAAAGGTGGTTGGGTTATCATGATGGATCCATACACTGGTGAGATTTTAGCAGCGGCTCAAGCGCCATTTTTTGATGTTAGAAAATATAGAACCTATTTTAATTCAGAAGATCTTATAGAAACAACAAAGCTCAAAGCTGTAGTTGATCTATTTGAACCAGGTAGCATTATGAAGCCGATAACTCTCGCTATTTGCTTAAAAGCAAATGAAGAGTTAGCTCTAGAAGGAAGAGTTCCAATTTTTTTACCAGATGAGAAAATATCAACATCAAATGGATATTTTCCGGGTAGATCAAAACCAATTCAAGATGCTAGGGTTCATAAATATTTAAATCTATATTTGGCTATTCAAAAATCTTCAAATATCTATATTGCAACATTGGTAGATAGATTAATTAATACTATGGGGGAAAAATGGTATAGAGACGCTTTAATAGATCTTTTTGGATTTTCAAAAAAAACAGGAGTAGAATTTCCTTTTGAAGCTAATGGTTTTGTTCCAAATTTTAATAAATATTATCAAAATAAAGCGCCAGAGTGGTCAAAATCAACACCATATTCTCTTGCTATGGGATATAATATTTTAGCAAATTCTTTTCAAATGATCAGAGCTTTTTCAATTATCGCAAATGAAGGGAAAGATGTAACTCCCACAATTTTAAAAAAAATTATAATAAGTGATAATGGAGTTGAAAAAGTATTAGTAGACAATACAAAAAATTTTGATTTTAAAAATAGAAGACAAATTTTATCTAGATCCTCTTGTAGACTTATCAAAAAATCTATGAAATTTATTACAAAACCGGGGGGAACATCTAGACTCGCTGACGTTTATGGTTATACCGATGCCGGGAAATCTGGAACCGCTGAAAAAATTGTAAATGGAAAATATTCAAAAGAAAAAAATATCTCATCTTTTATAGGGTTTGTTCCTGTTGAAAACCCAAAATTTGTTTTAATGGTAGTTGTAGATGAACCGGAGAAAAAATACGTTCCGGGTTTAGGGCCTGCTCAAATCGGAGGGATCTGTGCCGGTCCCATATTTAAAGAGATCGCAACTAGATCCTTAAATTATTTAGGTGTTGCTCCGGATGATCCTTTTGGTTATCCTTATCCTGATCCAAGATCAGATCCAACTAATGCGGATTGGTCACTCGAAGTGAAATATTTAGCTGAACTATATAATCATTGGAACAAATAAGTGAAACTAAAAAAGCTTTTAAAAAACATCTCCTATATTGAAATTAAAGGGCCAAAAGATATTGAAATATCTAGCATCACACAAGATTCAAGATTAGCATCTTATAATGGACTTTTTATAGCTAGAAAAGGAAAAAACTTTGATGGATTAAAATTTTTAGATGAAGCTATTTCAGCTGGATCCAAAGCTGCTATTGTAGATATTTATGATCCCTTTTTAAAAAATATTACTCAAGTGATAGTAGATGATACATCTTCAATTGAAGCTGATATAGCAACAAATTTTTATGAAAATCCTTCAAAAAAGCTTTTTAATATTGGTATTACAGGAACAAACGGTAAAACTACAACAAGTTATTTAATAAAACATATCTTAGATCAGAATGAAAAAAAAACAGCACTTCTTGGCTCCATTGAATATATTTTAGGCGATACTAAAATTGAAGCAAAACTAACTACACCAGATAGCATAAATATCCAAAAATATTTAAAAGAAGCTGTAGATAATGATCTAAAGTATCTATGCATGGAAGTATCATCTCATGCTCTAGAACAAAATAGACAAAAAAATATTGATTTTGATATCGCAATTTTCACAAATCTAAGCTTAGATCATTTGGATTATCATAAAAATTTTGAAAATTATAAAAATGCTAAAAAAAAGCTATTTGATGCTTTAAGTGAAGAAGCTCTCTCTATTGTTAATATCGATGATAAAAATTTCAAGCATCTCATAAAAGACACAAAATCAAAAATATTTACTTATTCTATTAAACAAAAAGCAGATCTTTTTGCAACTAACATCAAATATAGTTTAAAGGGGACTGTATTTAGCCTAAATTATAAAAATGAAAAAATAAAATTTTTTACTCCTCTAATCGGTGAATATAATATCTATAATGTTTTAACTGCTATATCAGTGGGAATCAGATTAAAAATCGACCCGCAAAAATTAAAAGAAGATATAATTTTTTTTAAATCCGTTAAAGGCAGATTAGAAAAAGTTAAAAACAGTAAAAATTTAAATATTTTTATAGATTTTGCTCATACTCCAGATGCTTTAGAAAATGTTTTAAAAACTTTGAAAACAGCTCTGAATAAAGAAAATTTGGAAAATATTAAAAAACCCAAAATCATTAATGTTTTCGGTTGCGGAGGTGATAGAGACAAATCTAAAAGACCATTAATGGCCAAAGCATCTGAAAAGTTTTCAGATATTTCAATTGTTACATCTGATAATCCAAGATCAGAGAATCCTCAAAAAATTATCGATGATATTGTAGAGGGTTTCTCCTCAAACAAAACAAATCTCATAATCGAAAAAGATAGAAAAAAAGCAATTGAAATAGCAATAAAACTTGCCAATTCTCAAGATATCATTATAATTACTGGAAAAGGTCATGAATCGTATCAAATTTTTGAAAACGTAACCTTAGAGTTTGATGATAGTATAATTTCTAAACAAATATGTAACTCCCTATAGGTTTATAAATGATGTATAGATTATTTTTTCTTATGTCTTTTCTCTTCTCAATTTTTTTATATTCAGCTCCTCAGAAAATAGTTGCCGCTGCTTATAAAAATAAAACGATTAGAAGACCTGTTATTGTTTTAGATGCAGGACACGGTGGTAGAGATGAAGGTGCAAAAATTAGATATCCTTATTTAGAAGAAAAAAAACTTACTCTCTCCGCTACTTTATTTACAAAAAAATATCTAGAGCAACTCGGCTATAAAGTAGTCCTAACTAGAGCTAAAGATTATTTTATTCCTCTTAAAAAAAGGGCGGATTTAGCAAACACTGCAAAAGCAGAACTTTTTGTGAGTATTCATTTTAATTCATGTCCTAATAAAGTAGCTCATGGTATTGAAATATATTATCACAACTCTTTAGAGAACAAAATCAAATCAAAAAATTCTCAAAATTTAGCAAGCTGTGTTCTACAAGATGTTATAAATAAAACTAATGCAAGATCTAGAGGTGTTAGAAGAGGTAAATTTTGTGTGATAAGAGAGACTAAAATGCCAGCTATTTTAGTAGAAGCAGGCTTTATCACAAATCCCCAAGAAAGAGATAACATTAGAAAAACAGCCTATCTAGAGAAAATATCGCTTGGTATCGCTCAGGGTATTGAGTCTTTTATTAAAAAATATTCTTAATATTTTTTTTTTGCTTAGTTTTGTTTATTTAGATCTAAAGCAGTATAAGCTAAAAAAGACAACACCAAACCTGCTAGTGATATCAAGATGCATTTCTTTTCTCGTGCTCGCTCAAGTCTGACTTTTTTCAGTGCTTGTGTGCTACTTTCTAGGTCAAGTCTGGTTTTTTCTAGGTCAAGTCTGGTTTTTTCTAGTTTTTTTTCATCTATTAATATTTTTTGGTTAATTTCATGAATCTCTTCTTCTGTAAGTAATTTACTTGTTTCTATTTGTTCACATGCTGATGAGTTGTTATCTCGACGCATATTTTTATATGTTGATTTTACGAGATCATATATTTTTTGTTTCAAATCTTTAATATCCATACCCATAAAAGTTACAGGACAAGAATCTTCAATTTGGTTTAATTTAATGAATATTCTTAATCCATTTTCAATGTCATTATTTTCTAAATATGCTTCTCCTGCTGCATATAATGCAAACATTCTTGGGATATTTTCAGTTAGTTCCATTTTATTGAAACTTTCAGACATTAGTTCTTTTATTTCTCTAGCGGCAGTCTCTGGGTTTTTATTAATTTTTGATAATTTCATTTCTTGTTCTAGGTCATTTATAATATCTTCAAAGTTAAAAGCTTTTTTTGGTAATTTTTGTGCATAAAATTCCATTTTATTTAGATTTTTTTCTTGAGCATAGAAAGAAAATATAACAAGATGAAGAAGACTTTGGATTGTTGGCTTTAGTTTTGTAGTGTTTATTTGATTTTCAAACGCTGTTAATAGTTCAAAAGCAGCATCTTCATTCTGAATAATCTTTAATTGTGTTATGCTATTCATTAACATAAAGCATTTGACAACTCCGTCAGGTATTTTTTTGAGTTGTTGTTGAGCTTCTTCTAAATACTTTTTTGACTCTTCTAACTTTCCTGAAATATAATATAAATTTCCTTTAGAAAATAAAGTGTAGAATTTATCAACAGATTCTATAGTTACCGAAGGTAATTTATCATTGATATCAATGTAATTTAAAATTTTTTCAAATAAAGATTGTTTTTGATCTACAGATAAATCGGGCCCTAATAAAGTTTGTTGCAATATGAAAATTAATTGAGCAAGTGCTACTTTTTTTATAGAATTATCTGGAAGAGACATAACGTATTTTTCTGCTTCTATGATATCTGATGATATATAATAAGATGCAATGATCAGTTGTGTTGCTGCTATTTGCTGAATTGTTTGAGGTATCAAATTTACAAGTATTTTTGCTGCTTTTATATTTCCTTTTTGAATTTGCTTTGTTACAAGATCAAATAAGACACGAGATTTTTCTCTAGCATCTGTAATTTGACTTGCAATTTCTTTAATTGCATCAAACTTTTCATGATTTATAGCATCTTGTATTTGTACAGCGATAAAAATAGAAGACTCTCTATCTTTCACTAAGTCATCATAAGATTTGTTGTTAAAAAGATGAGGCTGGTTTTTAACGAAATTTTTTATTTTCCCAGCAGTATCATCATCTGGCATAACTTTTTGATAGGTTGCCCGGCATTGAGAACAATTTATTTCGTCTTTTGTTTCTAATGAAAATGTTCTAGCTATATGTTCGCATACTCTACACAAAAAGTGTTTACAGATCATTTCGATTTTATCCTCTGTAGAAGTAGATGCTGGAACAACCGGATCTATTGCGATATCTAAACATATACTACATTTCAAATCTGGAGGTATATCAGAAACCATTGGAGTTAAACTTGCCATATAATTTTACCTTAATTAAAAAAAAGTAACTTACTTTATGCTGAATTAGTTATTTAAAGTACAGAAATATAAAAATTATGATAATAGAATTGTGTAATAATAATTTTAACATTCATCTGTGCAAAGTTTCGAATTGGTATTTAAATGTCCTCGGCGCGATTCGAACGCGCGACCTACCGCTTAGGAGGCGGTCGCTCTATCCTCTGAGCTACGAGGACTCAAATTTCAATACTTTTTGTTAAATAGTTTACATTATTTAATATTTCTTATAGACCTAAAAAGGTTAACTGAATTGTACACTTAGGATACGTTTCAAGTATACTAGCTATAATTTCTTTTTTGGAATGTTTTTTTTTTGCTGCCACTATAGCATTTCTAATGAGACCGATTAGTTCCAAGCTTTTTTTAAGGTAATCATTTTCTGAAGGCGAAGAGCCGGTTTTTTTTGTTTCTTCGAGTTCTTTAACTCGATTAACTGCATTAAGAAGATTGCTCATAGAAGGAGCTTTAGAAATTGACATTTTTTCTCTCTCTTTTTTTAAATTTAAATTGTTATGTTTTTTTTTAATTAAATTAATTAAAACTTAAATATATAAAAATAAAGTAATTGATTTATTAGATCGAATCTAATTATAAAACAATTAGTGGTTTTTATGAATGAAAATATAGATATAAAATTATGTTTTTAGAAAAAAACTACTCGGATTTTAAAACTTCTGTAAACACGTTTGATGGGATATTTACTTTACCAATCTCTTTCATTTTCTTTTTGCCCTTTTTCTGCTTTTCCCAAAGCTTTCTTTTTCTTGAAATATCTCCACCATAGCATTTAGCTGTAACGTTTTTCCCCATTGCAGAGATGGTCTCTCTTGCTACTATCTTTCCTCCAATAGCTGCTTGAATCGGTACTTTAAAAAGCTGTTTTGGAATAAGTTCTTTTAGCTTTTTACAAAGAGATCTTCCTTTAGCTTCAGCTTTTGATTTGTGTACTAATGTAGAAAATGCATCAACTACTTCATCGTTTATCTTGATCTCTAATTTAATGATATCTGCTTTTTTATAATTGGACATCTCATAATCAAATGAACCATATCCTTTAGTGTAGGATTTTAACTTGTCATTGAAATCTGTTAAAATTTCATTCATCGGAAATTCAAAAGTCAAAAGTAGTCTTTTTGAATCTAATGTATCTGTTTTTATTAGATCTCCTCTTTTTTCCATACCAAGATTCATAACAACTCCTAAATAATCTGATGGCATCATCACATGGCATGTAACGTAGGGCTCTTCTATCGACTGAATAATCGTTGGATCTGGAAAGTGAGCGGGATTATCTATTTTTAGATCTTTACCAGTTGTTAAATGCACTTTATAAATCACACTAGGAGAGGTAGATATTATATCTAAATTATATTCTCTTAGAATTCTTTCAAAGGTTATCTCTAAATGTAGGAGCCCTAAAAAACCTGCTCTAAATCCAAACCCAAGGGCTTGGGAGCTCTCTTGTTCAATGTGCAAAGCTGAATCATTTAATTGAAGTTTTGTTAGAGCATCTTTTAGGTTTTCAAAATCAGATGAGTCCACTGGATAAATACCTGCAAAAACTACAGGATTTATTATTTTAAATCCCGCTAAAGGTTTTTTAGCAGGGTTTTTAGTAAGTGTTATAGTATCTCCAATTTTAATATCTTTTGTGTTTTTTATATTAGATGCAATGTATCCAACTTCTCCAGCTTTTAAAGACTCTGTAGGTTTTTCATTAGGAGCGAAAATACCAACTTCTAAAACTTCAAAAGTTTTTTTCGTTGCCATAAATTTAATTTGAGTTTTTTTTCTGATCTCACCTGAGATTATTCTTACATAGGCTAGAGCTCCTCTATACGGATCATAATGTGAATCAAAAACTAAAGCCTTTAGAGTTATTTCTGCGTCTTCATCTTTTTTGGGAGGGGGAATATCTCTTATTATTCTTTCTAAAATATCTTCTATTCCAATGTTTTTTTTAGCAGATGCAAGTATTGTATCTGTAGCTGGAAGTCCTATTACCTCTTCTATCTGTTTTTTGACATCTTCTGGATCTGAATTTGGAAGATCTATCTTATTTATTATCGATACAATCTCTAAATCTCTCTCTATCGCTAAAAATACGTTAGCGAGGGTTTGAGCTTGTACTCCTTGAGTTGCATCAATAATGAGGAGAGCTCCTTCACATGCAGATAGTGATCTTGATACTTCATAAGAAAAATCAACGTGACCTGGCGTGTCTATAAAATTGATTTGATAGGTATTTCCGTCTTTAGATTTATAGAGCATCGTAACAGGGCGTGCTTTTATCGTTATTCCCTTTTCTCTCTCGAGCTCCATACTATCTAAAATTTGATCTTGCATCTCTCTTTTTGTTACAGTATTTGTAAATTCTAAAAGCCTGTCAGCTATTGTTGATTTACCATGATCAATATGAGCTATAATGGAAAAATTTCTAATGTATTTTAAATCGTATTTAAACATTTTTTTTCATCTTTTAAAGAGACTTTAGTTTACTACAATTTTTTAAAAATTTCAACAAAAGCTATTTAATGGAAAAATTCATATTTTTTATATTAGTTTTAGAAGAAAATCAAAAAATATTTATAGTTTTTTAGATCCTAATAAAAATTTAATAACTAAATGAAAAACTAAAATTTGGTTTTCCAATCATTGCTGATCGAGTTAATGCTCTTCTTATCGCAAATAGAGTAAAATCATACCATGAATGCAAAGCAACACTTTGTTTAAGCGATTGATTTTTGTATGTCATCCATCCAGCATATAAGCCAAAAGATGTAATAAATGGAAGTGAAATTTTATAGTAGTTCATACGGTCTTTGAGAGAATAATTCTTAGCATTTGGAATATGTACTGCTCCGAATGCTAAAGAGGAAAGAATAATTCCTCCTATTGGGGTTAAAGATTCGGATAAGGTAGATTGTAAATATCCTCTGAATAGAGTCTCTTCTCTTATTCCAATACTAAAGGCGCTTAAAGGATATGCATCTGCTGCTGAAATTTTTAAGTGAGGTTTAATATGTAGCTTACTTTGTAAGTAGGTGATTCCAATTCCAGTAGCTAAAAACCCTAAAAAACCACCCCAAACTTCTGGTTTTTTCAATACACTTAAGCTAAATGAAGCTAAACAAAGATCTTTAAAACTATCTGTAGGCATTTTGTAAGAAAATCCAACATTATTGTTATATAGCCTAACATCTCTATAAGCCGCATAAATTCCATAGGATGTCGCAAGATTTTGAGCTACATAGCCCGGAAAAGAGGTATGTTTATTGAATCGGGCAGCAACTCCTGCAGCTGTGCTTCCAAAAATAATTCCTGCTTTTGAATACTCTTTTAAATATACATGTCCCAAACCTGGTATCAAAGCTGTTAATCCTACAGCTAAAAAAGTTTTTTTACGTGGAATATCAATTTTTGGAGGAGGGGTTTTAAAATCCTTTTCTGAGATGATTTCAGGTTTTAAAATAGGTTGAGAAGAAAAAGATTCAGAATTTAAACTTGGAGTAAAAGGCTCAGGTTCTAAAATAGCAACTTCTTTTTTTAGAGAATCCTCAATGATTGTTGAATTTTTGTCTAAAAAAGATTCGGTTATATTAGATTCTGTTTGAGAGTTATTTTCTTGAAGAGTTTGTTTTTCTAAAGAAGTGTCAGCTAAAATATCTTCAGCATTTAAAAAAGATATATTCAATATTAATATTAAAAAAAAGCAACAACTTTTCATGAGGTAGGCCTAATTTTTTTTAGACAACTAGGATAAAGAAAATAGCTTCAATAAAGCAAGAGCAATGTTTTTTTTTAATTTAGGAATAGTTAGATTTTACTTAATAACTTCTTGTTAAGATAGGTTGAGATTTTGAATGATAAATTTATGAAGCTTATAATAAAAGACAACTTTTATGAAAAAAGCCCACCTTTTCAGATGGGCTTCTTTTTAAGAAATAACTTCTCTTAAATTATTTTTTTTTAGTTTCAGAAATTGCAGGAGTAGCAACGAGCTCGAGATCGTCTTCTGTAACTTTTTTCTTCTCGATTTCTTGAGATTTTTCTTCGAATCTTTTGCTAAGTGCATTAGCAGATACCATCCAAAGAGATACTATTGCAACGACTATTACCATTACAAATGGAGCAATACCTCCGATTCCACCACAAGCAAGTATTAGTCCTGCTTGTAAGAAAGAACCGCCGGATTTTCCAAGTCTAGCGCCTACAACGTCAATCGCTGCTTTTCCTTTAACTTTAGATTCTTGATCAAGTGGTATGTATGCCATCTCTTTTGTTGGATCAAAAAATGTGTATTTACTTGATTTGGATAAGATGTTTTGAGTTGCTCCAAGTAGTACAATAAACATTTGAAGAGCCATTCCACCCAATAAGTAATTCGGTAGATGTCCTTTGAAGACAACAAACCCTAAGAAGGTTAGACCAGTTATAACGATTACTGTTGGTGTTATAAGAGCTGAAATCCTCCAACCAAATTTTCTCATGATATTTCCACCAAGAAACATAGTTGTGAAAATCGTTACAAATCCAGTTACCGTTGAAAATCCACCCATAAAGGATAAATAATCATTTGAATTAGGATACTGAAGTTTTAACTGACCTTTCCAAGTAACTTCAATAAGGTTAATAGCGATGCCATATGATATTACAAGTACTGCTAAAAGCCCTAAATATTTAGATTTAAATAAAAATTTAAAACTATCCTTCATTGAAAGTTTTGGTTTTGATTTTTTAGTAGATTTTTGATCATCTTGGGCATAAAAACGAGCATCTGTTAAAACATTTTTGTTCATCCACCAATATGCTGCCATTATAACAAATCCTAAAATAACTACTATTAACATCAATCTATTTATTGTCATACCCCAAGCATCAATTCCAGCAGTTAGTGCTAGTCTTTTTGGTAGGTTAGCAAAATATCTGATAGTTGGTCCTGAAACAAGCAGTGCTACGTTAGCTCCTGTTAAAAATAGAGCATAGAACCTTTTAGCTTCTTTTATTTTTGTAATCTCGTTGGCAAATCCCCAAAATAGTAAAGATAAAACAACACTGCCCCAAAGTTCAGCTAATATATAGAAAATAGAGAACATCCAGTTTCTGAAAACAGCAACAAGGCCCATAAGACCAACAGGGAGCATTGCTTGCATCTTATCTGCTAGAGCATGTGGATGCAAAGCGTCTTTTGCAGGGTAAAGAACTAATGCAAATAAAGCGAAGAAAACTAAAAATGGAGATAAGGTAGTAAAAAATAGAGCGGGTTTACTAAGCTTATTTGATAGTTTTGCATAAATTAACATAAAGATAAGAGCTCCTGCGAGCACACCTAATTTTAAAAATGGTAAAACTTCTGCGCCAGATCCTCCGGCTGTAATAACTAGTGTATCTTTCATGTCTCTTAGAATTGTGTAATTAAAAGAGATGCAAAAAAACATTAGTAGCATGGGTAGTATTTTTTTTAATTCAAAAGTATAAATTGGCCAAAGAAGCGACCTGACTTTTGAAAATTCTTTTTGTACAGGTTCAGTCATATTATTTTTCCTTAATTTTTAATAGTGTTTACGAAGAATCAAGTATAGGTGATTTCTATTAGTTGTCAAGGAAAAACCGACTAAAAAAATATTTTAAAAAGTTTTTTTAAATAAATTTTTAGGGACAGAAAAAACCTTTGAAAATTTTTCAAAGGTTTTTTTTAACAAAATAAATTTATTTTTTATTTGCGAGCATCTCAGCTAAACTATCAGAATTTGCAAAAGCGTTTTGAGTGTTTACTGATTCAACATATCCATTCCAAAGCTCTTGATCTACATTGCTTTGACGAATAGATTGTATTAATTCTCTTTTGAATGAAGCGAGTGATTTTTTTGGACTTAAAATTGAAATAATGTCTTTATCTCCAGCTAGACGAGCAATGTTAAGCATTCTTTCTAATTGCCATTTTGTAAATGTTAGTTGATCTCTTCTTTTTCTAGATCCTCTTGCAGCTCTAGGTTTTGGAGCAACTGCTATAGGTCTTGAATTATTAATAATAAATTTTTTAATCATAGAAGAAAGCTCAACTGGATTTTTCTTCTTCATTTTTCTTAATGTAAAGTGGTGCATATAACCGCCACTTGTCATTGGAATATATTTGCAAAGATCATTCTCTTTTCCTACACCAACTTTTTTGATGGCTTTTGAAAGAATTTCTTCTAGGTCTTTGAAGTTTTTTTGTTTATGTATAGATTCTTGATCGTTTTGACTCATCTTTCCCTTCCTTAATTAGGATTAATTAAATTATAGGATAGTATTCTATCCAAAAAACTAAAAAAGCAAATTTAAACTTGATCTAATTTAAACTGCAAATTATTTATTTCTATGATTATAAAATAGGATATTTTTTTATGCAAGTAATATAGTTTGAAAATGTAAAGATACTATAGTTTTTCTACTTTATATGTAATTTTATTGTTTTCTTGTAGAATAAACATTTTATGAAATGATGGTACAATTATTTCATGAGTATTAAAAAATTCTACATTGTTTGCATAAAACTCAGCGGATTCGCCTAAAGTAATTTTAAGATACTCTTTTCTTTTAATTTTATTTTGTAAAAAATTATTATTAGCATTTTTATCTATGCCTAAATTTTTTACTTTTACATTTTTTAATATACATCTAGCTGAATTATAAATATTTTTTTTTGTTTTTGTTAAATTGGTTTCTATTAATAAAGATCCGTTCAAATACAAATTTTCAATTAACACTTCAGCAATTTCAAGTTTTAATTCTGATCCATAAGCAACTTCACCTCCTTTAATTTTTTTTGAAATGATAGAATATAGAGGCCCCATCATTGGATTGATATCGCATATAAATGGAGGACCTTTGATTAAATATTCATCAACACTTGGCATTTTTGGCATCTTTATATTCGAATGGTTTTTTAAGAGATCATGGTAATTAGATATTACATCAAAGTAACATTGCATTGGAGTTTCGAAAGAGGCTTTGCCTTCTTCATATGCTACTTTAGTAGTTGATATTGTTTTTTTTCGATCATTTAAAATTAAAAAGGTTTTTAAATTCGAAACATCTACTTTTTTTATTTTTTCTTTTCTAAAATCTTGAAAACTATCTGAGATGTTTTGCATCATAGATTCTAATCTACCAGCTTTTAGTTTCGTTACTTTTCCATCTTTGTTTTTAGAAAATACTTTTGTTTTTAAATTTATTGTAAGCCCGGGCAAGGGGTTTTTTAATGAGGCTTTTTTTGCTTCTTCTAAATCAACTATTAAAATGTTTGTATTTGCTAAAAAATTAGAGGTTATCTCAGAAAAACTCAAATCTTTAAAATGCTTATGAAAATCAGTGTATTCAATATTGGAGATGTTATATAAATAACCATCTTTTTCATTAATCTCTTTTAGAACGTTTATTCCCTCTTTAACCCCCTCTTTAATTCTGCAAGATACAAAACCAAATGCTTTTTTATCTTGAAAAGATGCTCCCATAAAAGAGAGTTGTAGATTATCAACTCCGGCTATTGGATTATTGATCTGACGAATAAGAGCCTTTTCTCTTTTAAACTTTTTTAAAAAATCAAAACCTTTCTGCTTTTCTAAAAGTTGCCACAAAGCGCCATGCCCTGAGGGTTTTAAAGCTAACGTAAGAGGAGCTTTTAATGCCCAAGAACCATCTTCAGTAATTAAAGGTGAAGATATTTGTTTTATGAAATGAAAAGTTTTTTTGCCTCGATTAAAATAGTTTGTTTTTTCAAAAATATCTACAACCTGTATATGATTATCTTTTGCATCAGATGTCATTATGACAATAGGTGTTATAATCTCTTTATTAAATGTTTTGAAATACAGATATTCTAAGCCTTGAATGTCTCTAATTAGATTTTCTAAAAGAGTTCTTCCCTGAAAGTTGAAAGTTGCTACAACGAGAGGTTTTTTTGTTTTTGGATCAAATAGATTTAACCTATCTCCAGATCCGCCAAGTGGGAAGATAAAAGCAAATTTATCTAAATTTTTAAGCCCAATGTCAACTAGTTCTTTAGTAGCTTTATTTGGTTTTGTTATATCTATAAAAGGTGTTTTTAAAAGAGAGAGATTTGCTTGATTTTTTACTTTAGGATTTAAGAGTTCTAAAAAATGATAGTGGTACCCAAGTATCCCTCCGATAGAAATATAGAATTTATCGATTTTTTTGAGTTCTTCTAAAAGGTTACTTAGAAGTTTTGATGCATTTGGGGTTTTTTCAAAATTGAAAAGGATGTTATTTGCTTGAGAAATTGCAATTAGAGATTTTATTAGATATTCATCTATAGGAGATGCATCTTTTATAATTTTTTGTAGAAATGAATGAGAATTTATATACTCTAAGACCTTTGGCATCTCATCTAAAATCTGGTTTTTTTTAATGGTAGATGAGGCTAATTTTAGCTTTTTTAAAAGCTCATCTAAATTTCTCAACATATTTTCCATTGATAGTTAATACATAAAATATTAAATAAATAATTAAAGAGGAAGAGAAATTAATATAGTACTTTAATGTTTAAATATAAATATCGAAAATATTGGATTATTTGTGTTCTATTAACTTTGGCGATTTCTACTACAATTGCTTATCATTGTATTGAATCTAGATGGTTAGACTTTAGAAGAGCAGAAAAATATTACAAAGAAGGTAGATATTCAAAAGCTTTAGAATTTTATGTTGAAGTTTTGAAAAAAGATTTAAATCCTAAGTTTTATATAGCTCAACTCCTTTCAGCTGCTAAAATCACAAATACATATGAGCCTATTGTTAAGATATACAATAAATGTATAAAAAAAAATCCAGACAATGAGGAAATCATTGAAGGATTTGCGGATTTTTATGTTCATTTTAAAAAGTATGATGAGGCTGCAAAAGTTTTAAGTCAATATTTGGGTAATCATCCAGATGATTATTACATTAGGTTAGAGCTTGCAAGGGTATATAGTTGGAATGATAATTATGAAAAATCCATTTTAGAGTATAGAAAAGTTCTGTCTAACGGTATTCATGATATCAGATTAGATGAATATAGAGTAAAATTAGAATTTGTAAAAGTACTTACCTATGCTGAGAAATATGATCAAGCAATCGATTTGTATAAACAATTGATTTTTGAAAAATCTAGAGATTGGGAAGTTTATATCGAACT
>SDBU01004564.1_pt1 | contig 16966 bp, 19 predicted proteins | sample 2277071 | NCBI WGS metagenome assembly SDBU01 (sample SAMN10397929, study PRJNA504765) | marine sediment metagenome | isolation source: marine sediment core GS08_GC12, 126 cmbsf | place: Arctic Ocean: Gakkel Ridge, Loki's castle | collected 2008 | reverse complement strand
CCAGAAGAAGATGTCATACCTCCTCCTGTCATCATCAGTTACCAGATGACCTAAACTCACAAACGGCTTGGTGAAGTTGAGAACCGTGCAACCCTGTGCCTCGAATACTTTAGCAGCCTTAGCTGTATACTTATCAGCCCTAGACTGCACCCTTTCATCGGCAACATCAGAAGGCACAGTGAATGTTGCTCTATCCCAATATCCACCCAGTTCCAGTGAGCGGTCGATTACTCCAGTTGTCATTTAGCAATCACTCCATAACCAAAGGTATCCTTTACCATCAAGGAGCCATAGACATTGTAGGCAGCGTATTCATTAAAGAGACCATCAGCTATGTTTAGTCCCTTCTCTATCTTTACGCTTACCTGCTCTGCAAAGGCTAAGGCGTATCGGTGGAAGATGAAGTTCTTTTTACCACTGCTGACAGTCTCCAGGTTATTGCTCATATAGCAGTGTAGAGAGTAAATGTCACCAACATAGCCTTGTCCCACATTCTGCGGGATATTACCGGCAGAGGATTTATAGAGCATATTAGCGAACTTCTCTACCGCCCGGAGTGTGCCGAATGTTCCTGTAGAGAAAACGAAGAACCTGTCCTCTAGTGGGGCATTGACAGTATTAAGATTAGTCTCCCCTTCTATGATAAGGTCATCCGTTACATCCACATTGTCAGCACCAATATCGGTAGCAAGAGCATCAAGCCCGTAGGTATCGCCAGAGGCTAACTCGTAGTCCACCTGCTCTGCGATTGAGGGCCCAGCAGCATCCGTAAGTAACTGCTCATATTTAGCCATCTTTTGTGCCGACATTTCTACCGGCATACGGAAGGCGTATATCGCCATCTGGTTTGCTACCAACTGGTCTTGACTTTCTGCGACATAGTTGAAAGTAAGTGAAGCACCAGTTCCAAAGGTAGACCTCTTATTGACAAAAGCACGCCCCTTCTGTGTGAACTGTGGTATGTTTACTGTGTCACCTTTACCAACACCAAGTTCGGGTTCCCACCGCCTGTCCATCAAAGCGGGTAAGACAACGGCAGTGTGATAAGATAAATTGGCAAGAGATGACCAAACTTCTGGCACCCAAGTTTGCATTGTAGTAGCGTTCATATCTCCTGAAGCCATAATTATTTCCTCCTAGTTAAGTTTTACTTTTCTGAGCCGCTCTGATTTTCTTATTGATTTCAGATACTTGTGCAGGGGTTTTACCCTTTAGATTTTTAGCCTGATCAAGTAAGTCTTCAAGCGTCTCAGTTCCACCACCCTTAGTCTCGCCAGATACCTTCTTGAGAGTGGTTTTCTTTTTACCCGCTGGAGCCTTAGCTTTCCCCCAAAGAATGTTTGCAATCTGGCGAATAGTCTCTTCTGTTTTCGCTCCGGATGTCGCACACATCTTCACGAGTTGTGTCTTATCCCCACCCTCATACTCATCAGCAATGGTTTCCATAAGGACTTCAGCTTCAAAGGCTTCTGCCTTCTCAGCGCGGGCATTAACCTTAGTCTCTCGAACCTCAAGAGTGCTGAGGTTGGTTTTGTATTTTGTTTCCCTATCCCTCAAGTTCCTATCAAGTTTAACAAGGTCAAACTTCTTCGGGTCATTCTCGGTAAGCCCATCAATCTGTGTTCGAAGGGAATCCCTCTCGGATTGGATGTCTCCAAGCTCCGATTCCTTAGTCTGAATTTGCGACTGGAGGGTATCCCTCTCCTGCTCTGCTGCCACCCTTTGCCTACCAGCTTCCGAAGTAGCTTGCTGAAGCATAAGGTCAAGTTGGTTCTGGCTATACTTTGGTTCGTCCTCTGGCGATACCTTCTCAGTCGCAGGGGTTCCAGCTTTAGTAGCAGAGGCGCTAGACTCCACTACCTCAGTTGTAGTGCCTGGTACTGTTTCAGTTACGGCCGGTGTTACCATGTTTTGTTTTCCTCCTATGTTAAAATAAAAAAAAGCGAACCAACTCTTTCGAGTCAATTCGCCTTTATCTTCCTAGATTCGAGGCTATAGTATTAAGTTGTTAAATCCGTATTACTTTTGAAGTGGCACTTTGTTTAGTTCTTTTATTTGCCACTGAAGTAATCTTATTAAGTTAGCCTGAGAAGTCAAATTCTCCTCAAGCTTTGTTATCCTTCGTTGCATTATAGTGAGCTGATTATGTTGTCCCTCGCTTACAAGCTGTAGGTTCTCAAGGCGATTGTCGTCTCTGATACCATTCTTATGATGGACTATCTCCCATCTGTGAAGATTGCGACCGAGACTCTTAGCCATTACAAGACGATGCTCCAAGATGGTATTGGTGCAGGTTGCCATAGGATAAAAGAAGCTATCAGATGTAACTTTTATCCTATTATATTTTCCCATTTTAGTTCTCCCACCCTTCCAAGCGGGATTCTGCCGTCCTCTAGTCCCATCCAGGTGCTTCATATTGCATGACCTACATCTCAAAGGGGTAGGTTCATCAAGTCTATCCCTGATAATCCTCTCTTTGCCACAATCAGAACAGATAACTTTTCTAGTTCTCATTATTACTTAAACATCGTGTCGGTGAGTCCGTTCAAGCTCCTTACTTGCTACTGGCTCACCTCTTACAATCGTAACCTCAAGTTTCCCCCAGCCATACTTCTCACAAAACTCTAGGAAGTCTGCCTGAGTTTTAGTTATCTCTTTAGTAATAGCACTTTTATTGTTGTTTGTCAAGTCCTATCCTCTAGCGAAATCCTCTAGTTGTTTTTCAGTCATATTGATATACATACTTTTCGCAGCACCTTTTAGGGAAGAGACCTTAATCTCTCCTCGCTTGGCTGCCAGTGCTACCCCTGCTGCCTTTCGTTGTGCTTCTGATACTGCTGGCATTATCGTAGTGCCTCCTCTCTCAATCTCTCCTGCTGTTCCTTGAACCAGTCTATTAGTTCCTGTGCTTCTCTCTCTGCCCTCTCACCTGGGGTCTCGCCTAACTGCTTTCTCTTCTCAGTCATAGTAGTAGCCCATATCCCCACAGCTACACCCCACTCATCCATATCAGAGTTATCTATCCTATACTGGTCGGCACCTTGTCCCTTACTATCATATACTAGCCCTGTGTTGGGGTCGGTATATTGAACATCACCCCTGCTGATACGGATAAACTCCAGACGCTTTGCCCCGAGCTCTCTGGTAGGTGGTGTCTTGCTTGGCTTGCCTTCAGCACCTATGAGATACTGTACACCATCCTTGGTTCTTAGCTCAATAGGATAAGACTGGTTATCCAGCAACTTCATCCAGACCTCATTGTGAAATCCCATGTGTTCCAGCATCCACCAGTTGTCTTCCCAATTCGCTATACCAGTAGGATAATCTTCTGGCTTCTCTGTAATGCTCAGGTCAGTGAACCAAGTAATGTAATCTTGCCGGTATCCCTCTGGTACATCCTCCTGGTAGGACTGTCTTGTATATCGAGCTGTAGCATACTCAGTGGCCTCACCGCCCGGGAAGAGATAGGCTTTGGTAGCTTCAGCCTCAGCAGTTCCTTCATTAGTATCAAGGATAGCTTGGTATTCCTCATCCTGTGTAGCCCACTGAACATCTATCTGCCAAATGGGTTCTCTGCTTTTATCAATCGCTTCCCAATCAAGGTTTCCTTCCTTTTCACCAAATGTAGAAAGGGTAGGATGTTCTAATCTAAATAGGTTTGCCTCAGCACTATTAGAGCCAAACTCATCAACCACTCCACCATATTCTACATACTCCTCAACGATATTGTCAGGAGCATTAAGTGAGTACATATCCCTACGCCTTCTATCATCATTGTACTCAGGATTGTCCTTCAGGTAATTCTTTCTCGCTTCTATCCTATCTTTATCATTCTGAATATAGTTAGATGCGTCTTTATCCCCAAAGCCAGCGTAAACCTCATTCTGCTCACGCCACTTACTATGTAATCTCAGGACATTCTCATTCCAACCTGACCCATCATCAGTTAATAACTCATTGTCCAATGCCCACTGATGAACATCAGGGTTATCTATTAGCCATACCTTAACTTCACTGCTACTACCACCAAATTCATCAACGAGTGCTCCTCTGTAAACCCACCCTTCCGTAATCTCAGGTGTAGCATCTTTATCCATTGCGTCTATTCTCCTGAGATTGGCTACCCATTCAGGATTATCCCCCCTCAGTTTAGCCCTTGCCTTATTGCGAGCTTCCTCATCCTCAATATACACTTCTGATTCAGAGTTACTATAATTCTTAGACAGGGTATCCAGTTCAAAGGTAGCTTGCACCAATTTGAATCTCGGCGAGAATAGGTTATCATACTTCTCGGGATTATCAATGAAAGCCTGTACAGACTCTGGCTTTATACCATGCTGAGCCATAAGCTGAAGGAGTATCTTGGCACTCTCAGGGGTTTGGAAAGCTGTCACCTTGCCAAAGAGATATAAACTTGCTTCTAGTTCTGGCGTTTGCTGGCGTAGCAACCTTCTACCCTCTTCACTGGTATCATCATATAACTGCCAAGCAGTCTGTTCATCTAATATAAACAGGGTAAGAGGAGAAGCGCTACTTGCCACTGCTACCTTACCGTGTTTCTTTACCAGTCTGTTTACCTCAGATTCATAGTTGGAGGTTTTGAAATACTCTGCATCTTCACCAATAGTTAGCTTCTCAAGGTTGCCAACCCTATCCTCAAATCCTTGTAACTCTGCCTTAATATCAGCCTGAAATATCTTTGCATACCCGGTAACATTATCAGGATTAAGGTCGTGTTCCTCGATTAACCTCAAGACTTCTGCCCTAGCTTCATCGGATGATAGTGTTGTGAATTGACCAACAACAAACATCTTAGCTTCTTCTAATGGATTCTCTTCACGATACTTATTCTGTGCCTGAGTCCTACTTAGCGTAGCATATTCTTTGCTTCGTGCCCTTACTATTGGGTCAGCTAAATCCTCGTAAGGTTGGAAGCTATCTTCCCAATCTTCCTTGAGTTCTGTAATCCTGAAGTTTTGAGCTTTAAGATAGAACAACAGTGTAGCCCAATCCTTCTCACCGCCGGCAACTGATTCAAGTTGATTCAAAACAGATACGGACCTCTTTATTTTATTCCATCCTGTATTGAGCATCCTATCATCACCTAGAACAGCACCAGCAACAATATCGGCAACAGCCCCAGGTAATTCTAAGGCAGGGAACTCACCACCTGCGAGATTAGCAAATGTCCTGAGTGAGGTTAAGCCAGAATACTCCCACACCTTAACCCTATTCCAGTCCTGTTCCTTTAAGGCATAAAGCAAACCGATAATTGCCAGATATGTTAGTAGTGACTTCCTCCTCGCGAGCCAATTTTGGGCAGGCATCTTTAGTCCAGCCTCGGAATATACCCTAGACTGCTTACCCTGTACCCACTTATTTATCAACTCGCTGTAGTTAATCGCCCAAGTGGTTAACATAGCCCCAATCTTGCCCGGCCCACTTTGAGATATAGCAATGCTATTTAATTTCGTGTATAGATACTGGGTATCCATTGCCACTTCATCACCACGCTTAACCCATACACTTCTATCGACATCGGGATACAATCGCTTGGCCTCATAATATCCAGCAAGGAAAGCCTGTCTTACATTCAAGGCATCTGCCTGTCTAAATAAAAATAGAGCAGATTCACGGAATTTAGCGGGAAGCCCCTCAATCATTGTGGAATCAATGCTCTCAACAAAAGCACCTCTACGGGAACGTATGACTAATGACTCACTGGCTGCTTGTTTGGATTCTGCTGTTAGTGTTTTAGCATACCCCTCTGCAAAAGCTACCGGACCTGCCTCAGCCATTGCCAGACCTTGCTGTGATAAGTTTCTGATAGCAGATGTAGGCTTAAACCCAAGCCACATAACATACATTGCACTTGTGAGATTATAAGCAGACATAGCAGAAGGATTGCCCTGCGTCAAACTCTTATAAAAGAAATCACCAATCTTGGGTATCGGTCTAATAATTTTGGTAAACGATGGGGAATTAGCTATTTGATTGATAAATTCATTTATCTCTCTATCAATAGTCGCTGGTTCACCGGTTAATCTTCGGCTGAAGTCCTTTAGATATTTACCCGCAAACTCTGGAGTTGTCTCGTGTTCTGCTATCAGTTTGATTTTCTCGAGTAATGGTTGATAGTAAAATATCTTCAGTGCCATATTCTCATAGGCCGTAGCTGCCATAAACGGGTCCTTGATTAACCCGAACTCTTTACCTAGTCTCTGCTTGAGGAAGGGCATTGGCACCTTCTCTCTGACCTTCTCATCAAGCATCTGTGCCATCGCAGCATTTACCGGAATATCCTTATCTACCTTAGCTTGCTCATCAAATATATGGGATATGTAATTCTTGATACGCCTACTTGCTGGTATGCCTAACCTATCTGCCCAACTATCAGCAAATGACTTAAACCACTTGGCAGCTCTCTTCTCTTCAAAGGTCATCTGCTTATATAGTTCTGCCTTGCTGTTATTTACATACTCCCATATCAGTTCTCTACGGGCAGAGTCTTTGCCGACAGCCTTGGCGTGTTGCTTTTTAATCTTATTAAATCTTGTGAGCTCCTCAGTCTTTAAGGTTTCTGCCTCAAAAGCTGCCTCCCATATTTCGTAAATCCCCATCTTATCGAATACCTTACGGGTCGGCCGGCCTCTTTCAATAACAGTTATCTCATTGATTATGGGGACTGCATCACTGGCAACCTCATCTATCGGGTCAGTAGGTACTATGCCTGAATTGTCAGCCTCTATTGGCACTTCTACTTCTGCTGGTACAACTGGTTCTGTTACCGGTGCTTCTGTTGGTGTAACAGTAGGGGTTACTGGGGGAGCAACTTCAACTGCTGGGGGTTTGGTTATAGTATATTGAGTCATACCTTCGGGGGTAGTAGTTTTTACAACATTGAATCCCTTATTCCCTAAACTTTGAATAAATCTTTCACCAGCATCAGTTAGTGTTCCTGCCCTAGTTTCTATAGGCTTGCCAGTGAGAGATAATTCTTCCCATAATCTTGTTTGCAGACCTTGCTGTTGAGCAGTTCCCACTGTCCCCATAGAGTCTAGGATAATAGAATCCTTTGCCTCTGTGAAAGCAAGGCTACTTATTACTTCTCCACTCTTGTCTTTTATACTTAAGGTCTTAATACCCCCAGGTTCAGTTCCCCTTATAACTTCAGGCACAGCAGGCACTTCCGGGGTAATAGGTGGAGTTATTTCTTTAGCAGATTCTGGTGTTATGTTATTTCTAATAATACTTGCTCGTTCCCCAGCATCTAGTTCAGCTATACGAGAATCAGACCAACCTAATCCCTTTAATTGTATAACCTCTGGGGTTGCAGGTAATTCACCTTCTTCTGGTATCTCTGGAGGGAGAACCCCTGCCATTCCTGGTATCGCTCCCGGGGGTATTGTTTCAATAACTCTAGCCGCAACAGCAGGTACAGAGAACGCTGCTAATTCAATACCTAGTTGTTCCCATGATGGTATGCTAAACTCTTGGTCTCCGAGTCCGAGTGCAGCTAAAATACCATGACCAACGTCAGCTATCCTTTCCTCTAGCATCTCACCGAATATGCCATTGTATCCTAACTTACCCATAATCTTATTTATATCACTTGCGCGCTTGGTTGGATTAGCCCTTAGAAATGCCTTGAAAACTCCCGACTTAACCAACTGACCCTTAATGACAACACCCAATGGTGCGAATAATTCCCCGGCACTTTCACTAACTGTTTCAACCCAGTTTTCTCCAACTGATTTTACCAAGCTCATCCAAACAGATTCCTCATCTCCCACAAGTGTAGTTTGTAACTGCTTCTCTAAAGTTGCTGCAGGTACTTTTGTCAAGCCAATGGGAATAGACCTTAATGTCCCGCCAGCTACTATACCAGTAATCTTTATTCCGTACCTTTTCAAAAGACCTTTCAAAGTTTTTAATCCAGCTTTTGTAGCAAATCTCTTTAATGCTAATGTACCAGCTTTTACACCTGCTGCCTTACCAGCAGTAAAAACCCCACCAGTCAATAAGAACTCTAGCCCCCAAGGTATCATATTTGCAACTATATCAGCCACCTTAAAGCCCCAACTTTTATCTCTCTGGGAACGCTCGACATATTGGTATAGAGCCAGTAACTCATCCTTGCCGACTTCCTCCCCTGCCTCAAGTTTATTTGCTGTGCTCAATAGTGTTGCGATATAACCTGCTTCCATTGAAGAACCAACAAACGGAATTAACTCCCCAGGTGTATCAGAAAGCTCCCTTACCCTATCAAGCCACGTGGCAGAAGGCATTTCACCCGGAGTAAAACCTTCTGTAGATGGTATAAAAACTCTTCCTACAAGGCTCTTCTCAAATCCAAGGAGTGATGCCTGGTAATCATCCCAAGCCCTAGCCTGTTCATCCATCATTTCCCCATACCAAGGTTCTGCCCTCTGACTTGCAGTCCACCATCCAAAACTAGCTTCGCCTCTAGGATACTTAACACCAATGGCTTTTATCTTCTGGTCGTATGCAACCTTAGCTTCCTTTTCAGTTAAAGGTGGGGCAACAATTTCTGGGGGTATCCCCGTTGCTCCATAAAAAGCATCTATCTCTTCTTGAGAATACCCAAGCACTCTTAGCAAATTATTCTTTTCCTTTGTTAATCCACCTTCAAGCATCCTTCGTTCAAACTCTTCGGGGTGTTCCTCTATCATAAAGTTATAATCTTCAATATCAAACCCAGGGAATACTGCACCTATAGCAGTTTCATACTGAGCTATCTGCTCTTCAAGAGGGAGTGTAACCTCTGATTCTGGACTCGGTATAAGCGGTGATCCAGCAAAGAACCATGTCTGATAATCAAGCACACCACCAGTCCGTTGATAATTCTGGTAGAGTAAGGCGTAGTCGGATTGCTCTATGGTAGGAACAGCCTCTTCACCAAAGACAAGAGCCAACTCTTCCGCAGATAAAGTCCCCCTCGCCAAAGCCAGATCAAACAATCCCTCTGGAGTCTTAAACGGCTCAAGCCTGGTTATTATGTCCTGTAACCTTGCCCCCTCTGTCACCTGTATATCCTGTCGCTTAATATCCTCTGCTCTACGAACTTCTAAGTCCTGCCTACGCAAACTTTCACCGGCTGGAGAAACAAAGGTATCATCTGGTTTTATCTGCCAACCTTCTGGAGTGATTTGAGTAAAAGAAGTCATGCCTGTAGTCGGATTGAACCCTTCTACCTTTACCTGCCAGCCCGGACTTATATCAATATCAAACTCTTTCTTAGCCTGCTCTGGCGTAAAGATAGTACCAACAGCAACATCCTTGAGTAGCTTCTGCTGTTTCCTGAATTGGGCTACTACACCTAAAGTCATTTAGTTCCCCCAATCATCTGCTAATATTCTCTGGATAATCTCCTCTGTTAAATATGTGCCGTTTTTCCTTAACCACGCTTCTTCTTCCTCACGAGAAGCGTTGGTAAAATCCTGAACATCAACAGTAATAGTATCAGTATTCCTCAACCTTCGCCAGAAATGCTTGCCACATTGGAGAACATCACCATCACAGATTACAGCTTTAATTCCCACCTTTTGCTGATTTATTAATACTGCCCCTTGCTTTACCAGTCGCTTAGCTTCTGCGTTACTTTTCACTGCTCCCATCCCTAATAGAAGGGTAGACATATTTACTTGAACTACTCTTGGTGAAGGTACCTCTTTAATCATCACACCGCCTTTTTCTTAGACACCAAGTCTTTTAATTTCCGAAGCCCGCCAGCTAGTCCAGTCCTTAGTCCATTAGGTTGCCCTGTATCTAAAGCATCAGAAAATGCCTTGTTTATATCTTTTTTCGTCAGCCGAATCCGTGGCATTATTACCTCCTATAATGATTTGACATTCAAATGATATTTTGTTAAAATAATGCTATGAGTGGTAAAAGAAGAACAAGAGAACAAGTAGAAAAACAACGGCTTAAATGTCAACAATGTGAAAGGTCTTATTCTAAAGGTTCTTTTACTTGCCAACAATGTATTGGTTTGATTAAACCTCATTTTTGCCCTGACTGCGGTAGGAATATATCTCAAAAGGGAAATCGCTGCTCCAGTTGTGCTAGGAAATTTCTTTGGGCAACAGGGGAAATGTATGATGAAGGGAGGTATCCTAAAGGAGCGGATAATCCTAACTGGAAGGGAGGCAGACATAAAACGGCTGGAGGCTACATAGTTGTTTATAAACCAGAGCATCCTAGAGCAAGTAAGGCAGGCTATGTCCTTGAGCATATTGTTATTTGGGAAGAAATTCATGGCACTCCTTTACCTAAAGGTTGGATTATCCACCACCTTAATGGGATTAAAGCTGACAACCAACCTGTAAATCTTCAGGCATTGCCTAACAAGAAACATTATTTGCTTCTCCAAGCTAAGGCAAAACGCATTCAAGAACTTGAAGCTCTTCTTAATAATCAACATCAACTCCTTTAGTCAGCTTTATTCTAGCCAAAACTTTTTACCTCCAATCTACACAAGCATGCCAGATATGTCTTCCCGTACCGACTAGTCCTATCTCTATAGATTTTCTAACTTCGCCTATGTTCATTCCGCTTTTACCTCCTTTGGCGGTGTCCCTCTACCCAACCCACCCGCTCCCAACATCTTCGGCATCGACATCAATCCCTGGAGATTAGCCTTTGGTTGCTCTGTCTCTGGCACCCTAGCATCTTCTGGGAGTTCAGGTTGCATAGGTTGCTGTCGTTGTTTAATAATACTAATTCCACGCTCCATCAACATTTTGGCTTGAATCAGTTTGGCATCAGCATCATCGTCATCCTCTAATTCCTCTGCTTCTTCAACATATCTCAAAGCCATCTCGTGTAATGCGATAGCTGGGTCGGCTGCCTTTGCCTTATCAAGTTCGAGCATCCTATCCCATTCATCAGGGTCCTCAGCTTGAAGTATATCCCGGGTAATAATTTTCTGTGGCACCACTCCCTGTGCAGCCTGCGCCTGAGCTAGATTGACCATCTCCATCTCTTTGCTAGAGATAAGGGGCTTGAATGATATAGTATATTTATCAGGGTCTCCAAGCATTTTAGCAGAGAACTTATTTCTCTTGCCTGTTTTACCGACAAGCAACTCACCGGACTCTTCCAATGAGATGAGTTGTCTTATATTCAACTTCGCAAGGTTCGCCTTCATCAAGGCTATTGCGTCAAAGCGAACTTTCTCCTTTTTATGCTTCAACTCAAACAATCTAGCAAGCACGACACCAGGCGTGTTAGGGCCTATCTGACCTTGCTGCATATCGCTAATACCACCCAGTTCTATCAATGCCATTATATCTTCTCTAGCAGTGATTGAAGTTCTAGACCAATCGCCTCTTGGAACTGGCTTGTGCATTTCACCCTTCTTAACAGTTAGACTTTCGCCTGATTTTGGAACAGGCGTAGATGGTTTACCTGTGGGGTTCTCAACCTCTTGTTCATAAGGCGGATAGAGTATATCCATACCTCTTGTCTGTTCTATCGACAGCATCCTGTTTAGTTCTTTGTAGAGGTTCCGATTAGGGGAGAATATATCAGGAGACATATTCTCAATCCAGCCCTTGCTTCTGAACATAAACCCACTACCTGGCAGAACAATAACAAAGGGAGGTTCCTTAAATGGATTCGTTTCTTGAAAGATTCTAGTTCCCTTAGAACTTGTTGGGTCATAGGTATCACCCTTTGCTATCCAGACTTCGTGATTTTTACCATCCCAATGGTCTACGAAGGCATAATCGGTATTAGCAATTATTTTACTTTTGAACTCCTCAAAGTCCGGGTCATTCATAAACTCATCACTGTTCTTGAAAAATATAGGAGCTACCCACTTGAAACCGAACGGCCAGCCACACCACCTCATATCTATTGGCAAGCAGTCAATCTTATAGTCACCATCAACTACTTCTGCTATCCACCTCACACCAATAAGACTCCTCACACAGACATGGTTAGCTAACCAACTATCAAGGTTGGGTATGCCATGCTCATTAAGCAGGAACTCGTCAGCCTGGTCAAGACTCCCATCAACAAATTTTTCAATGTCGTGGGCTTGCTTTGAACTTATATCTCCCTCAACAACTGTCTGCCATTTAGCAGCCAGGAGGTCATCTCTTATAGCCTCAGCGGATGTCACCGGCTTATTGCTGGTTACATTTATCACATTATCGAGGGGATTTTTGCCACTATAATCCGTCAGAATAAAGCCTACTAGATTAGCGAGCTCCTCTGACTCATCCATAACATCATGCCGCTTTGAGAGTTGCTTCATTCTTTTATTAAGTTGGTCCCAGCTTGAATCAGCCATAATCTTTCCTCCTAGATATTTCTTCCGCAATGAGGGCAATGCTTTCCCCATTCATAAAAAGAACATAGAGGAATATTCGCACCTACAAAGGCAATGAATACACCTTTCTCGCAAATACAACTACCCTTATAATTCTTACACTCCGAACAGATAAAGTTACAAGTCCCATTAAGTGAGGGGGTTGATTGATGAGTTAATTCCTCTATGATAGTATTATTCATAATCATTCCTCCTCCAACTGTACTAAAAACTCACCGCATCTTTCAATCTTCTCATGGTTAGCTTGCTTTGGGTCAGGATCATCAATAGTTTTAGTCTCTTCATGAGCACACAGGTATTTACTAAACTGATACTTATTGCCCATTATAACATGATACTGCAAATGACCGAACCTGCCACACTTGGGACAGTGCTGTGGCTCTTTAGTTCTACCTTCTGGATGTTCTAGGGTCTGCCCGTTCACTTAGTTACTCCTTCGATTTCCAGGTAGGATGATATTTGGCTTTTGCGGTTGCCCTTGTGGTGCTTTCATATTCAAATCGGATAAGATAGCATTGGTGGCTACAAAAGTACACATATTGGCCTTGCTTACAACTCCCTCCACTTGTCGCATCAACTGTGTAAATAGTGGACACCAATCACCACACCACTCACCGCTAAAAGGACACTTCTTTTTTACTTCCCCTTCTGGTTTGTCTGTGTTGCCCATCAATCCCTCCTTATCCTAAACTTAACCCAATAATATACTCCTATAATAGAATACATAACAGCTAAGAAAGAGCAAGCCACTGATACCATCATCAATTCAAGGGGACTTCCGTTGGTAGTTATATCCCACAAGGTTCTATCTTCTAATTCTTCCCAACTCATCTAGTTTATCTCCTTATCCTAGATGTGTTAATACCCTGAATTTCTCTTTCTTACCACCAAGATAATCTACTGGTCTTGAGCCGGCCCCGTGCTCAGGTGGAACGTAGCTCGCTGCAGCATACCTTCTGGGAGTCATCCAATGACTCCACTGGTGCGTAGTCCTGTTAGTGAACCTGCCTGGATGGTCTTTATCCTCAATGTACCTGAAGTTTCTCTGTGCCTTGATACAGTTTAGGCTACCTTTTGTCCAATACTGGTAATACTCATTGACCTTCTTAATGCCATATTCCACACTACCCTTACCCTTCACAGCATCAAGTATTGTCCAGCCCATATCTCTCAACTCCTGGGCGCTCTTTGGCTCGTCAGGGTCAGGGTAAATAGGAGAACTCCTGCTTACATGGCACAGGTCAATCTCCCTTGCTATTTGGTCATTGGTCAAGGCATTATAATTAGTGAACATCTCCTGAGAGTACAGCTTATCGCCAACTATAACATGCTTGGTGAATACAGTCGGATCAGAGTTACCAGTAAAGTAAACTGTTCCCCTTCGTCTAGCCAACCAAGTTCCATTATGGGTTTGGGGACACCAAATTAACCCTTTATAGATAACCTTTTGAATGCTAGGGCGGCGTTTTATTAACTCACCAATATACGTTGTATCATTATTCTTGTAAAGGAAAAGGCGATAATGTTTGAAACCATTTGACTTCCCTTCGGTCTGATGAGTGCGTATTCCCAATAAAGAACAAGCCATTTGAATTGGATTTAGCCTCTCTAATTCTGATTGTGAAATTGCACGACTCTCATCTTTGCTCCATCCATCCGCCCTTATACTTACATCAACAAATAACTCCAACTGCTCATAGGTTAGAATTGATATAAATTCAGGCTTCACTACCTTATTCGGAGCTACCTTGATAAGGTCATCAGCCCCATTCATATTTATCGAAAACTGGCAATGATTTATTCGCCTTACGGGTCGCTCTGCCCATCCCTTTTTAGCCCTGTTCCTCCCGTTCCTTGTCTTGGTTAATGGTTTCCCGAAAACCTTAGTGAGACATAAGCGTATATTATCTGCTTCCACCCCTTCATTTTGATATATCTCAACGCCACCTGCACTTATCTGCCCCTCAGTATAGAACCAAGCTACTAATTCTACAAAGGCATCGGAGTATGTTTTTACTTGAGGGAGGTTATCGCATTTCCTTGCACAAGCTATTTTATCCGCCCCGCCTAATTCAGCAGTGGTTTGAAATCTCCTTTTCTTTATCCCACTTTTTGGTCGTGGCTCAATAAGCCAGCGATGATTTGTTGTGGTTAGGGAATTGTGACTTTTCCCATCTATCAATCGCATATCAAACTTGCCCTTAAACCTGTGTATATCTTGGAGAGTTTGCCACTCTGATAACCCTGAGGTAGCATTTAGAGTAAGCACCCTCTCGCCTTGTTTTAACTCATTCTGTCTTTTCCACCCGCATTGAGTGAGTATTTCTGTTTCTTCATCAACACAGGCAAAGCCGTAGTCCAACCCGTAGAAGTAATCCCCTTCCGGTAATGAATCCACCTGCTCGAATAGAGGATACACCAATCCCTCTAAGTTACCAAGCAACCCCAGCGCGTGAACCCTGTAGTAATTCGGGTCCTTATCTTTATAACTCTCGATAGTCTCAATCGTCTTCTTGCTGACGACTTCGGGGGTATCGTGATACGTCAGCCCGTGAATATAGACATTGCCCTCTTCCTCTGCCAGCTTATCATCGTGAAACCAGAACTCACCATAAGGATTCCAGTCACCTATAGTAAATAGACGAGTCCGAATGTCCCCCTCCATATACGACAGGCGGTGAATATTATTCAACTCATTCCAGAAGTGTATATCTCTTCTGCCACCGGTGAACTTCTCAGGGTGGTCATCACTGACAAACTCAAGTTTGCACCTTGATTTAGGGAAGGTATACACGAAGTCTGACCTGTTCCATTGCCCCTCTATCAAGCTGTCACCCATTATGTTTTTGAAGTCCAGCATAGCACCCCTCTTGAGATGGGGCATTGACTCTGATGATACAGTAGCTAGTAACGGCTCATCTTCAGACCAGTTACTCAAGAGGAATACAAGAAACTGCATAGCTGAGTAGGTCTTACTTGACCAAGTGCCACCTTCTAGGAAGATACGCCTCTTACCACCCTGCCAAGCCTTCAGTATCTCGTCAAAGGTATTGGTCAGAAGTATATCCCTCTTAGTCTGTGCTGGTGCTGTCACCCTTCTTCATTCTCTCTACTACTAGATTAGCTACTAGGCTAACTTTCTCCACCAACAATCACAACCTTCCAACACAACGCCCTCATCAAGTGTAATATGGGGCATACCATCATCTATTGCTGTAATTCTCCCTATCTTTCCCAAATGCTCAGGATGTGGGTCTTTCAAGGGTATCCCAGTGCTACCTAAAACATAGCCTTTTGCTCGTGTAATTACTACCTCATCACCAATCCTGTATTCCTTTAACTTCTCTACTGCTGTCATCTCTTAATCCTCCTCGCTACCTTCCTGATGAGAGCAAAGGTTTTACTCTTACCCTTCGTGCCCTTAGCAGGAAACTCAGCATAGCAGTCAACCCTAACAATCTCTCCATTTCTCAGACCTAGATGTAAACTATCTTCCTTGCTCACCCTTTTATCTCCCTCGCTACTTTCAGGTAGCCGGCCGGGTCAAACGATCCCCACTCCTGGACATTAAAACCATGTTCGAGCCCTAATGGAGTAGTGATGCTTTCATGAAGTATCTTTGCTATGTCCTCAACACTCCTGTTGACCTTCTGGTAAATAATGGCCCCCTTAATGACCTCTCTATCTATCCGTTGCTGTTCTGGTCCACTACTTGTCGTTCCTTCCGGCTCCCGATGAGATGCTGCCTTGTGCTGCTTGACACTCTTGCACTCTTTACCGCAGATGTCACACTTCTCTAGTACCTTTGTCACCATTTAATTTCCCTCCTTTGTCGCACTAATAGCAGTTATGTCAAGCGGATACAGGCTCATAAGCCCAATGGCCAGGACTACCCCAACCAGCCGGACACAGCCAAGAGTCGGCATGAAGATTCCCATCCGGCAGGATATAGAGACAAGCTACTATATACCCAGACTTGTTCTTGATTACCTTGTGCTTAACCATTATCAAACCTCCTTTAGTTCCTGTTAAGCTCTGCCCACTTGCGCCAGTATAGCTCTGGCAGGGCGTAATAAATCCAATCAATACCCTGCTCCCCGATCAGGCAGCACAGAGCCATCAGTGTCAACTCAGGGCTTGTCATCCTTCACCTCTTCTATTTCCTGTGGCCTCTTACCCTCTAGCAGCTTGCCGAACCTGTCTCTTGCCTCGTCACCCTGGACTAGAATGTTATAGGTCCTGTTGTCCTGATACTGTGGCTTCTCATCATAGATGTGAGTCATCTTGTTGAGTTCTGATGTTGCCTGAATGTTAGAAGTCCTGACAAATTCTCCCTCTTTATTAACTATATCCTCTCTCATAAAGACAGTTAAGCGCTGTTGACGCTCTCTTACATCGCCTATTGTCTCGTCCTTCGCTTCCTCTTGCAACTCTCGAAGTCTTAGCAGTACCTTGGCAGAGTTAGCAAGGTTCGAAGCATGAACGTCAAGCCCTGCAATTTGAGTATTCGAAGAGTAACCGGCTTGAATATATGATTCACGCTGAGAGAGACCCTTAAAGAGATTAAGGGCAAAGCGTTCCTGTTTGGGGGTCAGCTTATTTTTTTTA
>SDBU01004563.1_pt1 | contig 16967 bp, 22 predicted proteins | sample 2277071 | NCBI WGS metagenome assembly SDBU01 (sample SAMN10397929, study PRJNA504765) | marine sediment metagenome | isolation source: marine sediment core GS08_GC12, 126 cmbsf | place: Arctic Ocean: Gakkel Ridge, Loki's castle | collected 2008 | reverse complement strand
GATCTCCAGGTAGATGAACATCATACCGTTGAAGATACCGGAATCGCTCTGGGGGGGGCTCTCCTGAAAGCTCTGAGGAAGAAGAAAAGAATAAAGCGGTTTGGTCATGCATATGTTCCGATGGATGAAGCGCTGGTGCTCGTTGTTGTTGATATAAGTGGAAGACCATACCTGGACTTTAATGTGGAGTTTCCACAGAAGAAAAGAGATAAATTCAATCCGCAACTTTTGGAAGAGTTCATGCGCGGCTTTGCAAGCGAAAGCAAGGTGACTGTCCACGTGAACATGGTTCACGGAAAAAACAACCACCATATAATGGAGGCAATATTCAAGGCACTTGGATTGGCGCTTGAGCAAGCAACACGGGTTGATCCAAGAGCAGGAGGAATTCCCTCTACTAAAGGGAAGTTGTAGGATTATGGGTTAAGCAGTAAGTAAGGATTAAGTTCAAGAATCTCAATGAAAGCTGTGTTTCCTCCCCCTTGATGGGGGAGGATGAAGGTGAGGGTGAAAGTGAGCAGGAAGTTACTCAATATTGCAAGGAACCTTAGAAGAAGTTGCACTGATGTGGAAGCATATCTATGGAAACACTTACGGGGAAACCAGTTAGATGGATTTAAATTCCGGCGCCAACAACCAATAGGCTGCTATGTAGTGGACTTTGTCAACTTCCAAAGGAAGATCGTGATTGAGGTAGATGGTGGCCAACACTCAGTTGCAAACAAAGATGAAGAAAGAGATAGATGGCTCAGGGAACAAGGCTTCCATGTTCTAAGATTTTGGGATAACGATGTTCTTAAGAATATTGAAGGAGTTCTACAGGTTGTAAGGGACAAACTTGTATTGCCCCCTCACCCTAACCCTCTCCCTCAAGGGGAGAGGGAAACAAATGTTGGAAATAGAAGATGCTGATCATACCTGCGGTTGATATAAGAGCTGGGAAAGTCGTCCGGCTAAGTGAGGGAGATTTTGACAGGGAAACGATATACTATGATGACCCTGTTGAGACGGCAAAGAGGTGGGAGAAAGAGGGAGCGCAATTTCTCCACATCGTTGACCTCGACGGAGCAAGGGAAGGAGAACCTTGTAATTTCGAAGTTGTCTGCTCCATCATCAGGAATATATCTATTCCGGCGGAGGTCGGGGGGGGGATCAGAAACAGGGAGACGATTAGAGACTTTCTTGAAGCCGGGGCAAAACAGGTAGTCCTGGGAACGACTGCATGCAATGATCCCCGACTTATTAGAGAACTTGTGTTAGAATTTGATGAAAGAATAGCTGTATCAATAGATTCGAGTAACGGATGTGTGGCTATCCAGGGTTGGAGGAATGTGACAGCGAAGAGTGCAACTGAATTAGTAAAGGAGATGGAGAAAATTGGGATAAAAAGCATAATCTGGACAGATATAAAAAGGGACGGATTGTTGGAAGGGATCAATATTGAAAGGACCGAAGAAATTCTTAAGGTTGCTTCTTATCCAATAACGATAGCTGGAGGAGCTTCCTCTCTAGAGGATATACTGAGGTTAAGAGATCTTCCCGGAATCAGGGGAATAATTATCGGGAAAGCGCTCTACACAGGGAAGATTCAGTTAAAAAAGGCGATGGAGATTGCAGATGGTGGAAGAGAACTTGGGTGAGGGGGGAGAGATTGAAAAAGTCTAATGCGTGTGGTCACATATCCAAATTGACGTTTGACGAGCAGGGGTTAATTCCTGCGATAATTCAAGATGCAAAAAGTGGTGATGTTCTCACTCTTTGCTACATGAATCAGCAAGCTCTCAACAAGACTATTGAGACAGGCAAAGTCCATCTATGGAGACGTTCTCTGGGAAAGCTCATGATGAAGGGTGAGACTTCAGGATGCATGCAGATTGTGAAGAAAATCTCTGTTGATTGTGAGAACAATTCACTGCTGGTCAAGATCGAACAGGTAGGCGTAGCATGTCATACAGGTGAGCAGAGCTGTTATTATCGCGAATTGAAATAGTTGAAGGAGTGAAAGGATGAATCCATCAATTTTCAGGGAGTATGATATAAGAGGAGTTGTCGGCAAGGATTTAACAGAAGATATAATAGAAAAAATCGGATCGGCATACGGGACGTTTATCCAGAAAACCGCCGGGAAGGACATTGTTGTCGGCAGAGACGTCAGGTTAAGTTCGGAATCTTTCAGTAAGGCGCTAATCAGAGGAATTTCCCAAACAGGTTGTGATGTGCTGGATGTTGGAGTTGTCCCTACTCCTGTTCTTTACTTTTCCATAATCCACTACAAGAAATCGGGCGGGGTAATGATTACCGGCAGCCACAACCCGATTGAGTACAATGGCTTGAAACTCTGCGCAGGAATATCCAGCATTTACGGGCAACAGATCCAGGAATTGAGGAAGATAATAGAAGATGGGAAACTGGCAAAGGGTAGTGGAGAAGTGAGGGCTGATAATCCCGTCCCGTCTTATGTACCGGAAATCGTGAGAAGAATAGAAGTACAAAAACCACTGAAAGTAGTTATTGATGCCGGCAATGGAACTACAGGAAATATTGCCCCGGGGCTTTTTCGCAAACTTGGCTGCAAAGTATCCGAGTTATACTGTGAGCCTGATGGGAGGTTTCCAAACCACCTGCCTGACCCAACTATCCCCGAATTTATGACTGATTTAATAAACAGGGTGAGGGAAGAGGAAGCAGATGTTGGCATAGGTCTTGATGGAGACGGAGATAGAATCGGAGCTATTGATGATGAAGGTAATATTGTCTGGGGCGATAAGTTGCTTGCCCTTTTCGCACGTGAGATTCTCGAGGGAGGAAAGAAGAAGATAATATTTGATGTAAAATGTTCACAGGGCTTGATAGAGGATATTTCATCTCACGGAGGCATCCCAATAATGTGGAAAACAGGCCACTCATTAATAAAAAAGAAGATGAAAGAGGAAGGAGCTCCACTTGCAGGGGAGATGAGCGGGCATATGTTCTTTGCTGATGACTATTATGGGTATGATGATGCCATTTATGCAGGAGCCCGTCTCCTTCAACTACTTTCAAGAAGCGAGAAAACTCTGAGCCAACTTACATCTGAAATCCCCAGTTTTGTGGCGACACCTGAGATGAGACTCGCCTGCAGTGATGAAACAAAATTTCATCTTGTTGAAGAAGTGAAAACTTATTTCAAAAAGACATATGAAACGATTGACGTTGATGGGGTGCGCATTCTTTTCCCTGACGGCTGGGGTCTTGTGAGGGCCTCAAACACACAACCTATCATCGTCGCGAGATTTGAGGCAAAAACAGAAGAACAACTGAGTCAAATCAAAAATACGGTGATGGAGAAATTACAACAACTTGGAGTCGCATTGTAGTATTCGTAGGAGCGACATTCCCGCTGCGCATTCCCCTACATTACAGCGGAGCTGCCAGGAACAGGTTTATGAAAGCATATATTCTCGGGATAGATCTCGGTGGAACAAATATTGAGTGCGGTCTTGTTGACAGGCGTGGAAACATAAAGGTAAGGAAGAAGTGTCGCACCGGAAAGGAGAAAGGGGCAAAAACTGTCCTCTTAAATGTTTTATCTGTTGCAAGAGAGGTGGTTTCTGAAGCAAAAGCCCATGGATACAGGATTATTGCAGTTGGTATCGGAACACCTGGCGCTGTTGACCAGAAGACAGGTCATGTAATCGGAGGAGCTCCGAATATTCCCGGCTGGAAGGGAATCCCGCTTGTGCCAGCGCTGAAGAGACAATTCAAGCTGCCAACATTTGCATCAAATGATGTGACTCTATATGCGCTTGGTGAAGCAATGTTCGGGGCGGGGAAGGGAAAAAAGAATATTGTGTGTCTTGCACTTGGGACAGGGATCGGAGGAGGCATAGTTATTGGAGGTGAGATTTACAGGGGAGCGACAGATGCAGCTGCTGAAGTCGGGCATGCGACTGTGAAGGTTGACGGAGCCAAATGTAACTGTGGCAGTTTCGGTTGTCTTGAAAGGTACGCATCTGCCACTGCTATTGCCGACATGGGCAGGAAAGCTTCACGAAAGAACAAGAAAAGCCTTATTCGTAAACTGGCGGGGGGAGATGAAAAGAAAATCACAGCAAAGGTAGTTTTTGATGCCGCAAAACAGGGAGATAAAACAGCAAAAAGTGTTCTTGAGAAGGTTGGCTGGTTCCTTGGAGCTGGGATTGCGAATCTTGTAAATATTTTGAATCCTGAAATGGTCATTATAGGCGGAGGCGTCGCAGAAGCAGGAACAATACTCCTGGAAATTACAAGAAAGTCGGTCGAAACTTATGCGCTGGAAATTAACAAAAAAGGGTTAGAAATTACACTCGGCAAACTTAAAACCGATGCTGGAGTAGTTGGGGCAGCAGCGCTTGCATGGCAGGAAATGGAAAAATGATTACGAAAATAAGAAATTTTTCAATAATCGCTCATATAGACCACGGAAAATCTACCCTCGCTGACAGGTTACTTGAATTTACCCATACCATAGAACCAAGGTTTATGAAAGAGCAGGTCCTCGACGATATGGATCTTGAGCGTGAGAGAGGCATCACAATAAAGGCAAGAGCAGTCAGACTTTCATATAAGGGAATCACCCTAAATCTTATTGACACTCCGGGACACGTTGATTTTTCGCATGAGGTTTCAAGGAGTCTCGCTGCATGCGAGGGAGCCATTCTTGTGGTGGATGCGAGTCAGGGAGTGCAGGCACAGACAGTAGCAAATGTTTTGCTCGCCAGGAAGCAACATCTAAAAATAATTCCGGTGATAAACAAGATTGATCTACCCACGGCAGATCCTGAGAGGGTGATGAAACAACTGAAGAATATATTTTCTATACCACCTGAGGAAATCATCATGGCAAGTGCAAGAGAGGGAAAAGGTATTACGGAGCTTCTGGACGCAATCGTCTCGCGAATACCGCCTCCTCCGCAAGATATTGAGAAACCACTCAGAGCTCTTATCTTTGATTCAGTATTTGATAACTACAGAGGGGTTCTCGTGTTCATCCGTGTAGCAGAAGGGAAGGTTGTCCCTGATACAAAAATCACATTTCTGGGAACAGGGAAAGTTTTCACAACCACCGAGATCGGGGTGTTTAAACCAGAGCTTTCTCCTGTCAGAGAACTTTCAGCGGGGATGGTTGGGTATTTGGCGGCAAACATAAGAGAAGTCCTGGATGTCAAAGTTGGTGATACCATAACGACGGAGAAGATTCCCGCCACCTCTCCCCTCCCGGGTTACAGACCTGTAAAACCTTTTGTCTTCTCAAGTTTTTATCCTGTAGAAGGGACGGGCTTTCAGGATCTAGAACTTGCAATGAAGAAACTGCGGTTGAACGATGCTTCATTCACATACGAAAGAGAGAGTTCGCCATCTTTGGGGTTTGGTTTTCGATGCGGATTTCTCGGGATGCTACATCTTGAAATTGTCCAGGAGCGTCTCGAACGGGAATACAATCTTGGTCTGATAACTACAGCGCCCTGCACTGTGTATCGTATTAGAAAGAAGGATGGTGAGATAAGCGAAATTGATAATCCTTCACGGTTTCCACAGAGGGGTGAGATAGCCGAAGTTCAGGAATTTTACGTCGAAACCAGCATTCTCCTTCCAGATGAATACGTAGGTCCCATTATAAAACTATGTAAGGATAAACGGGGAATATATAAGGAGATGAAATACCTGGATGAGTCAACGGTTTCCCTAATATTTGAAATGCCTATAGGCGAAATTATGACGGACTTTTTTGACAGGTTGAAATCCGTTAGTAGTGGCTATGCATCCATCGATTATGAATACCTTGAGTGGCGAAGTTCTGATCTCGTCAAACTAGATATATTGTTAAACGCAGATCTGGTGCCTTCTTTCTCCTCCATTGTGCACCGCGCAAAAGCCTACGAACGGGGAAGACAACTCGTAAGTAAACTGAAAAGTGTGATTCCATCCCAGCTTTTTGCTGTGAATATCCAGGCTGCTATTGGAGGTAAAGTCATAGCAAGGGAGACAAAGAAGGCGCTTCGAAAAGATGTTACTGCAAAGCTGTATGGGGGGGATGTAACACGGAAGAGGAAACTGCTCGAAAAGCAGAAAAAAGGCAAGAAAAGAATGAAGCAACTTGGTAAGATTACACTTCCTCAAGAAGCTTTTATGGCGATTCTAAAATAAGAGAAATGGGGATAGAACCGTCCCCTGTCAAGAATGAAAGATAAACGCAGGAAGAAATCAATTGCCCTTGCTTATTTTCTGGCATGGGTTATACCGGGAGCAGGGCACTGGTATGCGGGATACAGAGTAAAAGCTATCTCACTTTTTGGGTTGATAGGCGGTCTGTTTTTTAGCGGGCTCATGATGAAGGGCGGAATACTTGCTCCGGCACCGGATTTTGTATCATATCTCTGCGCGATTGGCAGGGCTGGAGTGGGATTTCCATGGTTTGTTACCTTGTTTACGAACTTAAGATTTGGCGATATGTTATCCAGATTTGGAGAAATCGGATCTTGTTACACAACAATTGCGGGTTTGCTGAATTTCCTCGTGATTCTTAGTATCGGGAACCTTCGCCAGGAGAAAGACTGATGTATCTATTTCTGTTTCTTGTGTTAATTCTCGTGGTTGCAGCCGTGTCGTCGATAATAGAAGAAAAGCCTATTGTTAAGGAAACCTTGAGGATGTTTGTTGCAACTTCTCTTGGAATGGTAATCCTCGCTGTTGTAGCATTCTTTCTAAGCAGATGAAAAAGTCACATATTCGAGAACATGCCGAGACTCTAATATCCTCCTTTATTTTGGCTCTTATTGTGCTGACTTTTATCGGGCGCGCTTTTAAAATCCCGAGTTCTTCAATGTTCCCAACATTGCGGAATGGAGATAGGATCTTCGTCAACAGATTCGCATACAGGTTCTCAAAACCAGGGCGCGGGGATATCGCTGTCTTCATATTCCCAGATGACATAAGGAGGGATTTCATAAAGAGGATTATCGGTCTCCCCGGAGATACGCTGGAAATCAAAGATGGAGGCATTTTGATAAATGGCGCCCCCGTTAATAGCCCGCCTTATATTGTCGAGAATAAATACTACAATTTTGGACCACATGGTCATGGGGAAATTAAAGTTCCGGAAAATGCATACTTCGTTCTTGGGGATAACAGCAGAAATAGCAGGGATAGCCGCTACTGGGGATTTGTCCCCCATCGAAACTTAAAGGGAAAAGCCTTTCTCATTTACTGGCCCCTGCAGCGAATCCAGCGCCTTCATTAGCCTGAGGAGTCCAATTACAAGTTTAAGATGTAATCTGACAAACAACTTTAATAGAGGTTTTTCACCGATGAAATCCGCTATCGGCGGACTCATCCTGTAATAGCACTTAACAATCCACTTTCCAATTTTGGTGCCCATCAAGGCTTCGTCTCTGAATGAGGAGAGAATCCTTACCTGATTCGCTGAGGAGGAGTCAAAGACTGCTGTAGCTACGAAGCATTCAGAAACAGGCCATTTCATTAATTCAACAGGTCCTGAATAATCACTCTCATAAAGTCTATATGTTGAATCAATCGCCACAACCACAGCAGCAGTCATCTTGTAATAAAATGGCACAAGAAGATAGATGCCCGCCGCAGTGAGCGCAGAAGCACTGTCTGTATAATCTAAAGTCGTAATAAGTTCATATTCCTCATCTGTCTCCCCATCGTCATCATTGTCAATCTCATCGGTTATATTGATCATGACATAATCAGAATCTTCGTCTGGGGCCCGGTACAGACGATACCCATCCACATCATTCTCGTATATGTCGTAAGCCTTATCCCATGACAGATAAACATGATCTTCATCCCATGCTCCTGACAAATCTGATGGCGGAGTATCTGTCCATTCCTCATCATAGTCGTAAGCAGGCGGATACTCGGATGCAATTGAGACTATCATAATCAAGGCTACCACAGAAACAATTAAGATTAACCTTGTCATTCGGACACTATCTCCAGAACCTATCCCTTTCAACTATTTCTGATTTGCGATTTTCAACATTCTCTTGAAATTTGCTTTCGCTCTATTCCATGAATCAGTATCGTGCCCTTTATAATGAGCAACGGGAAGGGAACTTTTTACCAGTTCTGCTCCTTCCTTAAGGGACTCTATTATACCAAGAGCTTTAGCCTGAATTAAGATATTCCCTATTGCTGTTGCCTCGATTGGACCTGCAATTACTGGAAGTCCTGTTGCTTCAGCAGCAAACTGGTTGAGAAGAGAGTTTTTCGCACCGCCGCCAACAATGTATACTCCTTCATTCTTCACACCAGTGATTTTCTCTATCACTTCATTTGTAACTTCATATTTAATCGCAAGAGATTCATAAACCATTCTTAGAATTGTTTCCCTTTTTCCGGGAACTTTCTGGCTTGTCTTCCTGCAAAACTTCTTTATTGCCTCCTCCATATTGTCCGGATTGTAGAAGCAGCTATCATCGGGGTCAATAAATGAAAAAAACTCTTCGCCACTCCTTGTCATTTCCACAATTTCTTCCCATGAAAGTTCCTCCTTGTCTTCTTCGCTCCAGATACGGCGCAATTCCTGAACAATCCATGTTCCCATAACATTCTTCAAGAATCTAATATTCCCGACACCTCCCTCATTGGTGAATCGATCCCTGAATGCAAGATCGTTGATAATAGGTTCCGGAACCAACTTTCCGACCAGCGACCACGTTCCGGAACTTATGATTAGAGAACTCTCCTCCTTTTCAACACCGGCAGCTACATATGCACAGGCAGTGTCATGCGCGGCCGTGGCTATAACTTCAAATTGATTTATCCCTATATCTTCAGCCAGTTCCCTATGGAGAATGCCTATTTTTGTCCCGGGTTTGATAAGAGGTGGCATTATGCTGATGGGAATGCTAAGTTTATCAAAGACCTTTTCTGACCAGTCTTTCTTGTAAGGGTCCATGAGCTGGGTTGTAGATGCCCAGGTATATTCGCAAATACGAGCCCCACAGAGGTAGTAGTAGAAGATACCTGTAATGGGCAGGAACAAATGTGTTATTTTCATAATGTCAGGCCGTTTCCTCGCCAGCCAGAACAGTTGATTCACCTCATTAAACGGATAACTGGGAACCCCTGTTAATTGAAAAAGCTCTTTTTCCGGAATTATTCTGAATAATTCACCCCTTATTTTATCAAGTCTGTGATCTCTGTAATTATGGACTCTTCCTACTATCTCACCGTCTTCTGTGAAGCATTCCCCATCTGTGCCCCAGGTATCTATGCCAAGAGAATCCAGATGGGTTATTCCCACCTCAGACAGCTTTTTCAGTCCGGTTATTATCTCATCATAGATGGATAAATCATTCCAGTATATCTTGTGAACGGGGGGAGATTTATCCTTGGTGGTTAAATAAAGGTTTACTGGCTTATTTACAAATCTATATACCTCGCTTGTTGAGAATTTGCCCTCATCAAATATACCGAGAATGAACTTTCCGCCTGAAGCGCCAATATCGAATGCACCGATTATCTTTTTCATCTTATAGAGACACCCCCCAGCCCTTTTCTCATTTCAGAATCCTCCCGAGAGTAGTTGGAGGAGTATTGGACCAAGAAGAACAATGAAAACAGCAGGGAATATGAATCCTACAAGAGGCAAAAGCAATTTCACAGGCGCCTTCATTGCAAGTTTTTCAGCCCTTTCGGATTGTCTCCTCCTTACTTCCTGAGACTGAACGCGCAAAGTTTTTCCAAGACTCATTCCGAACATATCAGCTTGAATGAGTGAAGTAACTAATGATGAGAGCTCGGGCAAGTTCACTTTTTTCCGCATATCTTCCATTGCTTCTCTGCGCATCTTTCCCATCCTGATTTCGTGAAGCATCAACGAAAATTCCTCATATAGCGCCCCCCTCCCGACTTTTTCCAGGATACAATTTAGAGCAGAAATAAAATCCATCCCTGCCTCAACGGAGAGTACAAGGAGATCAAGGAAATATGGCATCTCTTTCCTTATGGCAAACTGCCTCCTGGCAAGTTTCTCCCTCAGCCATATGGAGGGTATGAAAGATGCGAAGAGGCCGGCAATAACTGAAACCACAGACACTTTTCCAAGAAATACGCATGTAAGGAAAAAAACTGTCACCGCACACAGTAACTTTAGAGTGATAAACATATCAGGGGTGAGTCTCTCGGAATCTCCTGCGGAGACCAATTGCTTTCTAACACTTTCCCTATAACTTCCGATCTTGAGTTTGCTGATCTGGTAACTGATTACATTCAGAATTGATATTTCTGATATGGAGAGAACAAAAAGTACAATGGCTGCGAAGGAAGTACTCAGAATAAATATTTCTTCAAACATTTATTGTCACAATCCTCCTTATAAGAATCCATCCGGAAACTTCGAGAACCAGGAATATTCCAAGCAGAAGATGTCCAATCTGAGTTGTGAACAGAAGAGACATCGCATCCGGAGTGAGGAGATAAAGAACTAGACCCAGCGCAACAGGAAGAGCGCTCACAATAGCTCCTTGCATTTTGCCCTGAGAAGTTAACGTCTCTATTCTCCCCTGTATTCTGTTTCTCTCTCTAATTGTGGCAGTAATCTGTTCAAAGATCTCGGCCAGGTTTCCTCCGAGTTGGTATGCAATTGTAATTGAAGTTACAAGAAGATCTGTATCCTCCCCTTTCATTCTGTCTGCGAGATGCAAAAGAGCTTCTTCCAGGCTAACCCCCATCCTGTGTTCCCGGTTCACCAGCCCAAACTCTTCTGAAACAGGAGGTTCCCTCTGTCTCTCAACCGTTTCTATCGCCTGAGGTAAACTTAAACCTGCTTTCAGACAGTTTGACATTGTGGTAAGTGCATCAACAAGCTGGCTGTTAAACTTTCTGATGCGTTTCTTCCTCATATAGGATCTCAGCGGAGCCCCCTTAAAAACATTGAACATGAACACAGCAAAAACTGCTATTGAAACACCTCCCATAATGACTATAATAGTCTCAATCATAATTTCTTCTGCCCGGGCATGCTACGGGGTATGATCTTTTATGAATTCAGGAACATAGCCTTCCGCTTTAAATTTACCCGACCTTTCCTCAAAAACAAATATATCCTTCAACATGATTGATTCGTGCTCAATTCCAACAATCTCGCCTATCCTTTCAATTTTCCGTTCTCCACTTGGAAATCTGGCTAACTGAAGAATTATCTGTATGCCTGATGCAATCTGCTCCCTTATTGCACGGACAGGCAAATCCATGCCTGCCATTAGAACCATAGTTTCAAGACGCAAAAGGCTATCTCTGCAAGAATTAGCATGGATTGTAGTAACGGAACCATCATGACCTGTATTCATTGCCTGAAGCATATCAAGGGCTTCACCTCCACGACATTCGCCAACAATGATACGGTCAGGACGCATTCTAAGAGCGTTTCGAACAAGATCACGTATTGTTACCTCACCCCGCCCCTCAATGTTCGGAGGTTTCGCTTCGAGCCTTACGACATGGTCCTGTGAAAGATGCAGTTCTGCAGCATCTTCTATTGTAATTATTCGTTCATCCTCTGGTATAAACCCCGAGAGCATATTCAGCAAAGTAGTCTTTCCTGTTCCCGTACCTCCAGAAATAAGGATATTGCCCCTGGCGCGAACACATATCTTAAGGAATTCAGCCATTGGTTCCGTCAGAGATTTTAGATTTATAAGGTCTGTTACATCGAGCAGGTTCGGTGAGAATTTGCGGATTGTCAGCACGGGACCTGTTATCGAGAGTGGAGGAATGATTGCATTAACCCTTGACCCATCCTTCAATCGTGCATCAACAAGTGGAGTGCTTTCATCAATCCTTCGGCCAAGAGGTGCAACTATTCTCTCAATTACGGCAAGCACTTGTTGATCGCTTGTAAACTTTCGCGGATAGAGAGAGATCTTACCATGACGCTCAATATATATCTGGTCTTTTCCATTGACCATAATTTCAGTGATTTCCGGGTCCTCAATCAAATCTTCAATTGGGCCCAGACCGAGCGTCTCATCCAGGATTTCCTTAATAAGCTCTTCCATTGTGATGGAAGAAGGTGTTTCTAAACTTTTTTCGGTTATGATATCTTCAATAGCTCTTCTTGTCTTATCCCACAACTCCTTTTCCTTAGTCTTCTCGAAATCGAGCTTTTTTAAATCAATCCTCTCAAGAAGTTCTTCATGGACGCCCTTTTTCAATTCCTGAACGGATTTTCTTTTGTCTTCAACTATTTGTAATTCAAAATTACCAATGCAAAAGGGCTCGCCGGGATTGAGTTTTTCTTCCTCAATTCTTCTGCTGCCGACAAATGTGCCATTTGTACTCTTGAGATCTGCTATTGTGAACCCGGAATCTGTAACCAGGATTTCTGCATGATACCTGGAAACTTCCTCACTCGGTAAGGCGATATCATTGGCAGGTTCCCTCCCAATGCTCACACGGTTTTTCTCAACAGAGATGTACTTACGCTTTCTATCTTGATCACAAATGGCTATTCTCACTTTGAAAGGTCTCCGGTCCCAGACCTTAGACTTTGAGCTCCAGACTTTATGCTATTGTTCAGATAGTCAAAGTTCATTACCGGAATCTCCTCTCTTGCTCTATCTTCCGGATTCCGTAAAGTTAGAGAGAGACTGCCGTGCTCCTGGGCAAATGTGATTAGTTCTGCTTCGAGTGGGCTCAGGCAAAGCGTGACTGATGAATAACCTTTCTTCCCGGCAAAAGATAGAGGCTGGTACCGGGATCCTTCCTGTCCCAGCGTCAAGACAGGTATGTCCTGTAAAAGGGTGATTGTGGTAACCTCTGTTTTGGATGGCCCAGGACTTGCGAAGGTCATGAGGACATCAACATGGTCATAAGGCTCAATCATTCCTCCAACACCCGTCAATTCATCAACCCCAATTGTAACTGCTCTTTTCTCCCCAGGGATTCTTGTTGAGAAAGTTTTCCTTTCCTCAACACCAACATATGACCAGAGAATTGGCTCGCCGGCCCTGAGCGAGACCTGAGTTGGCTGCCCGAGAATTAATTCGCAGTCTTTTACAAGGACAGCGCCTGTAGGCAAAAATTTTGACGGAATCTTCCGCGCCGCAACAAGAGACTTCTCAAGTACTGTTCGCTTTGGGAGATTCTTCTTTGCAACCACAACATTAACAAGCTTCATGCCTTTGTAGACTGATTGCTTCAAACCCTTTATATGGGAATGCAGCAAAACAGCGCTCATAATTCCGAGAAAAATTGCTATAATCAACATCAACTTGTTCTTCTGTACCATTGACATCTCCTTAGCCTGGATTATTCATGCCGCGACTGTAGTTACCCGATTTATCGGGCCTTGCTTTCCTCTTCTTTGGCCGGGCGAGCTCGGGCACTACTATTGTGATATTTGTTACTCCCGAATTTCTTTCGAGATGGAGGAGACATATTGATTCTCCATTCTGAAATAGAAACACTCCGGAGTGAAATCTCTCTTCTGAACTCCGATTCCATCCCCTGCGCTTCATCTCTCTTAAATAATACCGTTTGATTCGGCTTATATCAGATGCCGCTTCATAGACCAGAACAGCGCTCTTCCCATCTGTAACCGATATAACCTTTTGCGAAAAGGGATAACATGGAAGATCTAGAAAATTTTCAGAGTTACTGAGTTTATCGGTCTCAAAAATGACATTTTTGAAAGTTAGGCCACGTTTGGAGCCACCCAAATATCCTGATAGCAATGACATTGCACCGTCATCCAGATATATCTTTACCCCGTACCGAGATCCAGGGTGAGCCCCGCCCCGAGATGCGAGGTTTATCTGTGAAGCGGAAACTTCGAACAAAATAAACACGAATAATGCAACCCCACAGATCATTATGAAGACATTATTATTAATTCTCCGCAACATACTCATCCCTAACCGCCGTATCCGGAATGTGGGATTTCCGGAATTTCGAATAGACTTTTAAGAAGTCCCGTCATATCACTGATTTTCCAGGTGCTGCCATCAATCACATAGGTTTCTGAGATTTCTGCTTCTCCCATCCCGAATCCCAGCGCTGGTGGGACCTCAACAGTCGATGAAACTTCTACACATTTTGTATCATTTGCTGCATTTGCCAGAGCATGAAGAAGGCTGAGGAAAAAACTTTCATCCTCAGAGATATCTGACGGCAACAATTCGCTGATACCCGAAGGTTTCACGGAAACACTTATTCCTGAGTAACAGGAAGGAAGGGAGAAATTATCTGTTTCTCTCACCCTCCAGATTGCATAGCGAGCTGCCATATTTACTCTTTCACTTTCAAGTGAGTATCGGCCGAAAAAGTTAATTGCAAAAAACAAAACTATAAAGATGGGCATGATGAGAATGATTTCAACCGCCATCTGACCCTTTTGGCCATTCAATGTATTTAATGACACAGGAGATCCTCTTGTAGAATACTAATAATTTCGTTTAGACCCGGAATTGGAATATCGCCTGGAGCGGTAACAGGCGTAAGTTCAACATCCCATTCAGGCACAAGAAGAAATGGATGCTTCTCCATATAATTGACAGGCTTTGCCTGAGCTACCGAAATATACCCGATATCTCCGCCAAGCTTGTAATCAGCAATCTCTATTTCCGGCAGGGAAACAAGGGCGGGATTCTCTACACTAAATATCCCTCTTCCCGGAGCAACTATTTCTGATGGATCATCCACAGCTATACAGAAAACATATTGCTTCTCATCAAAATCGCTGTCCCGCATATAAGGGGTTGGAATTGTAGTGTTAACACCCGTATCAGATGGATGAAAATGTATTATATCATCATCAATCTCCCAGCTTGTCCCGGGGTTAAAAGATTGCAGTTGCCCGAGGCGGTGTATATGCAATTTAGGCCATGGAGTGAGTTCCGGGGCAAGTGCAAGAGCACCTTTAATCCCATTTACCTTAGCTATTCTGAAAACCTCCCCCTCGACAATAATGGGATTCACTTCTTTGATGATGTCCTGGACTTTTGCCATTTGTCTTGCAATGCGATACATCTTAACAATATATGGCGTGAGGACAGGTATAAGTTGTCCAAAACTCGCACCTATGGCTGCGACCATTGCGGCAATAGCAACGCAGCATGCTGAAACGCCGACATTTAATGTTGCTATCATGTTGAGTCCCCTTGCCTGCCACACAGCACCAGAAACTGCAGATGCATCTGCAGTTGTTTGCATTTTTATCTTATGACTAACAACTCTCCCGCTATTTATCACAAACGCAACAAAACACACGAGTATAAGCATGGTAATGAGGGTAAATATAAGTGCCTGGGCACCCTCGCCACTTCTTTTCTTCTCAAACCAGTAAATCATAACGGTAATGTACACGTCGCCTTGACAGGCAAGTGTGGAGATCCAAACTCCTCCGTGGATTTCCGGGCTTCAGAATGTAACGGCAGGTCCCATATCTTCAATATTGGAACCAGTGATATCCCAACACCCGGGACAATTAGTTGAAAGTGATGTGTCACTGTTACGGTTAGTTCGCTATCAGTATATTCTGAGAGCTCGACCTCAGTTTTCAAAGATGCTGCCTGATAACACTCATAAATGTCCGCTATCTGCGGCAAAACTGGAAGAGAAGTTTGAGAAGAAGCTTTTCTGCAGGCAATCGGGATAGTAGCTATGCCAGCCGCCCTTTCCATTTTCTCGATACTACCTTCATACACTATACCTGCCCTGGCAGAACAGTAAGCAGCATAGTTTACTACCTGGTACGCATTGTAGATAAGTGCAGTCTGGATGAGAATCAGAGTGAAGTATATTATTACGGGGAAGAGAATTGAAAATTCAACCAGGGATTGTCCGCTATTTCTGGAGCCAGATCCCATCGCTCACTGCGAAGCATCAAAATCATCAAGCCCTACATCCTGATCCTGCCCGGTTTCACCGGCCTCTTCGGCTTGATCCACCTGCTCCCCGGTTCCTGTGCCAGCAAGGCTATGTGTCATTGTCAGGAAAGCATGTCTTATCTGCTTCCCGAATAACATTATCACAGCAATGGCAGCGACAGCAATGAGAGCAACGATTATGATGTACTCTGTCATGCTTTGTCCGGAACAACCTCTTCTTATCCTAACCAGCACTTTCCTTCACCCCCCCCATCTCTCACTATGGAATCGGAAGGCAGACTATAGTCACCATGAATCTGTAGTATTGGAAGAGTCCCTCCCGCAAGAACCCAAATGTAGTAACCAATCCGAGAATAAGGAATGAAATCAGAAGGATATATTCTACCATAACCTGCCCTGCATTTCCCATAGCTCCCCTGCACCCACGGTTAGTATATTTCAACAACATCTCTCCTGTCAAGACAAAAAACATCTTAAAGATTACTCAACTGTCTCTTTACTGTGCAGAGCCCTTTCTATCTTGTTGAGCAGATCCCTGTCGTCATAGGGCTTTCTGACGATATCGCAGGCTCCTGCGCTGGTACATTCCTGTCCGACAGTAAGTACAGCAGTAATGGCAATAATGGGAATCTTTTCAGTCAGAGGCGACCTCTTCAGTTCTTTAATCGCTTCGATGCCACCCATTCCGGGCAGGAGAATATCCATAAGGATTAAATCAGGGAGTTGTGCATAAGCGAACTTGATTCCCTTTTCAGCATTTTCCGCTGCTCTTACCTGATAACCGTTTGCCTCAAGCCTGGTCACAATCATTTCAACCTGCTTTGGTTCATCCTCAATCAATAATATCGTCGCCATTTTAGAACCCCCCCTCAAATTACTTGATATCTCATGCTCACGCTTAACTTCTTCAGCAACTATTAAGCCATCAGAAGCATAGGTGTCGCGTAGGGGCGACCCTTGCGGTCGCCCAGGGTGGGGACAAGCCCCACTCCTACTTTCCATTAGCAGAGCGAGCTCTGCAACTACAATTGAGCTTACCGCCTATCCCTGAAACACCAATCCGGGAAGGCTGAAATAAAACCTGGAGCC
>SDBU01004562.1_pt1 | contig 16970 bp, 10 predicted proteins | sample 2277071 | NCBI WGS metagenome assembly SDBU01 (sample SAMN10397929, study PRJNA504765) | marine sediment metagenome | isolation source: marine sediment core GS08_GC12, 126 cmbsf | place: Arctic Ocean: Gakkel Ridge, Loki's castle | collected 2008 | reverse complement strand
GTTTCAAAGCGGACCACCACCCCCGATTCTTGAAGCAGCCAATGTTGACGGCAGCACCGCTATCGACGTAGGTGACCTGACCTATCTGGTCGCTTACCTGTTTCAGGGCGGCCCGGCACCGGTTTGTTAGCTATGAGATCAGGGTAATCGTAGCCGTTATTTACACGCCATGACCCTGATGAAATGGCTGCCAACCCGGCAACAATATGCACTAGGTTGCTGCGCCTATTGAATCCCCACCGGCACGAACAGGAAGGATGAAATTCTCAGTTCAACGAACGGCACCGTCTTGTTTATTCCCGCCGTGTGATCGAAATTGCGAATCCACTCCACGCCACCGTTGATATCAAAGAAGAAGTGACCATGCGAGAAGCCTTTCAAGCCGACTGCGGCTATCATCCTTTTCTCAACGGTGCCGGTGGGGAATGATTCCTCGTAATCGCCACTGGCCGACAACCACGGAGCCGTCCACTCGGAGGTAACCTGACCCTCACCCTGCCGATGATATCGCCAGCGAAGTGAAGCAGCCGTAGCACCGGTAAACCAGCGGGTAATCGTCGCTTCGGTCAGATCGTAGTCGTTACCCAGCGCGCCGCTGATAAGCCGGCCGTTGTACGTATACCGATTACGCTCTTGCACCTGGTTGAAGGTCCAGTTGGCTACCCGGCTGTGCTCTAACTGAAAATCAAGATTCGGCACTACGTTGACCCAGTGCAGACCGGTCAGGAAAGCAATCTCATTCGGTTCCTCATCGACCTGGGTTTTACGGTCAATCTGGAAATCATCGACCAGTAACTGTCCGTACAGCCTGACTTGCTGCCTTGGCTTTATGCTGAAATCCAGTCCGAGGAAGGTGTTGTCATCGATACCCTCGTTCAACTGGGTGCCGTGATAGAAAAGGATCGGGTTGAGATAGAACAGGTCGATCTGACGGCCCGGTCCACCGAATACGACGGTTTCAAAAAATCCCAGTTGCAACCATCCGGCGGCGTTAATATCCAGCCGGTGACCGGCCAGGTAGCGGTTTTCGAATTGTTCGCTGCCGTCGCGGTCGGGATTAAGTCCGTCCAGCCGGGCCAGTCGATAAGAAAGCGTTAGTCTCCCCCAACTGAAAGTATACCCAAAGCCGTCCAACGGCGTTTCTGCTGACAGCACCAGCGAGTTGCGCGGTCCCCAAAAAGAAGCGAAACGTCCGGCAGTGACGGCCAACGGTCCCGAGCGGTAGAACAAAAATGCCTGCCGGACATCCCCGGCGAGGCCGCGCCACTTCTTGCCCCGGTAGGCGGGGTCCCGGGCCAGTTGTTCATCCAATGAGAAGTCGGCATAAACGAACAACTTTCGAGCGGGTGTCGCCACCAGCCCGCCGCGAAATGATTCCCACCCGCGACCGACTTCAGCCCGGGCCGCCCGGAAATCCTCTCCGAAGAAACCGAACAGATATACCTGCCGCTGATCGAGAGATTTCAAATCAGCGAAGGGCGACCAGGACAGATCGATATCTTCCAGTGCGTACGGTCCCAGGTGGAAAACCAGCGGCTCATCTCGTTCGATAGCCGTGCGTTGGGCACGGTCGTAAACAAATTGATATTCCAAATCACCCGGGGGCAGGACACCGGATGCGATTACTCCCGAAGTTGCCGTCAGGATTATCAGAAGCTGTGTAAATAATGACCCGCAGTTCATACCAGTCTCCTATTCCGGAAAGAACTATACCACCTTGGCGCTGTCCGTCAGGACGCGCCGGTACCTCTAATGACTACCGGCAGAGTACGAGCCAGAATCCTGGCGTCCAGCCACAACGACCAGTTGTCGATGTACTTCAGGTCCAACTCCATCCACCGCTCAAAATCTATGTTGTTGCGCCCGTTGATTTGCCACAGGCACGTCACACCCGGCTTGACCGTCAAACGGCGACGCTGCCAGAGTTGATATTTCTCCACCTCTGAGGGAAGCGGCGGACGCGGTCCCACCAGTGACATGTCACCGCGCAGAACGTTGAAAAACTGCGGCACCTCGTCAACGGAGCACCGGCGCAGGATTCGACCGACCCGGGTGACCCGGGGGTCGTTTTTGGCTTTGAAAACCGGGCCGGACATCATATTGAGGTCTTTCAGCAAGTGCTTTCGCTTGTCGGCATTATTGCTCATGGTGCGAAACTTGTATAAAATGAAACGCTTCCCATTGATTCCGCACCGTTCCTGTCTGAAGAAAACCGGTCCCCGGCTGTCGAGTTTGATAGCCACCGCCGTCAGCAACATCAGGGGCGCCGACAGGATAATACCAACCAGTGCACCGATTTTATCGATGATATTTTTGCCGATGTCAGCCCTGCGCCCGGATGGTGCCGCATGATACATCAGCGCCGGCGAGCCGTTAACGTTCGATAGTTGTGGTCTGGCCAGATGAGTCTGAAAGATGTCGGGCATGAAATACAGAGCTACACCCATCTTTTCAGCGGTTTTAAATAACCGACGGGCACGCAATAAATCTTTCACATCCACAGCCATCACCACCGCGTCGACCTGTTCTTTCAAAACGAAGTGTTCCAGTTCATCCGGGTGTCCCAGCAGAGGTATGTCCCGATAGCGCCACAGGCCGTTACGACGGTAATCCAGGAAACCCCTGATAGAGATACCGGAATCGGGCGATTCGGCTGCGGCATCGACGATAGCCTGAGCTTCTTTACCGGTACCGACAATGATTACTTCCCGATCGCTCCGAAGATAGCTGCCGGCAGATCCTTCTCGGGCGATAATCCTTAAGCCCAGGCGGGTGGCTGAAAGCACCACCAGTTGCAGGACGATATCGGTCGCCAGGAAAACTGCCACGGCCACAACTGAAAAAGTCCAGTCAATCAGGGAGACAGCAGCCACCAACACTACGCAAATTTTCAACTCAAAGCCCACCAGGTACCGGGCTCGCTTTATTGCCGATGGCAGTGAAAGTGTTGGTCGACGGCCCCGGGTAAGATACAGCAATGCCCTCACCGCTACCAGCATTCCGGCCAGTCCCAGCAGGGAATATCCGGTTTCACCAGCGACTACCAGGCTTACCCAGAGAGCGACAATCGACAGACCGGTGGCTCCGACACCACCCTGCAGAACAGTCAGTGCTTGCCGCCACTTATCATTAAGTAACCGCCGGTCGGGTCGGTAAGATCGCTGATGTCGGGCTGTCGCTGTCGGCCGGTCTTGTCCCCCGGGTGGAAGACCGCCTCCTCGTGTTGATGCCGGTACTGTCTCTATTGCAGAGAACTGCCGGGAAGTTGTCTCGTTTGTTGTCTGAGCAGTAACTGTCCTAGCCATGAGCGTCCGCCTTCTCGTTAAGAAGTTGCGGGCTGATTAGACCTGGGCTGTTCCTCGGACCGAAAGAGTTCCGACTGACGTGACCCGGGTCGCACCCCTTTTTTACTCTTTCTCGGCCACTTGCTTTCGGTTCTTAACCCAGCGCGGCGGCATCGCTACCGTCGCTTCCGACATCGGCGCCACGGGAGCGAACTTGTTGCTTTTTTCTGACGGAGATACTTCACCTGTCCGGCGCAGTTTAACCGTACGCCGATCAAGTGTTTTCATCCGGTAGTATTCGACCGGCATCTTCTTGAATGCCTCCAGCAACTTATCGTTAGAGTATGGCGACTGAACCTGGTAGCGCAGATAGTTTTCGAGTTGAGGGTAACCGTGAAGATTATCGACCGGCGTCCTGTAGCCGGCCAGGAAGTTTCCGACCCGTTCGGGATCGGCCACTCGCAGCAGCAGAAAATCGGTAGACGTGAGGAGGCACTGCACTTTCAGACGGTTGAGCTCAGTAGCCAGACGCAGCGACTCATCATGAATGACCTGCAGGTGTGATACCAGAGCCTCAACATCAATCAGAGTAGCGAACATTGTCTTGCGAACAGTGGCTGAAATCGGCTGATTGAGACAGGAGTTCTGAACGGTTTCGATATTCGCCGGACTGGCCAGCAGGAACCCGGCATCCGAAGAAGTTATACCGAAAGATGCCGTAAAAGACCTCAGGATAATTACGTTTGTCAGCAGATCTACCAGGGGAAAACCTGATATCCCGTAGTGATCGAAATAATATTCGTCGATAAACAGCATCCCCTGAGGCACCGCCCGCGCCAGTTGCTCTAACTGGGAAAGCGAGAAACCTGTGCCGGTTACTCGATTGGGGTTGGCCACGTAGATCAAATCCCGAGGTGATCGCACGGTTTCGACGGCACCTTGCGAATCTGTCGAGAAAGTGGATGGACCCAGTTTCTCGATCAACTCCACATCCGCTTGATTGGCTGCGATCTCCACGTCCGGAGTTACGTGTCCGGCGCAAACGAGCCGACAGCCGGGGGTATCCCAGGTCCGGATCAGTTCTGTCAGAATGGCTGAGAACTCGACAAACGGCTGAATGCTTCTCCTGGTGGTCATAACCTTGCGGGCCACCAAAGCAGTCAGTTCGTCAAGCGCCATGCCGGTGGGTGTTGTTGATAACGCCATAAATCTTGCCTTCATCTTCCGGAAACAGGCAACTCACCCGGATGCGATCAGGCGTGGGAAGACTGTGGGGCATCGCGAGGTCGCTAACCATTCCCTGGTTGATCAGTCCGTCATTATTTTCAACAACAGTGAAAGCAAAGGCGGTGCCACCCTGTTCAACCGATGAACAGCACCCTGGTAATGCAGTGCCGATCAGCGCGTTGCGCCGTTGCGGTTATCGTCGGGAAACCGTCCGGTGGGAAACCCTGTCTGAGTTTTTTTCCGGCCATCGACAGAAAAGAATTCCCTCCCAGGAGAAAAGATACCGGGAGGTTGTCTCATAAATCCATCGTCCCGTCAGGCAACTGGGCGGCCGGCACCCCCAGATTCAGGGCTTGTTGAAAAAGTCATCGCGGTGACGTGAAACACAGTTTTATCGACAAGCCTCAAGTTTTGGTAAAGCCACACCTGCCGACGGATTTTATGCGCGGTCAGGAATCCTGAGGCTGTATCTCAGAAGGTCCATAAGTGCCGTTGGGAACACCAGAGTAGTCATGCTGAACGGAGTCGAAGCATGCCAGCCTTCGGCTGATTTACGAGGCTCCCAACTTCAGTCTTACATCCATTACGCTAAAAGCAAAGGGTGGCGACGCCACTCGCCCTTCGACTCCGCTCAGGGTGACGACATTCGCTTCCTCGTGAAACTTACTTATGGGACAACCTCTCCTTTCCTGACTGCATCACATGTAGCCGTCACGAAAGGATTCGTAACGGCGCAAGAAAAATGGTCGTCAGGTCAAGCTACCGATATCGTCGGTACACCCTGACTTTGGTTGAGCCCGACGAAACTAACTTGTACAAAACGCCGCCGGTGGACTCATGCGCCCACCGACGGCTTTGGGAAGGCAAGAACGGAAAAAAGAAGGTATGCTTACTGCTTTGTCACAACTTTGAGATAATATAGATTGACGTCAGTACACCCGTAGTAGCGCTCAGGGCAGTGGTGACGGTTTTCAACCAGTTGTGTTCTTTCTCTATTTTGGTGGGGACGATGATAACGTCTCCCAAGTGGACTTTTTTGCCCAGACACCCGCTCCCGGAAATCACTTCACCCCCGGCGCGCATCAGGCGCACCTCTTTCTTATCCGACCGGCGAGTGAAGTTGCCGGCCCGTTGAATGTAATGCTTGACCTTCTTGTTGGGCTCAAACTTAATGGTCCCGTTAGCCCCCACGGCACCCATCACCGAGATTCCCGACGGTATTGAAGGAATATAAATGTGGTCACCCGGCTCCAGTATCAGGTCTCCCTCCTGCCCGTCGCCGGCCATGATTTTCTCCATATCGATAATCACCCGGTTCATCGAGGCAAAGTCGTACTGGAAGAGATTCTGTTTGACGATATTTCCCAGCGAATCTTCGACCACCGGCCGAGACTTTTCCAGCAGATCCGGCACTTTCAGTCTTTGGAGGTGCTGCTCGATCGACCGCCGCTCAAAGACAATCCCTCGTGGAAAGGCGTTGGGAGTAAAACCGCCGGCCCGTTGCAGCAGTTGGTACAGGGTTTCGTCTTTACCGGCCAGGGTGTATCCCCCGGGGTAATTGACCTCCCCCTCAATTGTTACGGATCGATGGAGTTGCCACTGGGGAATCTGGCGGATATATACGTGATCGTCTTCGCACAGGGAAATCGGCGGGCAGTTCCGGGAATCCAGATCGGCAAATATCAATGTAACGTTGCCGAGAGAATCGATACGGGCAATCTCTGCCTCGCGACGCACGGCACCACGGGTAAATGATCCGGCCAGGAAAATGATATCCTCAACCGTCATCATGTCATAGAGTGGATACGGCCCGGGCGTTTTGATCTCACCTTCAATGTAAACAAGTTTGTCACGCTGCACTTCGTCGATAGCATAGACATGCAGTGAGTCCCTGTCCTGCAGGATGATATCGGAGTTGGCCGGACCTGACAGGATATCATTGAGATTGATCGGTATTACCTCCGCCCGACGATCAGGATAATAACGATAGAGGTCGGCACGCTCGAAATAGACATCATACGGCCGTAGTTGCCCCTGCTTAACGAGATCGGAAACACAGGTGGAATCGTTGCGTTCATAGTATCCGGGATGTTTAACACAGCCAGCAATGGCCACCCTGTTGGTGGTGACGTCAAAGATTGAGAAAACCGTCAGCCGATCGCCATCAAACAGCAGTATATCATCCGTTTGAGAGCTATCCTCCCGGCTGAGATTGAGATCCAGCACTTCTCTTTCGCCATCGGCTGAGATTCGCTCCAGCATGACTCTGTCCAGGTGGGCCTGCGGCGTGGGGTTGCCTGCCAGAGACAACAACTCCAATGCGGTTTCATCACCTTTGAGTTCATAAAGGGCCGATCGGTTGATCTCTCCCCTGATGGCTACCCTGATTCCCGCCACAGGAACAAAAACAACATCGCCGGTCTGAAGTCGAGCATCGGTGGAGTTGTCCCCCGCCAGCAACAGGTTGTACAGATCCACTTCGGCCTGGACTTTCCCTCGGCGCATCAGCTTGATATGGCGCATAGAGCCCCGTTGATTGGGTCCTCCGGCCAGATAGATGGCATTAAACAGGGAAGTTAGTGATGAGACACTGTAGGCACCGGGTTTTTTCACTTCACCGGTGACGTAGATTCTGATAGATCGAATCTTGCCCAGTGAGATGGTCAGATCGAATTCCGAATAGGCTTTGGAAAACAGCTTTTTCACTCTTTGTTGGAACTGCTGCAGGGTCAATCCCCAGCCGATGATCTCTCCCACCCGCGGGATGAACACCTTGCCTTCGCGATCCAGCGTCAGGTTGTACTCCTTTTCGACGCGTCCCCACAGGTAAATGATCAGATTGTCACCGGGACCCAGCATATAATCGGCTGCTGAAGCGATGTCAGCCGGAGGTTCATAATCCGGGGGAGCATCGAACAGCTCCGTCCCGAACGGCCGTAATTGGTCAAAATCTGGCATCTGATCCGCCGCGACCATCAGGCTGGAATCTTTGATGGAAATGCTGTCAGGAGCCACATCCCTTCCGGAAAGTGACCTCCCCTCCTTCAGGCTGTCTCCGGGTATACGCTGAGACCGATTCTTGTCATTGTCGAATATCTGTGGGCTCTGGTAGTACTCGGACTCTTTTCTGTCAGCGATTCTTTCGCGATACTTCTTCAGGAGTTGCTGCTTGTCCAGCTTCTCAAGGCTGGAGAGGTCCTGTGCCATAACGGTTCTGAACCAGTTAAGCGACACCAACACTATCATCAACAGCAGCAGGATGAGTAACTTGGCTTTCATTTTCTTCCTTCCCATGGTTTTGCCTTCAGCAGCCCGGCTGTTGACGGCCGGGTCAACCGACATAACATATAAGCAAGGCCGGTGCCGAGTGCGGCCGCTCGTGTAAGTAGTTGTGGTATTTGGTGATAGTTGGTGGTCGCAACATTTGCAACTACCTGCAGGCAGTGCTTGTAAGTAATGACTTCCACGTCAAAAGGGAACGTTTTTCCGGTACGGTAGCGCTACCGGCACCGGTATTTATCCCAACGGCACGCAGGTTCGGCCCGGTCTGTTTATCACTTCCCTCAGGGGATATCAGCCGCGACCCCGGGGCGTGTTGATAAAGTCAATGCGAGCAGCTAATTTCGGTCGTCCGGCACCCCGCCCGATGGATATTCACTCCACGTTTTGAGGTCACCACACGTCTGTAAGAGCAGTATTGATCGGGTCATGCTGCCGGTATTCCGTGACCACTCAAAAAAGAGGCATAGCGCTTGACAACGATCAGCAGTTTCAGTAATTTGACCGCCAACTTTACCAGGGTCAACCTGGGTGAAGGAAAGGAATACATAGTACGGCGGTTTTTCGGGTTGACGTAACCTGAAATCGCCTTTGTCGGACTTATTAGTCAAATGACGTTTCATTGATAGAAATACGGAGATGAGAATGAGAATTGTGAGGTTTTGTGCTTTTCTGCTGATGATGGTAGCTGTGCTGTCGCCGGGACTGATCGCCAGTGGGTTTGAAAACTCCGGTGTCGGTGTGAAAGCGCGGGCGATGGGCGGTGCTTTTCGTGCCATCGCTGACGACTGGACAGCGGCATATTACAACCCGGCGGGGTACGGTTTCGCTTTCGATAACCAAATCGGCGGCAATATGGCACTGGTCCATCTGCGCCACGAATTGGTGCCGGATTACCGGTGGGGCGGTGAATACGAATCCGGCGTTTTCAACGACCGGGTTAACTACAATACCCACGACATCTTCTCGTTGCCTTCGGCGGGACTCATCGTTCGACTACCGGTTTGGGGCGAAACGGTGTTCGGCCTGTCGGCTTACCAGCCTTTTGATTACAATATCAGATGGAAACTGTTTGAGCCGTTAAGTGCTTACAGCACGATGGCCAACGTCCCGGACGATCAGTACCATAACAATCTCGACGTGGTGGCTTTTCAGTTGACGGCGGCCAGGGAGTTCATCGAGGACAAACTGGCTCTGGGCATCGGTCTGCAAATACTCAGAGGAGACCTGGTATTCAGCAGTATCATTTTTCGAGACAATCCGCTCAAGGATATGGAAGTTGTCGACCCCGACATGTGGATTCGGCCCATGGAAAAAATCAGCGTATACAACCGCCAGGATGGTCGCGGCTGGGGATTGGGCATCACGGCGGGTGCCCTGTGGCGCGCCAGTGAAAAACTTAACCTGGCGGCCACGGTGGATATTCCTTTCAGGTTGACGATTAGCGGCAAAAGTCTGAACGAATACTACATGCCGTCGGATTCGACACTGTGGCATAATGCTGATTCGGCAGCTATCGGTGATGAAGGTACGATAGGCCAACTGTTTCTTTCGGGTGAACAGGTGAATGATCACGCGGAGTTTTCAACCAAACTCAAGTTGCCACCGTCACTGGCAGTGGGACTGGCTTACGCGGCTGGTGAGAAACTCACGATAAGTCTCGATGCGCAGTACACGATGTGGTCGGTATTCGATGGTTTCGCCTTTACGTACACTGATCACTACGGTCCGCCGGAGGTGGTTACGACAACGGCCTGGGCGCGTAGCTTTATTGAAAGTGATCTAACCTACGAAATTGACTGGTCCAACACCGGTAAGGTGATGTTGGGCGCCAGTTATGACTATTCCGAGTACTTGACGCTGATGGCCGGCGTTTCAGCCGATCAGTCTCCGGCTCGCAACACCAAGCAGTTGTCGCCGTTATTTGTCGATACCGGCGACAAGTATGGTCTTAACGGCGGATTGGTGGTGCATCTGGAAAGATGGGACCTGGGATTGGCCACCAGCTACCTGCACTATCCCGATCTGAAGGTGGCAGTACCGAGCACTTTTGGCCAGGAGGAAGACTTAGTCGACTTCCCCGGCGACTATCGAGCTGCTGCCTACGAGACTATCCTGTCATTCAACTACCGGTTTTAGAGGAGATCAGAGATGCGTATACTTTCGAGGTTTATTTTACTACCGGCGGCTCTGATCATGATTCTGCTGATCGGTTGTACTGATCGGGGTCCCAACACACCCGATCGTCCGACCAGCCAGGGGCACTATGCCGGTCAGGGATCGGGGCATGATTTCATAGAAGATTTCCTGCTGCAGATCGGCAGTAACGGCAGCTTCCAGGGGCCCCCTCGTATACTGAAGTATTTATGGACCTACTATCCTGAAGTCGGCATACCCCAAATCACGGGCGGAGAACCGCAGAAAGTGCCGCTGTTGATATTGCTGGCGCCCCAGTTTGGCGACGAATGGTATTTCTTTAATCACGGGTTAAAGGAACTGGCCAACGAGCTTATTGCCGAGGGAACTATTGAACCAATGGCGATTGCGTGTGTGCCCAACGATAACATATTCGGCGGCTATTTCTATGCCGGCAGCAGTGACCCCGCCGGCCACTGGGATTCATTCCTCAGCAGCACGTTGTTGGAATACCTTTACTCTGCCATCGGTTCATGCCTGTCTGATCGCTTGCCGGTCGGCATCGGCGGTGTCGGCCAGGGTGGCTACGGCGCTTTCCGCGCGTCTATACTCAACCCGGGTAAGTTTGTCTCGGTCTCTGCAACCGACGGTCCCATGGATTTTGACGGTTCGGCCGGGTACGCCGGGTTGGAAGAACTGTTTGATGACTGTCTGATCGAACAGAATCTGCTGGGCGGTACTACCGAAAAACCCACGATAACTTCCTGGTATGACTGTAACTTAACTGCGCTTGATACACTCTGGTGGATGTGCGACGCTCTGAGTCTCGACACGACCTGGATGTGCGACTCCATAAGTTTGGATACCCTCGCCTGGCAATGTGACTCTGCTCGATACGACAGCTCCTGGCCGTGTGACTCGGTCGGAGTGGACACCCTGGGTGACTCAGTATGCGTTGAGTCAACGCTGCTTATCGACACGGTCTGTCTCGACTCAAGTGCTTCGGTCATTGACACCTTCTGCATCAAGTGGTCGATGGTTCTTGATACAATCTGCATTGAATGGATACCGGTCGTAACTGACCCGTATTGTATCGATTCCACCCAGGTGATCGACACTGCCTGGCCGCCGTCGTGGCGCGAGTTGTTTGACACATCCTTCGCCCATCCGCTGTCCTGGCTGTTCATCGGCGGCGCGCTGGCCTTCTCACCTCACGACACTTTGATTGACCACACCGACATTTACGACACGGGCGACGGCGACGGCTTCAACTATTCCATATCCATACCGGACTCTCAGAGATACCAGATCGATGACACGATGACACTGATTACAGAAATTATCCCCCAGGAACAGTTTGATTTTGACTTCCACATGCCCTTCGACAGTAACGGTAACACCTTCAGCCTTATCTGGAACATGTGGCTGGACGACAACCTGGAGAACCTGCTGACGAACAATGCCAGCTCTCTCGACAGCATTCAGATGTACATTGTCTCTACTCCCGATTTTGTGTATGCCAACTACCGGTCGCAGACACAATCCTGGATTTCAACGTTGCACGGATCGCCATACAACTATACCGCCCCGCAATTGCAGGTAGTCGAGTACAAAGGCTATCCCGGCAACCCGGCTACGAACGACCAGTACCTTTACGATCTGATGCGTGACATATTGATCTTCCATTCGAAGGCGTTTGAAGCGCAGAAGTGAAGAGGTCCGACTATATCGGGCTCGGAAGAACAGATCTCTTCCGGGCCTTTTTTAATTTGGTTTCGTGATGTCACAATATAAACTCGACCTGCTGGCTGTCGGTGCCCACCCTGACGATGTTGAAGTCGGCGCCGGCGGGGTGCTCGCCGGTTTGACACAGAGCAGCAAAAAATGTGGTATTGTCGTTCTCACTCGGGGTGAAATGGGCACCGGCGGCACACCTGAGATCAGGGCTCGCGAAGTAAAAAAAGCGGCCGATATTCTCGGTGCCGTGGTAATTAAGACTTTTGACTGGGGCGACACCCGTCTCGAAGACGACTATGATAAACGACAACAACTGGCCGCGGTGATCCGTGAAACTCAACCGGCGATTATCCTGGCGCCCTGTCCATTGGTCGGTCATGGACGCCGGCAGTCGCACCCGGACCACGTGGCCGCCGGAGTGATAGCCATTAATGCCACCAGTCTGGCCTCTCTCAAAAAAGCCGACCTGCCCGGTCAGCCACACCAGGTAAGACGGATCTTTCATTACTTTCTGCCGCCCGGCCTCTCCCCCACGTTTGTAGTGGACATCACCCCCCATTTTAAGCAGTGGCTGCAGGCGCTGTCAGCCCATAAGTCGCAGTTTCTCAACCCGGAGAAAACCAAGGACTACCTCGAAACCATCACCGCCATGGCGCGTTCGTTCGGCTTGCAGGCAGGCTGCCGGTATGGTCAGGGATTCTATGCGGTTGAGCCGATACGGGTGCACGACATCATGTCGCTGGTAGCCGAGCGGCGGAATTGACGAGCAGCGATGTTCTCTACCAGCTTAGTTTTTAAGGGGGTAAACCGCGATCAGAGATCGCGGCCACACCGGCCGATTGCACCTGTCGGGTGAACACACTGAGTCTCGATGGCTGGATCACAAATCAGCACACAAACTGCCGCACTGGGACAGCAAAAAAAACGCTCTCTGGGAGTTGGACTACCGACTCCGCTGATCCCGGCAGTTCTGTAGGGCAGGTCCGGCCGGGTGGCATCCTCAAACTTGTTTGGGGATGATTTAAGTAGTCACTCCCAAACGAGTAGGTCAGCCACGTAGGGCGGGTCCGTCTTCGAACCCGCCGCCTGGGCTATCTCGTTGACGTTCAATATCCGAGATTGCCACCCACCAACTGAAAGATAAAGGGCAGGACCGAATTCAGGTTCTGCCCTTTTGAATACAAACTACTGTCGGGACACGTCTATGGGCAATCGGCCGGTGCCGGACCTCCCTGAAACAAATACGATACCAAATAGGTCAGGTCGGCCACGTCGATAAAGCCGCTGTCGTCGACGTCACCCTGTTCCGGACATGGCGGCGGTGAACCCGACTGGAACAGGTATGCCACGAGATATGTCAGGTCACTCACTTCAACCAAAGTACCCTCATCATCAACGTTGCCGGGAACGGTGCAGCAGCAGGCATCACCCACGCCGTTGCTGTCGGTATCGGCCTGGTCGACATTGGCCGTATCGGGGCAGTTATCCAGAGCACAAGTGTCGTATGGCAGGCCGTCACCGTAGCCGTCTCCGTCAGTGTCAGTACAGACGTCACAGGAGTCGCCTATACCGTCGCTGTCACTGTCCTGCTGATCAGGATTGTAGTCATCGGGGCAGTTATCGCAGACATCACCCACACCGTCAGAATCACCGTCCGCCTGATCATCGTTGTCGTCGTTGGGACAGTTATCGCAAGCGTTGCCAAGGCTGTCGGTATCGGAATTGGCCTGATCGTCGTTATCGACTAGATCGCAGTTGTCACAAGCGTTGCCCAGTGTATCCGTATCAGAGCTCAGCTGATCATTATTGTCAACAAGATCACAATTGTCACAGTCATTACCGAGCGTGTCAGTATCAGAATTCACCTGGTCAGGATTGTAGTCATCGGGGCAGTTATCGCAGACATCTCCAACTCCATCGGAATCAATATCGGATTGGTCAGGATTGGCCGTATCGGGGCAGTTATCGACAGGGCAGGTGTTGGCAGGGAAGCCGGGATTGCCATACCCGTCGCCGTCGGTATCGGTACACTCATCACAGGGATCATGGATCCCGTCGCCGTCAGTATCCACCCAGGACATGGAGACCGCATTGTAAGCGTTTACAAAGCCGTGACCGTATTTCTCGTCAAAACCCGGATCGCCGAGGTCGCGGGCGGTGCAATAAAGCTTCTGTTCCACCTCTGGAGCGGTGAGCGACGGCTCCACGGATAGTATCAGTGCCGCCACGCCCGCAGCGTAGGGAGAGGCGTATGATGTACCGCTCCCATAATGATAGTCGCCACTATCGTAACCGTCTGATCCGGTTCGATCAGTAGTCCAGATCCACATGCCGGGAGCTGAGACACTTAAGTTGGGACTCCAGTTGCTGAAATATGCCAGCTCTCCATCGATGTGCACGGCCGAAACAGCATTGACGACTGCAAGAGATGCAGGAAATCCAAGAGACTCCAAGGAATCATTTCCTGCGCCGGCAAAATGAACCATCCCGTTGGCGTAGGTTGAAGCATATTTGTCAGCCACAACACTTGAAGGTGAACCAAAGCTGTTGCTATTATTACTCACCCGGACACCTTGAGTCTCGGCCCAGGCCAGAGCATCTGCCGTCCAACTGTAGGAGGCCGTCCAACTGCCATTGCAGGACATATTGGCCACGTAAGTTCGAGCGGAGAGTACCCGACAGTCGGGTGCAATGCCCACCGTGCCGAGGCTGTTGTTTATAATTGCCGAAACGCAACCTGCCACGGATGTACCATGGTTATCGCAGCTGTTGACGGGTCCGCCACCACCACCTTCGCCAGTGAAGTCGGCTCCTGGAAGCTGGTTGATGTCCGGATGGTCTTGCTGAACCCCAACGTCCAGAATCAGGACTTTGACATTGGAACTCCCAGTAGTGATGTCCCAGGCCGAATCGCCGTCCATGTCCATGTCTGGCACGCCGCCCCACTGTCCTATGTTTCGGATACCCCAGAGGCTAGGGAACCCCGGGTCATTGGGGATCAGACTCCCGCGCCCCGTGAACTGAGCATCAGGCTCCGCCCAGGAAATTCGGAGGTCCAGGGCCAGGTCGTTGGTGAGGGCTAGCACCTCGTAACCATTGCGGGACTGACTTCGTAGTCTATATACTCCAGGCATATCCGCGAAGTCTTTAGTTATAACTTCCATTTGCGGTGCCAGAGTTGGCAGGAGCACCTCGGCATCTGCGGCATACTCCTCCCGGAAACGAATGAGAACGTACGGGGTGATTACGAGCCATCCATCGTTCACACCATGAAAGACCGGCGAAGCGAATTCAATCTCGGGTGACTCCAAAAGTGTTTTGATGCGTGAGTCGGCGTCGGCTGCACTCGTCAGCGAGGATTCGAGGCTTAGCAGATGCCACTCCTCAATGCCTGTCGGCATTGCGGAAGTAACGTCAAGCCCAGCTTTCGCAAGCGCTGAAGAACGGTCGGCAGGTGTCGAGCTGATGCTGTAGCGCACAGCCAGCTGTCCGACGTCAAGTTCCAGATTGACTGCTTCTCCGCGGTAGTAGTAGTGCGTTGGGAACTCCGGTTCGGACGGAGCAGCCCGAACACTCCCGGTTCCCAAAAGGGACGAACCAATTACCAGCGCAACAACGGAAAAGGTCACTGGCAACAATCGCTTTAGCAGTGAGATCATTGTGCTTCCTCCTTAATGGATATATATCATCACCCTGTAAGCTTCAACCTGTTTGTACTGTGAAAAGGTAGCCCTACTACTCCCCTTTGTCAAGCGAAAACGTATGTGGACAAAACCCTCTCCAGCAATATACGACAAATCGCTTTTCTGTCAACCAAACCCTTGTCGGCGTCACCTGCGGGCGACGTAACATACATATACTGAATTATCGACGGTCAAAGGGAAAGACTCAAACATCAATCAACACCCCGTCCGGTTTCCTGATCAATCACTATCGCCCAGAAACATCTCAAACTCGATTTCATCGCGAAGAGGTATGCCGTGCTGACCGATTTCGGGAATGCTCGGTTTGATCCGGCGTGACTCGGCGATGGCGTTGACATGGACGGCGGCAATGGTCATTTTTCGCCGCTGGTAGAAACGGATGGCATCGAGATTATCGTTGGTGGTAATCAGCCACAAACGTCGACAACCACACCCGGTGGCCACCTGCCTGACTTTTTCCATCAGGGCGGTGCCGACACCGGAAAACTTTCGGAAAGCATCAAGTGTAACGATTTCGCACTGGTCGTCGATGATCTCAAACGTTACCAGCCCGATTCTTTCATCTGATTCATCAACGGCCAGGAAACCTTCGATTTCCGTCGGATAGACTTTGCTGCCGCGGGTGACGATGAAATCAGCGCCCCAGCCGCGCACGACTTCTAACACCCATTCCTTATCGTCATCTGTTACGGGCTTTATGCTAAAAGCCATAGTCGATCAACCATTGATGCCGTCGAGAATAAAACTCACACCAAGGTACAACAGAAAGGCGGCACACAACAGAATCAGTATTTTCAAGCCTTTGCCGACGATTAGGTTCTTGCCCCGCCACAGCAGCACCGACACCACCGTGTACCAGACGAAATCAGACATAATGTGGCCGAAGTAAAAGACCACCGGTCCGAAACGCCCCACTTCCAGCGACTTCACTACCAGCGCCAGGCCGGTCGTAGCCCACCAGACAAACCAGTAGGGATTGCTGATACTGGCGGCTATTCCCTTGGCGGCCAGTCGCCGGCGCGACCCGCGTTCGGAAGTCTCCCCGCCGTATGCGATACGGTCTTTGAGGGCATCAAGAGCCATCTTGCCACCCATAATCAGCAGGGCACCGCCGCCAACGATGGCAATGACCCGGGCCAGTGTTTGGTTTTCATCGAGGGCTACGAAACCGAGGGCCAGCACCAGCACTATGAAGATTTCAGCAACAGCGTGACCCACGGAGATTATCGGTCCGGTCTGCCAGCCATGGCGCGGTGTTTCGGCAATACCGACCGCCAGCAACGGACCGGGCATCATGGCACCGGAAAAGCCGACGCCGAATGCCAGCAGGAAAAGGGAGATAAGTTCCATCAAGGGGCAAGATAGGGATAGTTCAGATCGTACGCCAGCAGGTTTGTCCTGCCGCACAGTATCGATGCTGCCAGGGTGTTGAAAAATACTGAACGGAAGACAAAAAAGTTACTGCCTTACTTTTTCTGTCATTCCTGCGAAAGGGCTTGTTGAAAAAGTCCCGGTTGATAGTTGCGGCAGGTCTTGCGAATCCATATCAGTGGATTTGTGTGACCTGCCGCTCTTGTCCACCAAGAACTTATGTGTCAGGTCA
>SDBU01004561.1_pt1 | contig 16972 bp, 4 predicted proteins | sample 2277071 | NCBI WGS metagenome assembly SDBU01 (sample SAMN10397929, study PRJNA504765) | marine sediment metagenome | isolation source: marine sediment core GS08_GC12, 126 cmbsf | place: Arctic Ocean: Gakkel Ridge, Loki's castle | collected 2008 | reverse complement strand
GGTGAGGGTAGTGGGCAATGATGGCCTGACTGGGGTCATGCTCTCAGCCGTGGTGGTGCAGCAGGGCACCGGCCCCGGCGACATCACGGCGATCTACGAAGGCATCCCGGTAATCAAATAGCGGTCTTTGAACACCTCGCCTGCGGTGGGTTTGAAAGTGTAGTGCTACCGGCCGTCAATCTCTGCGGCGCTCACAAGTTCAAATTCGCCAAGCCGCCTGCACCAGCCTGGCCATATAGGGCACGGTTCACAAACCGAGCGCCGGATGAATACGAAAAAGCCACCAGGATTACCCTGGTGGCTTTTTCGTTGCTGCCAAGCGAATGCTACAGGCTACTAATGGGTCCCTCCGCGGATGCCCTTGTATACCGCGGTGATGTCACCAGGGCCAGCGCCCCTGTTCACTACCACCACCGAGGGCATGACCGGCTCCTGATCCGGCTGCCCATCGTGGTCCGTGTCGCACAGTTGTTCCGCGTCTTTGACCTCTATTGTCCCTGCGCCAATGAAGCCAGGCTTCACGCTGCCCAGGTTGGCCAGGTCTATGAGCTTGACATGCCCGGCGCTCAGCCAGAAGTTAGACACATAGGTAAGCACGGTTCCGGTCCCTTTTCTGACCTCCAGCTCGATCGCTATGTTGTTGCAGTTGGAATTGTTGCGGATGGCGATCAGAGAGGTCACACCCTGATCATCCCTGGCCTTGGATAGGAAGGGAAGCATGATAGGCCCCGGTCCCGCCTTGTCACTCTCCGCACGAGCATTGTAGGCGCCACCTTGGATCTCACCAGGAATGGTGTGTCTCCAGCGATGCAGGGCCTCATCGTACATCTTGGTCTTCTTCAGGTCAACCACGACGAAGATGGGCTCACCATCGTGCATACCACCCGGATAGTCAACCTGCTCGTGGGACTGGATCACGGCTGCCCCAGCATACGTCATACCCAGGTCAACGATGGCTGGCAGATAAAAGGTGGCTCCTCCGGCACGACAGACCCAGTCGCCCAGGAAAAGGATGGAGTCGCCACTGGCGTCGAAGAACTCCACCGTCACGAAGGTGGGCAGAGAGTCCTGGGTCAGGTTCTGCACCTGAATGCTGGCCTCCCAGCCGCTCAGCTCGCGGAAGACCAGGTCAGCATACCAGACCTTGTCCTTGGTGAGATCGTAGGGAAACGCTTCATAGGTCAGCAGCGTCCCCTGATCCTCCGATGGCAGGAAGCTGGTCTGATCCATGACGATCCCCAGGGGCTCGTCGGACTCGATGTAGACCGAACCCAGCCACTCGGCACCCAGCGCCGCCGGCACCCTCTTCCGTATTGATTCCCCTGGCGCCAATCGGCCGATCTGATCCGAGTAGCTGAAGTCGCAAGCCCCTTGCTTTTGATAATCGAGCCATACCTCAGTGCACCTCTCACCGCAGTTCTGGATGATCATCTCCGTATCCAGGCCGTGATACCGACTCATGGCGTAGGGGGCAAAATACTGATAAGGAGGCCCGCACCCCTTCATGTTCTCCGAGATGCCAGGGTAAGCGCTCGAAACCAGAGTATCGAAGTCGTTAGGCCCCTCGCGCTGGGTTATCACTGCTAACTGCAGGCCGGTGCCCTCATAATCATCCACCCAGTCCTGCCACTTGGCACTCTTGGGCCGAGGATCCCAGTAGGGATTAGGCTCAACAATGACCTGAGCTGCATCCAGACAGGCCTGGTCGAAGAGGCCCTCGGCCACCGAGTAGACTATCGCTGACCTTGCCATGACGGGGATGTCCTGATCCTCCAGGGACCAAACACCGTCCTTAGCGACCCACTTGCAAGCATAGCCAATGGGGCCCGGATCGCTGTAGGGACACTGAGCTGAGTACTCTCCCCAGAAGAAAGTAACCACTCCGGTGTCGTCATCACCCGCATTCTGCACCTGGATCATGGTTTCCCAGCCGCCCTGGTGATCAATAGCGGGCAACTGGAGATGGGTGCCGGTGCCACTGGTGCTGTTGTCCGTCCCACACTTCACCTCGAACCAGGTTGGGTCGTCATCGTCACGCAGGTCCGCGCCGGGCTGCGCGTAGTCATCGAAGCGCGGGCCAGGGTAGTTCGTAGGCTCAACATCCTCTGGAACCTCCGGCCAGCCGGGGAACTCGTAGCTCTCCCAGGCTCGACCTGGCGTACCGGCGTGGTTGTTGGCCACCTTGTTGGCCGCTGTGTGGGCGTCCGGATTGGCCGGGTCAAAGTCTGGGAATCGCTGATCGAACAGGCCAATCTCGTTGTAGGTCAGCCAGCCGTGGTTAAGTACGATGGCATCAGTTGGCGCAGTCCTCTTGATGTACACCCGATACTTGATGCGCAGGGAGAAAGTGACCAGGATGGGCGGGTCGTAGGTGACGCCGCCGAAGCGGAGCAGGTGGCCCTGGGGCGGGATCTTCAGTCGCGTAGCCACGATAACCTCGTCGTCGTCGGGGTTGTTACCTTTGATGATTTCGCTGTCCAGCAAGACGGCCGAGGGGTAGGTGAGCTCAATGTAGCCGCCGCCAACCGCTGGTGCAAAAGTGCGAAGCAGGAGGTCCTCGCCGAAGGCCAGGTCTGGCGGCTGCACGTCGGCGTCAATCTCGCGACCGCTGACAGGATCAAGGCCGTGGACGTGGATGGCAGCCGAGACGCTGCCGTTGATCAAGGTGGCCGGCACTCGCGGGTCCTCCGGGTCGTCAGCGATGTAGTTGTAGAGTGTATCAGTGAACACCACCCCCGTGGCCTCGATGGTGCCGGTGTTGGGGATGGTTACCGTGTACCCGACGACATCGTCGCAACTGGGCAGGCCGTCCTCGTTGGCGTCGTCGTAGACGTACCACTCCTTGGTGGTCTCCTCTAACACTGGCAGGGCCAGGGTGTCGTGGAGTAGGTCGGTGTCGCAGACGTGCTCAGGGAGCCTGGGATCACAATCGCCAGATGCTGCAATGCCCGGCAGAGGGGTGCTGTACTTGGTGCTGGGCCGCGCATCCACCCGCGCGGTGTTGGTGCCCAGGTAGGTGACTCCGCCGGCCGGGAAGTCCACCGTGAAGCTGCGGACGATGAGGATGTGGTCGTAGTCATCCGCCACGCCTTTCGGTGCCAACACAGCCTTATCGAACTCCGCCGTCTCGATGGTGATGGTCTGCGCCTCGTCGGCGCCAGCCACGGTAGTGGTGCCCCGCAGCGGCGGCTGGCTCGGGTACGCCACCGCAAAGTCGCTCGTCGGCGTGCGGATGATATTCGCATCGGACTGGTCCTGCAGCTTGATGGAGCTGAGCCAGGTGTCGCCCTCGTTGGTGATGGTGTAGCAGTAGGTGAGCTCGTCGCCCGGCAGCGTCAGGATGTCGTCGGTGGCCAGGTCGGCGCAGGCATCCACTGGGTCCAGCCCCCGGTTGTCAATGCCGCGCTCTGGGCTGTAGCGGATGTACACCTTCTTGTCCACCTGGACCGCTGGATTCTTTAGAGTGGTGGTCTCGCAGAAAGTGTTGTTGGCCAGGTTGGGGTCTGACGTCGGCGTTCTCCCGTCCAGGAAGTCGGCCGGCGGGATGGGATCAGTAGGCCGGAAGGGGAAGTCTGCCTCGGCGATAGCCTTGACCTCGACGCAGTTCTCCAGGAAGTCCACCGCGCTGGCATCAGCCTGGACGACGATCTCCACATCCTTGCTGCTGTCCACGTTCAGGCGGCCTCGCTGGGCGACGGTCTGGTTGTTCTCATCGTTACCTACCAGGCAGAATACGGTGCCGTCGTCGCGGAAGTAGCACTGCGTATCCTCCAGCGTACCAAACTCGATGAAGCTCGCGTCCACCGGCAGCGTGTCAATCAGCACCACCTTGGCCGCATCCGAGGGCCCCAGGTTCTCAATGCTGATCGTGTAGGTGTAGGTGAACTTGTTGGTCACCGGATCGTAGTAGAGGTTCTGGCCGGGATCGGGCATGTCGGTCTTGGTGACCTGCAGGTCGGCCTCGGCGATGATCTCTGTCAGCTCGGTGTTGTGGTTGTTGGCCGTGCGGTAATCCATCGTCGTGCTGGAGATCCAGGCCGTGTTCTCGGCGATCAGATCATCTGCGTCCAGCACGTAGCCCGGATCAACCTTGGTGATGAGGTAGAAGCTGAAGGAGTCGCCGGGGTTCAGCGTTCCGGTGCCACCGGAGATGATCGCCTCATTCGCCACCTGAAGGGTGTCCACGCGGACGGTATCGCTGAGGATGATGGTCTGCTCTTCACTACATTCCACCAGGTCATCCGGATCCAGGGGCTCGCAGCGGACGAAGGTCTCGCCTAGGATGCCGTCCTGCTTGAAGTCCAGGGTGTCGGTGACGTTGACACTCCGGGCCACCGACGGACCGTTGTTCCCGAAGGTGATCAGGTAGCGATGCTCCTCGCCGGCCATGGCCTTGTCCGGCTCGAAGGGCTCATCCAGGCGTGCCTCGGCCGGGATGTCCACCTTGGTCACGAAGACGTCCGCCACGGCGGAGGACACCGTCGTGGTGTTAGTTGTCAGGTTATTGTCTCCAGGCCACGGATCCCCGTCGAACCGATCCAGCGTGGTGGTGCTGGTGATGGTCGCCGTGTTGGTGATGGTCGCCATGTTGTCCGGACCGGCAGCCGACGGGTCCACCCGCACCAAGATGTAAATGATCCGCGAGGTCTCGTCCGGCATCGTCCCCAAGTCACACGTAATCTCGTTCCTGTCTATGGGATCCTGGCGACAATCGGCGCCATCGGCGGCCACGAAGTGGACCGTGGCCACCGGGCCAGCGGGTGGCGGCAGCGTGTCAGTGACGACTACGTTCTGGGCATCCGACGGTCCAGTATTGCTGACCACGAGGGTGTACTGGAGTAACTCACCGGCGCTGACCTGGTTGTCCAACTGCACCTTGGTGTACTGCTGCGTCACCGGGTCGTAACCGTTGATGTTGTCCCCCCGGGCGCTCTTGCTGATCCCCAGGTCGGCCTGAGCAAGTACCTCAACGAACGTGTCGAAGACGGCGTTGTTCCCCGTATCTGGATCTAAGATATCGCTGGTGAGGTAGGCATCGTTGGGAAGGTAATTCGCGAAGGGGGTGCTCGGCCGGTCCGCGACGTAGCTCGGGTCAATGTCGGCCGCGATGGTGACCGTGGCGGTTTCACCGGGAGCCAGGTTGCCGAGCTGGCAGAAAAGCGGCTCGTTGGGGTCGCCCGGCGTACCCAGATTGCATTGCCCGCCGCCCTGTGGAGGCGTCACGGCGATCGCGGTCACCGAACCCTCGACCAGGCCCGCCGGTAGTTTATCCCAGACCACGACATTTTCTGACGTGCTAGGTCCCTTGTTCGTTACCGTGATGGTCCATCGAACCCTCTCGCCGGCCAGCGCCGTGTACAGATTGCCATCCGGATTCGAGCCGGCATCCTCGACCATCTTGGTTATCGTGAGATCCGCCACGTCGGTCACGGAGATGAAGTCCTCTGCCACGTTGTTGGACGTATCCGGATCGGGCGTCCCTGGCAGGCCAGTCGCGGGATCGTCCGCACTAACCACCCGCACCCGGTTGTTGACATCCTGGGTCACGTCAGACGTCAATTCGATCTGAATGGTCCAACGCCCGCTGCCGGGGTATCCGTAGGGTTCCAGAGGCTGGCCGAGCTCACATTCGATGATCGTCGGTCCAGGACCACCTCCAACAGGAGGAGGTGGCATCGGCGTGCAGGTGTCAGGCCGGTTCGGATCAAGGATGATCTGCGTCACAGTAAAGGCGCCCACGGCAAGAATATCGTCCGTGAGCGTGATAGCCCGCGCAAAGGACGGGCCCAGGTTGTCCACGTAGATGGTGTAGGTGAAGAGTTGGCCGGCCCGCACCGAGGTGTCCGGCTTGCTCACCTTGAGGACCCGCAGGTCGGCCTCGTCCTGCAGGATCGTCCCCAGGATGACGATGTCGTTCCTGGGATTGCCATCCGCCGTCAGAGAATCTACCTCAGCCGTATTGGTCAAGACTAAGGTGCCGTTGGCCAGGGCGTCCGCTTGGACGTCCACCTCGATTTCGAAGCTCACGCTCTCTCCGCCGAGGACATCGCCCAGGTCACAGACGAGCTGGTCTTCGCCGCCGGGGCCGGTGCCGGTGCCAAACGTGCAGCCCTGGGGGAGTGTTTGGTCGGTGTAAATGGGAAGGTTATGCGCAATGAAGTCCACCTGAATGGGAAGCGTATCCGTCACCACGACGTCCAGCGCGCGGCCGGTGCCGTGGTTCTCGACGGTGACCTCATAAATAAGGGGGTCACCAGCGATGGCCGGGTCGGGTGTGGCCGTCTTGGTGATCTCGAGGTCAATCTCCGGTATCAACTGGACGTTGTCTATCAGCAAGCCGGAATCTATATCGCCGCCCGGTGGTCCCCCCTGGTCCGCGACCAGGAACGACAGGGTGTAGTTGCCGGGGTTGCTGATGAGCGTCCTGAAGGTCTGGAAACTGTTCCGACCGTCCCCGAAATCGCAACCGTTCGTAGCCCCCGTGGAACTCACCTTGTACCAGACGAAGTTCATGCCCGGCACGTCCAGGTAGGGTGACACGCCGCCAGTGGGCCGGCTTCCCGCCAGGATGACAACGGAGTTGAGCGTCACCTGGAAGAAGTCATCGAAAGAATCGGGTGCATTGCGGTCTTCGTCGGTCAGGAAGCTCCAGTCGAAGCTCAACGTGGCGGGCACATCGCTTGCGTTCAGGATGAGGTCTACACTAAGGATCGAGGTGTCGTACTCCGGAGTGGGCCCGCCGTCGAGATCAATGTTACCCTGAGGGGTCCCATCGACGATGCCAGGACCGTTGCACAGCAGTGCGAAGGAGTTGCCCTCGGTCGGCGTGGGCTGCCCTACGGATCCGATGGACGTCCAGAAGTTGGACGCCTGGAGGACCTCCACGTGGTTCGCGCTGCCACCGGTGATCCAATTAGTGAGACCGGTCTCGAAGCCCCCATTCAACACCGTTGCCAGGAGAAGCGATGGGGGTTGGAGATTGGAGATTGGAGATTGGAGATTGGAAGTTGGAGGTTGAAAGTTGGGGGTTGGGGGTTGGAAGTTGGAGGTTGGAGGTGGGATGCTCGCAGCGGTCTCCATGCCAGCAGGCACGGCCAAGGCCAGGCCGAGCAATGCCAGGCCAGCCGCGAGGACAAGCAGCAAGCGCAGGATCGGCTTGTGTCGCTGTAGATGAATTGCAGTGGAGCGAGACGATGTGTTGGTAGGATGAATATTCATTACTAACCTCCCATTTTGGAATGTGTACTTCGGAGCATCCAATCCGAAATCCGTAATGCGCAACCCTAGTGGGCTGCAGGCGAAATGCTGCCAGGAATTCGAGGCCACCTATGCCCTTGCTGCCGGGGGAAGCCCTTCGGGCTGGTCATTCTTGGCCCCGCAGGGGCTCCGCTCTCTCAGCGCGGGGGTTCAGCCCATACCCGTCAAGCTAAGACGGAAGCCTGCGGGAAAACGGTTGCTGGCCAGCTCCGCCGTGGCATGAAGTGCCACGGCTACGGAGCTACCACCCCGTAAACGGGGTTCTTGAGCCTGATTCATCAGGCGGGAGCTTCGTAGCACGGCCACTTCATGGCCGTGCAGCCCCGGCAAGCACTACACCACCCTTAACTTGACGCGCATGGGGTTCAGCCCCGCGCTCCCTACTTATCCTAGTGGAGCACCGGCAAGTAGATCTGGTACGGATACCTTCCCGTCGGCATCGCCGTGCCGGGGACGCTCTGGCCGGATGTGTCGCCAAAGGAAGCCGCCGGGTCGAGCGAGAATCGGACCGCCCCCTGCGTGCTGCCGGACGAGCTGTCCACATTCAGGATCATGAACACAATCGGCCCATCCGACAGCGAGGTCAGGGGTGGGGAGATGTCGCCGATGAAGATGTCTACCTCGCCATCGGCATCGTCTCCATCAAAGGTGACCGAATAGGTAAAGTCACCCGGCAGGCTGAATATCACCGCGTCGGGAATGCCGTTCCCGTCACGGTCGGTGGGATCGAGGGCCAGCCAGGTCTCATCGTAATCCACGGAGAAGGCCAGGCTGGTGATGCTGTGGCCGTTGGCGGCGAAGCTGACCGGCAGGGTAACAAGGCCGCTGGGTACAGCCGGCACCTGGTCCGGCAGAGTAAGTGCAGGCCCTTCCGTCGCCGCGTTGAGATCGCCGCCCATGCCGCCTGCGTTGAGGCCGTTGAGCATGATGAGGACCGTGGACGGAACGTCGCCGGCATCCACCTGCTGATCCTTGTTGGCGTCGCAGCCCGACGTACCCTGGAAGGTCGGATCGAAGATGTCGCGCACGATGGCCCAGACGTCGGCCAGGTCTACCGCATAGTCGCCGTTACAGTCTCCCCGTCGGGGCGACCGATAGACCGTCGTTTCCGCGATGCTCGTGTTGAGGTGAGGATCCGGAACTGGCTCAGGCCGTGTGCCGATCACCTGGGCGGTGTTGCGCAAGACCGTGCCGGCGGGTGTGGTCAAGGGGACGTTCACCACGATGGTGACCGTAGCGCTGCCGGTCCCGCCGGTGAGGTTGCCCAGCTCGCAGGTGACGGTGCCGCCAGGATCGCCTACATTGGGCGTCGTTGGGCAGCTACCCTGGCTGGGCGTGGCCGAGACAAAGGTCACCTCCGGCGGCAGCGTGTCGGTAAGCGTCACATCGGTAGATTCCGGCCCGTGATTGGCCACGGCGATGATGTAGGTCACATTCTCGCCGACATTCACCGGGTCGGGCGAGTCTGTCTTCGTCACCGACAGATCGGCCGGTATGGCGCTGACATTGTGTGTCGTGGAGCCACTGCTGATGCTGAAGTTGCCATCGCCGAGATAGTCGGCCCACAGAGTGTGGAGGCCGAGCGCGAGCGCGGTGGTGTTGCAGGTCGCCGAGCCGCCACTCAACAGCACGTTCGAGCAAATCGGCGTGCCGCCGTCCCTGAAGGTCACGTTTCCGGTAGGCGTGCCAGACCCTGGCGCGACTGCCGTCACGAGGGCTGTGATGGTGACGGAATCGCCAGGCAGTGATGAAGGGGGCGAGCTCGTGACGGTCGTCGTGGTGCCGGCTGGGTTCACCTGATGGGTTTGCGTGTTATCCGAACTGCCGATGAAGTTGCTGTTGCCAGCGTAGTTGGCGGTGAGCGTCTTGAGGCCGGCCGTGGTAGGGATCAGAGTACAGTCGCCATCTGCCACAGTCCCCGTGCAACTGGCACCGGTACCGTCGTCAACCGTCACATCCCCGGTGGGGGTGCCGCTGCCGGGCGACACCGCCTCAACGGTGAACTCTACCAGCACGGGTTGCCCTACCACCGATGAGTCGGGATCGTCGGAGGTGATACTGGTGGTCGTGTTGGCCTGATCCACCGTATAGGACTTGGTGTCCTCGCTCGGGCCGTAATCCGCATTACCTCCAAAGCGGGCCTTGATCGTATGCGCGCCAGCCGCGAGCGTGGACGTGCTGAGGGTCGCCTCGCCGGATGCATCCAGCGTGTCGCTGCCAAGTGTCGTCGCGCCGTCATAGAAGGTGACCTGGCCACTGGTTACGGGCGTCACACCAGCCGTCACGGTGGCCGTGAAGGTGACGGTTTGGCCAAACACCGAGGAAGCGGGTACCGCCAGCGTCGTCGTGGTGCCAGCCGCACTGACCGTATGTACCAGCCGCTGTGAGGTGCTCGGTTGGAAGTTTGGGGTACCGTTATAGACGGCCTTCAACCTGTGCGTGCCGGCGGAGAGCGATGACGTGGTGAAGGTAGCCTGGCCTGATACGTCCAGCGTATCACTGTAGACCACTGTTGTGAAATCCCAGAAATCAACCGTGCCGGTGGTTACGGGCGCCCCTGACAGAGTCTCCGATACCGTCGCCGTGAAGGTGACGGAGTCACCAATCGCCGATGAGGACAGGCCAGAGATCTCCGTCGTGGTAGCGACCTTGTTGACCGTTTGGCGCAAGGTGTCCTCGCTCGGCTTGAAGTTCCCATCGCCGCCATATTCGGCTGTGATCTCATGCTCGCCGGCAGGGAGTGTATCAGTGACGACGGTCGCAATGCCCGATGCATCCAGCGTACGTGTCACGACCCCCACCGTACCGAGGGTGAACGTGACCGTCCCGGTCGGCGTTATCGGGGCAAACAGTCCGAGTCCAGCCGCTTCCACGGTGGCGGTGAAGGTGAGGGTCTGGCCAAAGTCCGATGGGTTGGCGGAAGACTCGAGGGTTGTCTCGCTGTCAGTTTTATTCACCTGATGGTCTTCGTCATCCGAACTGCCGTTGAAGTGGTTATCACCACCATACGCGGCTACGACGTTCCACGTGCCGACGGGGATCGTGTTCGTCACGACGGTCACCGAGGTGCCGCCCCCGGGCAGTGTGTCTGTAACGACAATCGGAGGCACCGTAGCGACGGTGAATATGACCGTCCCGGTCGGCGTCCCTGCGCCTGGTTGGTTCACGCTCACGATGGCGCTCATCCGGACGTCCTGGCCAAACTCCGTTTCGGCCAGGGGAATCTGTAGCTGCACTGTGGTGTCGGCCGGGTTCACCGTTTGGTTGAATGTTGGTGATGAACTGGGTTTGAAGTTGCCGTCACCGCCGTATTCGGCCGTGATGTCACGGACCCTGTCGCCGGGGGCGGTATCGAGCTCGGTTGAATCACCGGGGGTGGTGACCCAACGTGCCTCGCCAGGATTCGTGAACCCTAACGCGCCCGTGAAGACCGCTGCCCCATCCACTTTGAAGACGACGTTCCCGGTCGGCGTCCCCGCGCCCGGCAAGGTCGGCGACACGACTGCGGTGAAGGTGACGGACTCGCCATAGACCGATGGATTGGACGAACTGTGCGTTACGCCCGTCGTGGTGTCGGCTTTGTCCACCGTGAAGGTCATTGACGTCTGGCTCTGGTTGAAGTTGGCATCGCCTTCGTAGGTGGCTATGATGGTATGCTGACCGACAGCGAGTGAGGAGATGGTGAAGCCCGCCACACCGTCCCCGTTCAGGGCGCCTGAGCCAATCGTCGTCGTGAACGTACCCGCCGCATCTGTGAAGACGTCCTGGAACGTGACGATGCCCGTCGGTGTGCCGGCTCCCGGCGTGGGCACTGTCTCGCTCTCCGTCACGGTGGCGGTAAACGTGAGGGACTGGCCAAACACTGGCGTCGTGTCAGAAGAACTTATCGTTGTCGCGGTATCGGCCTTCGCCACATCCATTTCCAGCACATCCGACTCTGCTTCGGAGCAGTCGTCACTGCCCAGGTACACGGCCTTGACCCGGTGCGGCCCCGCCCCGAGGCTGAACGTCTTTACGGTGGCCGTGCCACTGTCCAGAGTCGCTCTGCCGATCTCCGTGCCGCCGTCGTCGAAGAAGACAATGCCCGTGCAAACTGAGGGCTGGACGGTTGCCGTAATGGTGACCTCCTCGCCATACACCGGTGAAGCCGGCGAGGCGCTGACGGTAATTGTGACGGCACTGGCCGCGTTCACTTGGTGACTGACCCCAGGAGAGTTGTCGCTGGTGGCGTAGACGGCGGGGTAGAGGGGGGTAAAGGTCGCAATGAGCGTCTTGGCGCCGGCGGTGGTGGGATACAGATCGCAGCTCCATCTCCACCCGTTCGGATATGGCCAGCCGGAGGTTAATGAATCGACCGTGCGCGAGCAAGTGTCCGTGCCATCGGTGACCACTATGGTTCCATCAACGCTTACGGCAACGACCGTATTCGGCACCACTTGGAACTCTACCCAAATGGGATCCTCGACGAGGGAAGGGTCCGGCGTATGTTGGAGGATCGTGGTGGTCGTGGTGGTGGCCGCCATCGTCGCGGCGATGACCACCGGCGCAGGGCTGCCGGCCGCTGTCTGGGGCTCTTCGACGGGCGCAGCAACCGCAGATGCCGGCCCGGGGGCCAGCAGCGGGAGCAGGCCAGCAAACGCGGCCAGCGCGATGAAGGCAGCCAGCGCGACCAGCACGGCACGCGCGGGCACAGGAAATAGATTAGCAATACGTTGGGAAAATCGTTTTGGGGACATGGGGGTTCCTCCTTATCAGCACTGTGAATTGTGTGGCAGCTATATAACAACGCAAAAAAGGCGATTTAGATACGGCCTGCCAGCACGAGAGGGTTTGCGATGGGAAAAACAAAAACGCCGGTCTCAGTCGCTCATGGAGCGTCAGACTGGCGTTGCGCGTAGTTATTGGCCAGGCGTACAAAACCGCCGCCGCTTTTCAGGGCACAAATCCGGTATCTGGTCTCTGATCTCTGGTGTATCACGCTTGCTTCCTTTTGGGATTACTCCTCTATATTATATAACGTAAAAAAGGCGTTTTAGATACGGCCTAGAAGCACGAGTTTGAAAGTTTTAAGGTTTCTTATGTCCAAAGACCGCCCCTTGAACTGCGGTTGGTGTTACTATATCACAATCCGCAATCCTTGTCAAATCATTACTTAGTCAGGGCCTGGTGGCTATTTGACAAGGTGAAAATAGGAGTGTATAATAATGTCCAGACCTCGCAGATGTGACTCTGATTCGTTCAACTTATGCGTGCGAGAGGCACGCGAAGGAGGATGCAAAGATGATGGAGCGTCGCTCTTTATTCATGCTCATCGTGCTGGTTCTGGCTATGGTGATCCCTATCTCCGGCTCTGCCGATCGTGGCCCGGCAAAAGAGACCCCAGTGCCAATCATGGCTACACAAACCCCTACCCCGGTCGTGGCCACAGCGACCCCCACCCCAATCATCGGTGACGACATCGTGTGCTTTGACATGTCCACGGTGGATGAGGTCGTAGGCTCCTTTGGGCCATCCGACATCCTGTGTGTTGACATGTCCAAGGTGCGTGGGGGTATACCTGACTCCGGTGGGGCATTCGACAGGTTTGGGGCCGGCGACGGTCCTGATCCCCAGGCCCTGGAGGGTTTCCGTGGCGAACTCCTGGACCTCATGGACACGCTTGAAGAGTTAAGTGACGAGCTCCCCTCCGGTTATCCACAGTTGAGCGACATACGGTCCTCCTTGAAGGTGGAGAAGAACCGCATCCAGGAGCTCACGGATGAACAGCTCTATATGCTTCAAAGCGCGTACATGGACTTCGAGGCCCTCAAAGCGGGTATCAAGTCCGTAACCTCTCGCGTCCAGGCCTGGAAAAAGGAATCCAGTGAGGAGGGCAAGGGAACTGGGCCCTCGCTGGGCTCCTTCACCACCATCCCCACTCCCACCCCCGTGACCACCCCCACGCCCGGCATTGTCCACAATAAGGACATCCATGGCGACGTAAACAAAGAGACGGGGGACTTGTTTCCTGATACTTGGCCCAGTCTGTGGGACAATGTGGCAGTCGGATGTCCCGCAAAGGGGTATCCTACAGAACTCATACTGGCTTTCATGATAACGATCGACGTAGCCAAATTTGCGGAAATCATTGCCGAGGCGTGGTGCAAAGAAAAGAGTGTCACGTGCCCTGGAGTAAACGCGAAAGACTTTTTTGACTGTATTCCAAACATTATTACAAAGGGTATCACCCTAGTACTTGAGATGATAAAGGAAGGCTTTGATTTTTGCAACGGTAACGTCGCGTCCGCTCGCATTGAGGCCCTTTACCACGATACGGAGATCATTCATGCGGACCTCTACGATCACGACCAGAACCTCACCACCCGGTTCAATTGGACGGATAAATTCCTGTTCGACTTCCGCAACCTTAACCTGCGGCTGAACATCGAGGCCAACCTGGCTTCGCCAGATGATGACCCGCACGCGCTCTTGGCCCTGCCGAGGTCCGTCTGCATCTCACCAGAGCTCGAAGCGCTCCAACATACAGATCCGTTCGCCTCTGAGGTCATCGCCGGCTGCGGTCTTCTGGAGTTGGTCAGAGACACCGTGCGGAGTGCCATTGATATGACCATCGACGCTGGACAGGACGTCAACAACGCCGAGGCCGAGTTCGATGCGGCTGTAGCGCACTATAATGATGGCGAGTGGAAGTTGACCTATGCCCGTTTCCGCAAAGCATACCGCGAGGCAGTGAGGCCGTAGGGCCCGCCGCCGCAGCCCGCATCAACCAGACGCTTAGCATAAGTAGGTCAGCAAAAGTCCTTTTGATTTTTTACCCTGCTGTGGAGGGGCGTCCTCGCCCCGATTTTGTGGTCGAACAGCCCTTCGGCAGGGCGGGGACGCCCTTTGATAGCAATTTTTGATGTTACTTAGCAGAGACGTGCGGAAGCACACGAAGGAGGATCAAGATGAGTAAGCTAGGCGTTGTATTTCTACTCATGGTACTGGTTTTTACCCCAGTGATGCCCCTGGCTGCCTCTCCCATTCGTGAGTCGGCAACCGGGACCCCCACTCCCATCATGGCCACAGCGACCCCCACCCCAGTGATCGTCAAACCGCTGGACTCTAGCGGCAGGTACGAGCCCGAGGACATGGAGGAAGTGCGTCGTGCACTCCTCGACATCGTGGATGTGCTTGAGGAGCTGTCTCCCTATGCCGAGACCTATGCGCAGGTGAGCGGCCAGGAGGTTCCCCCCAGGGTGAACCGGCAACTGATTCAAGTGCTCACGCATCAAGAGCTTTATATGGCCCGTGAGGCATTTGGTGGAGAGGAAGAGTATGAGACCTTTCTGGAAAACGTCAGGGCTCTGAAGTCTCTTGTCCTCACCCCGGACAAGAAATCCAATGAGGGGGACAAAGGTCTTGAGCCATCAGTGAGCTCCTTTACGACCAACTCGGATCCCCCCTTGACCTCCCTTGGGATCATCCCGGCTCCCACCCCCGTGACCACCCCCCCGCCAGGTATTGAGCATGATAGCGATCACATAGAACAAGTAAACAAGGACCTGGGGGACTTCCCTTCACCTAATTACTTCTGGGGGTGCTTCGAAACCCGGGCTGATGCTAGGCTCATATTGGCAATGATGGTAGTTGCCGATGTAGCCAGGGCTATTAGATTCATGGCGGAAATCACCAGCTGCGATGCCACGCTGATTGTGGTTTGTGTACCTTTCGGAGGGGGGTCAAACGCCCCGGGCTGTATTGCTTATGCAGTTTTCAAGGGGGTTGCACTTTTTGCTGAGGCCGTACTCGCGGGGTTTAATTTCTGCATCTGGGCTGTAGATCGCGCAGAACTTAAGACCGCTCTTGAGAATACGGAGAGGATCCACGCAGAACTCGCCATGCACGACGACAATCTCACCACCCGGTTCAACTGGACCGACAACGCCCTCTTCCACTTCCGGAACCTGAACCTGCGATCGCGCATTGAGGACAACCTGGCCTCACCAGAGGATGACCCAATCGCGCTTTTCACCTTGCCGAGCGACATCTGCGTCACCACAGAGCTGGAGGTTTTCGATAGGAATGATGCAGGTGACAAGTTCTCATCCAAGAGAATAGCCGGCTGCGGTCTTCTGGAGGTGGTCAGCGATACTGTGAAGAGCGCCATCGTCATGAACCTGAATGCTGGACAGGACATCAACAACGCCGAAGCCGAGTTCGATGCGGCCGTGGCGCATTTCGACAATGGGGAGTGGAAGTTGGCCTATGCACGTTTCCGCAAAGCATACCGCGAGGCGGTGAGACCGTAAGACGACCGAGGTAGTCCGCATCCACCCGCCGCTGTGGAGCTGCGCGGCAGGCAACAGTGGTCGCTCTCTCGAGCCCGTGGTTCTCATCAGCACCACGGGCTCTCATTATTTGGCCCCTCACCCCCTACCCCCGCAGGGGGTAGGGAGTGAGGGCAGAAGGAGAAAAACGATGAAAGCATTGAAAATTATTGGGATCGCCCTCTGCCTGGCGCTGTTTCTCGTTTCAGGCGTAGCCACAGGTGCCCAGGGACCGCTGGCCCGACGGGGCCCCTCGTCGGGCTCAGGGGGAACCTCAGGCGATGTCCTGAGTTTATCGAAGGGACAAGCGTCAGGGAGCGGAGGCTGTACCCCCGGCGACAGCTACCAGCCCGCCTGCGACGTAAATCGCGATAATACTATAGACGTCGTGGACATCATGCTTGTTGCCAGCAAGTGGAGCCAAGACGGCACCTGGACCAGCGACACCTGGAGCATCTACGGCAACCCCAACACCACCCCCGGCGCCAACTTCCTGGGCACCACGGACGATGTGGCCCTGGAGATGCGGGTGAACAACCAGGGCGCGCTGCGGATAGAGCCCACCACCAGCACGCCCAACCTGATCGGCGGCTACGGCGGCAACAGCGTCGCTGGCGGTGTGGTGGGCGCCACGATTGGCGGCGGCGGCCGGGCCGGTGCCACCAACGGGGCCACCGCGGACTTCGCCACGGTCGGCGGGGGCGAAGGCAACACCGCTCTGGGCTTCGCCGCCACCATCGGCGGGGGGGAAACCAACACTGTTTGGGGCTTCGCCGCCACCATCGGCGGGGGCGCGAACAACGTGGCCGGGAACGTGGCCGGGAACGCCAACTTTGCCACCGTCGCCGGTGGCATCGCCAATACCGCCAGCAACGAGCATGCCACCGTCGGCGGGGGCATATCCAACACCGCCAGCGGCAAACGCGCCACCGTCCCCGGCGGTCACGAAAACACCGCCGCCGGCGACTACAGTTTCGCCGCCGGCCGGCAGGCCAAGGCCGACCACGACGGCGCCTTCGTCTGGGGTGATTCCAATGACTTTGACTTTGCTTCTACCGCCAACAACCAGTTCAGCGCCCGTGCGACAGGAGGGGCAAGATTCGTGTCGGCCATTGATGACAGCGGCAACCCCACAGCGGGAGTGATCCTGAACGCCGGAGCCGGTTCCTGGTCTAACCTGAGTGACCGCAATCAGAAGGAGCACTTCGCGCTGGTGGACGGGCAAGAGGTGCTGGCCTGCCTGGCCGAGATCCCCGTCACCACCTGGAACTACAAGAGTCAGAGCCCCACCATCCGCCACATCGGCCCGATGGCGCAGGATTTCTACGCGGCCTTCGGCGTGGGCGAGGACGACACGCACATCAGCACCCTGGACGCCGACGGCGTGGCCCTGGCTGCCATTCAGG
>SDBU01004560.1_pt1 | contig 16974 bp, 13 predicted proteins | sample 2277071 | NCBI WGS metagenome assembly SDBU01 (sample SAMN10397929, study PRJNA504765) | marine sediment metagenome | isolation source: marine sediment core GS08_GC12, 126 cmbsf | place: Arctic Ocean: Gakkel Ridge, Loki's castle | collected 2008 | reverse complement strand
ATATATTGTTTCTCCTTTTCAGTAAGTTAATTAATTAATCTAAAATGTTAAAATTATAGTAAAAAAAAAAAAAATTATTTATTTTTTATTAAATAATGTGTGTTTTCACAAAATTACACAGCAGACTGGTTTCCTTTGTACATTGTATATACGATTAATCTGCCCAATACATTGTAGGTAACACCATTTAATGTTGCATCGTGAACATCTATAGCAGTACCTGCAATCAATGGTGCGTGTGGAAATTGTCCGTAACGTTCTGGCAATCTTGCATCAAAAAGGTAAGATTGAATCTTCATATAAATTTGTTGTCTTGCTAGTGCATCTGCTGTTATTGCGGCCTCTGCTAACATTCCTAATAAGAAAGGATCGTTTAACTGCGCGAAATTAGAGGCTGATGCGTTGTTTAATAAAGGATCGAGCATGTTAAAAGCATCAAGATAATCAGGACCCCAACCTACAACAGACAAATCCATTTCATCCGGAGTAAATTGTCCTGTAGCTAAATAGTCAGCCCAACTCCTTGTTGTCACTTGAGTATCTACTCCTATCAAAGCAAAGTTTGCAGCCAATAAAGTATTTATTCGCTGGTTACTCAAGGATCCCTCGTGATGATTCAAGTTAAGGGCGCCTTCAACAGGCCAAGTATCCGAAGCAAATGTAGAGGCAGACCATGCAGCATCGTCAGTTCCAGGGTAAGTCGTATTCCATCCAACACCAAAACCCATTCTTTGCATAGCTTCCCTTGCTCTGGTTATATCCATTACAGGAAGAACAACTGATGCGTTATGACCGGGCATTCCCGAGGGAACTGCTGGAGGTGATCTTACTGCAGGGTACAAGATCTCTTCTATTACATAAGTGTAGTTAATCGCGTGAGAGAGTGCATCTCTCCAGGTGGAGTTTAGTTTCTGGCAGTTAAACTCTAAATAATAATATAACAGATCAGCCTCAGCTAGTTGAAATACTATGTGATTAGGGCTGGAATTAAATGTTGGGAGCATTTCAGACGTCACTCCCTGTATAAAGTCTCCTTCTCTCGCTAATCCTGCAATGTTTCTAGCTATATCGTCTATAATAATGCTAAATACAAGCACTTCAAAATAAGGAAGGGGCGCCCAATAGTCTTCGTTTCTGTGAAACCTAACTTCTGTATCGGTAGTATATGAATCATAAACATAAGGACCAGTTCCAACCAAGTCACCATCTATTTCTATATATGAATATTTAGGAGTAGATGCAGGTGATACCATAGTTGTTGCTTCAAAAGTTATTAAATCTAAAAACATGACAAAAGGAAAGTTTAGATTTACGGTTACGTTGTATTCACTATTTACTACAGTACTATTAATAATTGGAGTTGTTCCAGCACTGTCATAATACAAAGATGATGGAAAGGCTAAATCAGATGTTTCATTTGCAACCAAATCACCAGTTACGTTAATGAAATGTTGTACTCTATCAAAGTTCCATTTAACTGCTTCAGCATTAAAAGGTGTACCATCATGGAAATCCACCCCTCTTCTAAGATCGAACCATATGCTGTCTTTAGCTGCATTCCAACCCCAGCTTGTAGCGAGTTGAGGAATAATTTCATAAGTTGGATGATTTGATAAATTATAAGTAACTAACCCTTCCAAGACCTGTAACTGAACATCGAACGAGTCATAATCCCAAGTAGTCACTGGATCCAAAGTAGCAGGCCCTCCACCTTTAAGTATCACGACGGTCTTAGTTTCTTCAGGTTCTAATTCAATCAACCCGAGATTTAGGGCTAATATTACGTTACCAATACCTGAAGCTGCAAGAACGACTGCTAAAATTATTATTGCTATATTCTTTTTCTCCATTTCCATATTGAATTCACTAAATTTGTTATTTTTTTTTTTAAATGTGTTGTTAAATATGATTCTACCTTCAAATACTTATAAGTTTTATCGTTTTTTTTTATTTATTCTTAAAAATCCTAATAGGTCATTAAAGCTCTTTCTCACAAATTTATTAAAAAAAACTTCAACCATACCAAATTAAATAATTAAAAGTAAAGGATTATTTAGTTGATTTAGGATTTCAATTTCAATCATAGGAAATGGAAGTATCAAATATTAAATTTTTTTAAAAGTAATCAAAAATAAAAAGAGACAAATAAAATACCCATTAACAAAACACCTGCTATTATAATGCTTTTATCTAAAAATGCTTTTTCAGTACTTCGTGCGATTTCTGGTTTAGACGATGTTAAATACATGTACCTCATTAGAATATACAAGGAAATTGGTACTGTGAGTATTGACAAATATTCAAAAAGAGTAGGGATTCCTGTTTCATCTAATCTAAATCGATTTATAAGATACAATGCATATGTCATAAAAAGAGAGCCCGCTATTATAACATGAAATTGTTCTAGTAATTTGAGAGAATATTGATCATACACTTCTTTATGCTCAGCTGCTACATCATCACCAAGGAATTTCAAATCACCCTTCCTTTTGGCTATACTCAGAAAAATAGCAACTTCAAATATTGCTAAAAATAACCAGGCAGAAACATATTGCTCGATAATCATACAACCTGCTAGGGCTCTCCATAGATATCCAGTAGACAAAATGATTATGTCAATAAATGCATATTTCTTAAAGATATGATTATAAAGTTGACCTATTAAAATCATTAGGACTATCATAAAGATAAACCCTAGATTAGGACGGAGAAAAACCAATAATCCAATAATCATTAAAGCCAATATTATCAATATGATGATTGCATTAAATTTTGATATTGATCCTGATGCGAGAGGTTTCTTTTTTAGTTTTTCTGTATGTAATTTATCTTTTTCAATATCCACTATATCATTTATTATGTAATTGAATGAGGAGGTAAAACATAATATGATAAAACCAATAACCAGACTAAAATAATGGGTTGGGAAAAATAAATTTTGGCTAAAAAATATTCCTACAAAAATTATAACGTTCTTGTAGTATTGGCGCACTCGTAACAAATGCAGGAGTTCAATAATTCTATTTAACATAGTAAACACTCTTTACATTGCAGATTTATGACTTTTTAGGTAATTATTATTTTGTTAGGTTTTAGTTTCTTTAAAATTTTATATCCTAATCGGCTAGTAAAGCTTGTAGCAGATTTTTTTTGAATTATAACACTTTCAAATTCAAAACCTATTGATTCAATTGTCTGAAACGGAATTAAGGTTTCTTTCCCAAAGATATTTATTAATTTAAGTAAATTAACATCTTTTTTCTCTTCACTTTCAGATTTTTTCTTTAAATTATTCTTTACATCTATACTTTGGATATAACCCATCTCAAAATTGTTGACAGGCTTTTTTAGATAAATTTGGGTTAAAATCTTTTTTCCTATTAACCATTTCATTACTTTCACTTCTGATTTTCTATGCTGAAAGTCTTTCCTTATTGGTAAATATATATATCGTGGCTTAATAATTAAATCTTTAAGATTATATGACACTAATTCCGGCTCTTTTAAGCTTTCATCTTCTTCAGATAATATAATTTCAATCTTATTAAAATCATCTGTTTTTGAGACTTCAACACATTTTAATATACTAATTTCACCTTTATTTTTAAAGAAAACCTCATTATTTTCAAGATTTTTAATTAGAGCCACTGAATTTGGTAATTTCGTTTTCAGAATGGGTTTTTGAAATTGATTATTATTTTGATCTAAAAAGATATAATTTCTTTCTTCATTTTGAATACCTTTTAAGATGAATGGAGAATCTTTTTTCAAATAATAGGTTTCACCTAAATCAATTTGATTTCGTAAAAAAAATGCAGATTCTAAATATTCTTTTTCATGAGTTTTTAGATTTGTTATAATAAGTTGATCTCTGGAGCAAATATTATCAAGGAATTGAACATCAATCAATTGTCCAAAAATTATTTCATCTGTAATTTTATTTCGAAAAATATAATCTTTGTTCAAATCAAGTTTAAATATTTCTCTTCTACCTAAATCATTTGAAAGCAAAGCGATATCGTCAATTTGGAAATATTCCTTAAATTTTTCATTTGCTATAACCTTAAACACTTGCCTTGACTTCTCAAATAATTGTCCATATTTTTTTTGTTTTGATTTTTTTAAACAAATAAATGGTAGTATCGCCTCTGTTGTTGGTTTTAATTTATCATCTAATAATGCTGCGATTCTAAAATAACTCGGGGGATGTGAGTTTAACAAATTGCCTAAAAGAGAGACTCTCGAAGGCTTTATCATTGAACCATATAAATAAGAGGCTGTGTTAAGATAATCTAAAATCTTATTATCATTTGAAATTTTTTCCTTACTTAAAAGCATGGTATTAAATCCAATTTCTCTCCCTGAAGTATAAAAACTTTCTAGATTATATAATGCTTTAGCTAATTCTCTTGCAAATCCTGCTTTTTTGGCTCTCAAATCAGCTCTTCCTTCTAAAATTCTAACTAGGATGAAGAGTAATATGTATATTGACAAATTTAATATTATAAAAGTAAATAAAGGTATAGTAGGATTTCCAAAAGTGTAATCGTAGTAAGTTGCAGGGATACCTAGAATCATTCTTATAATAAGATCAATTGTAGTAATAAAAGTTAATATGAGTGTATGTTTTCCTTTTGTATGAGCTAATTCATGAGCGATTATACCCTTCAACTCGTCTTTAGGTATCTGGTTAATATCTTCGGCGATAATTGCGATCCTCTTATCGAAAACTGAACCATATGCCATTGCATTTAAGATTGGATATTTACCAAAACCGATTTTAACTTTACCTTTAATTCCAATTTCTTTTTTTACTTTATTTACAATCTTTAATAAATCAAAATTCTCAATTTTTTTAATTCCTAACAATTTGCTGAGTATAGGGCCTGAAATGAAATAGATCGCCCAATTTACTAGGATTAAGATAAAATAAATATTAAGAAAAAAATCAATAATTTTAAATTCATCTAAGCCAAGTGGGCTAGATGTTATAAATATAGGTGCAACCTGGTTAATAATTACAACTGCTAACCAAGCAATTATATAAATAAATAACATTAAATACTCGGGGCTCAAAAATCGCCAAACGATTAAATACTTTCTTCCAAATAAAATAAATCCCAGTATAAGAATTATCCAGAAAGAAAAAGCGAAAGTAGTATCTAAAATGCGAGAATTATTTAAAAAAGTCGAAAAAATGCCAGCAATGAATATAATGTTGTATGTTACTAATGAAATAATGAGAATTTTATTTAGTATAGGGTAATCTCTCAATTCAAAAATTCCTATCCATAAATAAATTGAAAAAGCACCCATTAAAGAAGTTAGAACATCTTTTGAAAAGAAGAAGATAAGAAAGAAGAAAAAAAGAATTGCCACAATGTCACTCATTTCACTCCTCTTTCCATTTTTTACCCACTGGTAAAACTCTTCAATTGTTAATAAATACAATAAAATAGTTAGAATAAAGCTCCAATCTGTTATTAACTGAAGCCATGCAGTTTGAGATAGTAAAATTAAAAGTATAAAAAATAAGGCAACGGCACTAAAAATATATACAATAAATAGAAATAATCTACGAGATGATTTCATCATGAACACCTTCTGTTTTTTGAGTTTTTTCTTTCATTTTATTGATTTGAAACCAAAAATATTTAATAGAAATTATATACCACCCAATAAGACCTACTATACCAAGAACAAAAATAATAATAAGATTAACTGGAATATTTATTATACCTAGTTTTATACTAAATGGAACAGCTAAAATTATAAATTCAATCAGTAGGAAATAAACAATACTCGCAGCTAAGAGGACTAACATTAAAGTAATAACACTACGAATTCTTGGGAATTTTTTTAATAAATATATTATTAAGAACATGCAAGAGATTAATACTATAAGAAAAACACCAACATTTAAACTATTATTTGTAAGTCGTGTAAATAAAACTGAAAGAATGGCGAAAATTCCACATATTACAGATATAACATAAAAATTCTTAACCAGTTTGGGTTCTGTCAATGGCCCTTTTGCTAATATTAACCTGGGTAATGTTAACGCAGCATCTTTTTTATCCGATGCTTTAATTTGATCATTTTCTAATAATATAATATCATCTTTACCTTCTCTTATTTTATCACTCTCAAAAAAACCCCGAACTGAATAAATGACATAGAAACTATTGAATATATGAATAAAAAGAGCACAAAAAGCAGCGACTTCAATTGAACCAAACAACATAATACCGGCAACCATAACACCCATACTTAACGTCCCTACATCGCCAGGAAAAATTTTAGCAGGATACCTATTATAAAGGAAAAAAGGGATTAAAACAGCAATAACAGGAACAGAAAATATTACTCCTTCAGCTGAATCCCAGATTAATGCACTAATAAAAAGGAAACAAACAGCAATCAATATAGTCCCCGAACCTTCTCCATTATATCCTTCAAGCATATTTGCTGTATTTGCAAATATTGCTACAAGTATCGGAATTAAAAATGGATAAATAATTGATAATCTTGTTCTGTCTAAAATAGGAATGGTAGGTGAAGAAATTTCTATATACCCAAAAATATTTGCAAAAAAAATCAATGCTCCTGAAAATACAGACAAAATGATTTTATTCCGTGATCTTAATTTTACACGATCATCAATGAACCCAATAGCTCCTGCAATTAAAACTGTTAAAAGAAAAATAATAATCTCATTTATAAAATCTGCAAAAAACACCATTAAAAATATTGAGGTGACCGCAAAACCGATGACAAAACTAAGACCACCAGATTCAGCCACTTCAGGTTTTGAATTTTTATGAATATCATAGCCTATGTAGTTTCTTTTCTTCATAAATTTGATAACATAAGGGATGATGAAATAAGTAAAAAGGAAGCCAACAATAAAGATAATCACTAAATAAATTATCTCTAAAAAACTCCAATCCAAATCTGAAATTGGCTCCATGATTTAATTAAATTACGTTATATTTTTACAAAATTTCCTTTAATGTGAATTTTTAAGATGAAAATATAAAATATTAGATTAATTATATTCTTTTATTTTTAAGAATCTGATTTTACATTTGAACTAATGTGTTAAATTATCTTGAAATATAATCCTCCTAATTTCTCATTTTTTAAATTATTGAAAACATAGAGGTTAATTTATCCATAAACCTTTGCAAGGTCGTCCTCTTGTAACTATCATTTTTTTATAAGATTCATCCAATTTGGAATAATTTTTACTCCCATAATTCATTAATTTGTTTTTGAATAACTATTTGAAAGGCTTCTTTTGAGCTTAGGGGGTTTATAAAAACAACAAAAAAGCCTTAATGTCTTTTAAAATTTTAGAATAATCGAAAAATTCCCCCATCGTAGAGAATGAAGGGAGGAAATTAGCCCGGCACATACTATTAAACGTCCAATGAGATATCCTAATATATTTTCGGAGTTTCTTTTTCTTTAGTTTTGTATCCATTGGTTCTTATATCTTCTAACTTGTTAATCAAACTTGAAAAATTATAGTCTCTTGAAGATTCAATATAGAATCGAATTTTATCAATTAAAATTCAAATTTTGTCTATTTCTATGACTTAATCAATTATATTATGTCCCACTTTTTTAATAAAAAGATAGAAATTCATTAATATAGTTAAATAAGGAGATTTAAATACTTGTATTAAAAATAATAAACAAATAATGTTTAAGATGGTAAAATGATTCAACTCATAAAGTTCCGAATAAATTCGACACCATTACAAGAGAGGACATTACAAAAGGAATTTTTATCTTAAAAAAGTATTTCAATTTTCCATGCCAAACAAAATTGGTTGTATTTCTTTAATTATGAAGAGTTTTCAACTCTTATCTATACTTATAAGGAAATTTTTATTACACACAGTGTAGAAAAAGGTGATATCTATTATTTTTCTTAAATATAATATTATTTCATTCAAAATTGATTACTTGAAATTACTGAAATAAAGGGTGAAATGGAAATAAAGCTTAAAGATATTAATTCTAAAAAAGTTAAACCGTCTCGTCAAGCTTTATATAATGATGGCAAATTAAAAGAATGTGGAAAGTGTCATAAACTCAAAATATATGCTGAATTTGGCTTAAAAAGCGGTGGTTTAAGAAGTATTTGTAAACATTGTAAACAAATTAATGATGCATTTGATTACTATAGAAATAAATTCCTAATCGTAATGAATTTAATAAACAAACAACAAAAAGGTAAATGCATTAAATGTAGTACTAATTTTACATTTCTTCCAATTCTGGATTTTCATCATCCTAAACCAGAATTAAAACAAACTACTTGGAGAAAAAATAGGAGAAAAAATTGGAAAATAATATTAAGTCTTTTTGAAAAAGAGGAAGTAGTTATTCTATGTAAAAATTGCCATTCAAAGGAAAATACTAAGATTTTCAATGAATTTAAGGGAGTAATCTTAAAAGATAATTTATTTAAATTTAAGGCGGAAGCTATTAATGAAATAGTATTAGAATATGTTAAAAAAAGTAAATTGAAAAATATGAAAAATTATAAATTTAGAGTTATAGAATGGATCAAAAAACGTAGTGTTATTGAACAATTGTATAACGGAAAATGTATTGGATGCGAAAATGTTTCTGTTATGAAAAATTTGCCTGCTCTAGACTTTCATCATAGAAGTAAGCATCAGATTAAAAAAGAGAAGATAAGATGGAACCTAATCAAAAAGTTAGATATTAAATCAATAGCAGAGAAACTAATAAAAGAAGATTGTATTTGTTTATGTTCAAATTGCCACACTATTTTTCATTCAATCAAATTTTATGAAATTGGTGAGAAAATTATTGGTATAAAATTTAGAGGGCATATAGAAAAGATGTATAGAAATTTAGAAAATAAGATTATTTTATTTAACCAGAAAACGACTGAAATTAAAGATCCTTTAGAGAAATTATTTATATAAGGGGATTTTTTGAAAATATATATTCTATAAACCTATAAATTATCAGAATTTAAAAAAAAAAGTGAAAAATGAAATTGAAAATAAATTGAGATAAAAAGAATTTTAAAATTTTATGAAGTGATTTAAATAATTAATTTAAAAAAGTAAGAATAGCCCGGCACGGAATTTCGACTGAGCATTAAGATGCTCAGTTTTCGAACCGTGGTCACAGGGTTCAAGGCCCTAGATGCTTGACCGTTTTGCGTGATATATTACACATATACCTACCTACACCACCGGGCTATAGATGTATTATATATTAAAAGGTTTAAGTTCTTGATCAAAAAATTTTTTATCCAATAAATTTCTATTGTTTTTAAGGAATGAAATTTCTTCTTCCTCATTTCTATATTCATCAGGAAGCATTTGTGGTATTGTATCGATTATCGGATACCATCGTTTGCAATTTTTACAGAATATTAATCCAGATTCAATTTCAATTTCTAATTTTATTTTATTTAAAAAGTATAACTCGGGAATTATACTTTTGAGTTTGGCGGGATCTAATATTCTATAAAATTCTAAAACCTTAGGTTTTATGATTAATTGAATCATTTCAAGGCATTTCTGAATTTGTCTATTTGCGGATTTATCAACTATATTGTCTAATTCTTTTATACTTGAAATTATTAGGTCAAAATAATTTTTGATATCAGTTTTTTCAATGATAATATTATCTCTGATAAAATACTTTTCATTTTCTTGAGACACTATGACAATTTCCTCTTTTTCGATTGATGTTATTTCCCTTTTCTCAAAAATCTTGGTTAAAGTAGTTAAATCTTCAAATTTAGTTTCAAAAGAAAATATATATAATTTTAATGGGAAATATTTGTCAATGGGGCACGCTAATATGTCAAATAGCCAGGGTTTCATATATTTTCACACTTTAACTTTAATTAAAGCAAGTAACTTCTTAATTGTTGTAAAAATTTATCGATTGTTCTATCAATTTTTTTACGTCTCTTTTTAAAGTCACCAGATAATTTTATATAGGCTGCTCTTGAAGGCAATCGTCCTCTCTTATACCGAGATTCTAATAAATTTAAACTATCTCTAATACTTAGTCTTTCAGCATCCAAGACATCTAGCTTTCTTATAATGTTAACGAATGTTTCACTTGCCTCGTTTAAGCTTTTTTTAAAGGGTATTATCTCTTTTTGTATTTCCTCTATTTTTGAGTTATTTTTGCTTAATATATTCTTGTAATTTTTTTTCGCTATTTTCTTTTTCTTAGCATCTTCTGTGGATTGCCTTATTTCTAAGATAAGCGCGTTTTTTTCTTCATATAAAATGCAAAATTCTCGAATTTCATTTATTGGGATAAAATCTCTTTTTAATTCCTGTGTATCATACTCTTTTTCCCTTTTTTTAATTAGAAAAACAAAGATTGAGACGAATACTGTAATTAATAATATAAATAAAACGGGTCTCATTAGCAAGTCAAAAATGTCAATAGTGAATGTAACTTGTATAATCCTACTTTCTAAAGGAAAGACAATGTCAGAGGAATAGAGCAGAATAGTGCTTCCTTGAGCTTTTTTAATAGATTCTGGAGGATCTGTAATAGAATCCACACTATAACACCCCTTAATCTTTATTTTGGTATTTTGTTGCTTAATTAAATATTCATAATCAGTAGAAAATATATCAATTTCAAATGATTCTTGAATCCAATTTAATGAAATATAATTCTCAAAAGGTAAAAAATATCTAATCTTAAACTGGAACGATGAATTTGGCATCATTTTTACACGATTTTGTAACAAATTAATTGCCACTTGCTTACTTCTCGAATATTCTGAGTCTATAATACTGACTCCTAATATTTCGCCAATATCGTCTGATATATATATCCCTCTGGCGTCATGTGGTATATTTAGCATTATTGAACTCATAATTTTTAACCCAAAATTTTTGATTGTAAGTTCTTCATCAATTTGAATAATTCCCCATGGAGAAATAAGGATTTCTCGATTTAACTCTTCAATTTCCATCAAAGTCATATCATTTTGAACGAATGATATATAAATGTCTTTATTTTCATTTAAATTCTCTAGAAAAGGGGTAATATAAGGACCTTCCACCATACTTGGTATAGATTGAAAATCATATCTGACAAAAAACAAATCTGGTTGTTCAAAACCCCACCCTCCGTCAAGGTTACTAGCACCTTGAGGTAGGAAATAAATGGCATTGGAATTTTTCTCTGATTTATAGGGGAAAATCGGATAAACTAAACCCTTGTAATTTATAAATTGATTTTGGTCTGGTACCAAACCCTCGAGATGATAAGTTAATAAATCCTTAAATTTTGTTAAAAAAGATATTGTTTTTGTTTGTTGGGGTAAGATGGGGGAATCAAAATATATCGCAATCATTTCGTAATCTCCCATTTTCATGTGAGAACGTTCAGTGAGCAAGGAATTTTCATCTATTCCCCTTGACTCAAAGAAAATTAAATTATCTGATTCATTTAATCTAATAGCAATTAAGATAGAGGTGATTGGGTTGTTGTTTAAGTTTTTTATAGAAAAAGTATCGTCTATACTTACAATCCCATAACCACTGATATTTACTATCCTTAAAATATCAGTTATAATAATATTTTCTGCTCCCTCCAAATTCGCTGAATTCATTGGATTTATAATGTCATCCTTCCCAGAATTCTCATATTCAGACAATGGGAGAAATAGTAAATTGAATAAAAATACTAAAATAATTATAATAAATATTTGATTTGTAGTTCTTTTTCTCATCCTTTTTCCAGAACCTCGTGAAATTATCTAAGAATAATGTATATCATTTATAAAATTTTATTATAATTTTAATTTATAACTTTGATATAAAATTTTAAATTTTTTAAACTATTTATCCAATTATAAAGTAATAATAAATGGAAAAAGTTTTATGTCACCTCGTAGCAACCAATCTCGTCGTAAAAAACGGAGAAGTGGGAATGCCCCAATGCCTATGGGAGGGGCAGGATTAATGAGATTTTTTGAAGACAGTTCAATAGGTATTAAAATTGGACCAATAAGCGCAGTTTTGTTATCGGCGGTTTTAATTGTATTAGTTATTTTAGCGCATGTGGGTGTCTTTAATTGGCTATTTACAGCAGTTGGGGGGGGTTAATTTTGATTTTTAATTTATTTACAAAAAACATTCTTGTTCTTGATAAATGAATATACGAGAATTTCAAACGCTTATAAAAGATTTATATTTTGAACAAGATCAAAAAAGGGGCTTGAAAAACTCTTACATCTGGTTAATTGAAGAAATTGGTGAATTAGCGAGTGTTATTAAGAAATCTGAAATTAATTTTGATAAAGTATCGGAAGAACTTTCAGATATAATTGCTTGGACAACATCCATTGCAAACTTATTAAATATTGATCTTGAAACCGCCTTAATTAAAAAATATCCAAATATGTGTATAAAATGTAAATCTAATCCATGTATTTGCTGGAAATGAGTATTAAGTTTATTTCCAAACTGATTAAGAATTAATAATTTAGAAAATCCTTTATGCTTTCGAAATTTCTAAAAAATAAGCGAATTAAATAAAAAAATGAAATAGTACTAATCCGGGGTTAAAGATGAGTCTCTTTAATAAAAAAATTTGGATTGATATCGAACAACCGAAAACCGCCATCATGTTTAGATCTTTAATTGAAAAGTTTCAAAAAGAGAATTCTGATCTATTGATAACTGCGAGGGATTATGACTCAACATTTCAAATCCTAGATGATTATAATGTTAATTACATTAAGATTGGAAAACATGGCGGACATAAGTTAATAGGTAAATTAGAAACGTATATTGATCGATTAAAAGAACTTTTACCTTATGTTAAAAATTTTTCACCAGAATATTTAATCACATTTTTATCAATAGCCGGTATTCGAATAGCTTACGGGTTAAATATTCCGTCCCTTGGCATTAACGATGAACCACGTAATATACCTGTTTGTAAATTGATTCATCCGTTTATTGATAATCTTATCACACCTAATTGCATCCCCCAAGAAATTTATATTCAATTACATGCGAATCTAGAGAAATTAATTCGTTATAATGGATTAGATGAAATTGCATGGCTCTCGGAATATACTCCGAATCCTCAAGTCCTTAATAAGCTTGATTTAGAAAAAGGAAAATTTTTACTAATAAGAAGTGAACCTGCTCATGCTAGTTACTTCATAGACAAAATTAAACCCGATGAAACAATGATTAGTGAATTCATCCCCCCAATTTTCAAGAAATTTCCCAATCACAAATATCTAATTCTTGTTAGATCAGATAATCAGGAAAAATTTCTGATTAAAAAGTTAAAAGGACTAACTAAGGAAAAAAATCTTATCATAAAACATTATTTACCAAATATAGTCGATTTATGTTTCTATGGTTCTTTAATTATAAGTGGTGGAGGAACTATTGTACGAGAATCAAGTCTCTTAAATGTGCCCAGTATAGAGTTCTTCCCCGGTGAATCAGCACCACAAGAGACTTTTTTAATAGAAAACAACTTCCCATTAGAGCATATCAGAAATTCGGATAAATTAGTACAAAGAGCTATAGAAATTCTTACTCAAGGACCATCCTCAGGACGATTTGATGTAAACTCATTTAAAAAAAAGATCAGTCAATATGAAAATCCAATAGAAATTTGTTTTAATTTTGTTAAAGATAGGTTGAAAAGTTTGTAGAAATTATCCAATTCGGCGTGGTTTTGTATTTAATCAATACTATTTATTGGTTTAAGAAATTATAATAGATCTTTTCAAGTTTCTTCCCTACTGAATCCCAAGTATATCTTTTAATGAATTTTTGGGCATTTTGAATTAAATTTTTTCTTTTTGAGTCATCCTCTAATAGACTAACAATTTTATTTGCTAATTGCTGAGGATTTCTTGGGGGAACAAATATAGCATTGTTTTGTAAAATCTCTTTATAAGCAGTCATTGTAGAACATATTACAGGTGTGCCACATGCAATTGCTTCTATAGGGGTTAAACCAAATCCCTCAGAAGCATATGAATATGTAATAAAAATATCTCCCATTGAATAATAATACGGTAACTCTTTATCATCAATGAACCCAACAAAATGGATATTTTTATAGTGAACTTTCCATTCTTCATATATTTTTTTCATTTGAAAGTCAGGTTTTCCACCAATAACAAGGTTAAGATTATAAATCTTCTCCTTTGCTATTTTGTATGCTGTTATAATATTATCGACTCCTTTATAGAATGCAATTCTTCCAATATATAAAATAATGGGGCCGTCTAAATTTAATTTATTCTTTAGTGCCAATGCTTTTTTTGGATAGGGTTTAAAATTTTTCTCAATACCATTATAATGAGTGTGAATCTTGTTTACACCGACTTTCGGTATGAAATATTTAATCTCCTTTTTAACAAAATCTGACACAGTTGTTACAATTGAAGCTTTTCGTATAACAAATTTAGTTAACAGTTTTTCTAATGGAATCTTAGAAAAACTAGTTTCAAATGGTCCTAAATCGTGAATTGTAGTAATAAATCTTTTTTTATTGGATAAGATAAGAGGTAAAGTGCCCTTAGGAGCATTTCCATGAAAAATATCGAAGTTATGGCTTCTAATATACTTAATAGCTTTTATCATAAATTGTGGTACCCAAAGAAAACGTTTCGTAAGCAGATCAAACTGAATAATATCTGGATCGTTAAGTTCGATATTCCATTTGCCTGTTATCAGTTTAACGTTATGGCCTTGTTCTTTTAGATAATCAAAAATTCCTCTAAAACTTTTTCCAGCTCCATCCTGACTATCTGGAGCAATAGTTAGAGAAACTAGGCATATTTTTAGTTTTTCCATGATAAAAATAAAAATTTTAAAGTTAGACTAGTCAGTCAAGTTAATTGTTCATAACCGTCTTTAGTTATTAAAATTGTCTCCTCTGATTGAGCAACATAGACACCTTTTTTTTCTGCTAGCACAAAATGAGGTTGTAATTTCCCTTGTTGTACTAACTCTTGTAGTCCAAATGCAATCCCCATCCTAAACTCCTTCGCTAACCATCTATCAGCAAATGGTAAGGTTTTATAGTTTTTATTAATGAATCCTAAGAGTTGTTTGGAAACCTTTCTACGTAAAGGTACTCTTCCCGAGTAGGGATTTAATTCGTAAATATATGAGGATTGTGTAAGGTGTATAGAACCTTCACCTGTACTAGCGAATATTTCTATTGAAAACACATCTCCCTCTTCTATTTCATCTCCACCTTGGGATCCTAACTCAGGTACTTGTTTTTTCCCATGTACAGTCCATCTCTCAATTTGATGGCCACCAAGTTCCTTAATTGGATTAAAATTAAAACCTTTAACAATACTTTCAATTTTTTTCCCCATTTCTCTTGTATTCACTTCTGGTTTTGCCATCATTTTTGCCGCATCTAAAGCGACCTCTGTAGCTTGGATGATATTTTTTGTTGCTTCAGTCTCATTAAAATTAACTGTAAAAGCAGTGTCAACAATATATCCTTCAATATGAACACCTAAATCAACTTTGACTAAGTCACCTGCATTAATTATTAGATTATCATCCTTTACGGGAGATGTGTAATGCGCGGCAATATTATTTATACATAGATTTACAGGAAAAGCGCTTGACCCTCCAAGACCTTCAATTTTAGCTTCCGCAGATGATATTATATCTAAAACTTTTGCTCCAACTCTAATTTTTGGCTTTAAATATTTTTTTACTTCCTTAGAAATGTTTCCTGCTTTCTTAAGAAATTCATTCTTAATTCTCTCTTCTTCTGCTACCTCTTCCTCACTTTTCTTTTCTTGATTCCTTTTATTTCTTTTTTCATTCTCTGTCATTAGAATTATTAATATGAATTTTGATAAAAATTTTTTTTAAATTATTCATTAAATTACAATATGCTTTGCTTTAAAAATATGGTTGATACAATTGACGAAATAATAGTAGGGTCATCTTTCCTTAGTTAGCCTAAAAAAATCAAAAATGTTTCCAAATTTTCATCTTAAAAATACATTAATCTTAAAGAAAAATTATAATTTTAAAAATTTTTAAAGGAAAAATTTGCATATAGATTAAGTATTAAGTAAAGTTCAAAAATAGATTAAAATTAAAAATAAAAACAAATAAAACATTATAATAGTATTAACTTTTTAGATTATAAGATTGAATTTTTAAATTTCAAATAAAATAAAAGAGGTTCTACCCCTAATTGTCTGAAAACATTGCTGAGCTAACTGATTTGCTCAGACAAATGGAAGCCGTAAATCCAGATATACAGGGGTCTTCAATAGTTTCTGTGCAAGGCTTACCTATATGCTCTGCTCTTGCAAGGGATATTAACGATGGGATTGTGAGTGCTATGAGCGCAGCTATTCTTAGTGTGTCAGAAAGGGCAGTAGAAGAGCTAGCTCGTGGGGATTTAAAGCGAATCCTTATTGAGGGTGTAGATGGTCAAATAATATTGTCAAAAGCAGGAAGTAATGCGATTTTATGCGTACTAGTTAACAGTAATGCTTCACTTGGCATGGTCTTCCTTAATATACAAAGTGTTTCTAACAAAATAGCTGATTTATTAGATTAAACTTATAAAAATAATTCAAAGGTATCGATCTGATAAATTATTTGATCGATTTAGACTAGAAATATTAGTTTTTAAAGATCAAAAAACTATTGAGAAGTATTATTATGAGGATTTATCAAGCTAATACTTGTTCTATCTCAAAGCATTTATTATAATCTCTGAAAACAGAATTAAATTCGAGAATTTCGCAAAATTAACGAGTTTAAATGAACAATTCTCACAGTGAGGTTTTAAGGAACCAATTTTTTTCCAACATATTATAGATTGGTTCTATGAAGTTTAGATAAGTGAGATTGCTTAATATCTCTTGAAAATATGAAGTTCTTACTTTCGAATATCTTCTATTTGATCAAA